>Ga0115005_10004308_pt1 | contig 11321 bp, 16 predicted proteins | sample ArcOceMetagenome_FD_87163 | JGI IMG/M metagenome (GOLD analysis project Ga0115005, IMG submission 87163) | Marine eukaryotic phytoplankton communities from Arctic Ocean - Arctic Ocean - Greenland ARC118M Metagenome | ecosystem: Environmental > Aquatic > Marine > Oceanic | place: Arctic Ocean...
AAAAAAGGAAAACAAAATAGTCAGACCCTAAATGCCCTTATTGTGACGAGGATCCATGGAGCACTGCTTAGGGGCATGGTACTGTTAAGTACTTGTTCAATTAAGGGGTTTTAGCAGATATAAAAAAAACTTTTAATAAATATATGTAATATCTATGTTCAAATAAGGGGTTTTAGGAGGCATGCACTACACCATTCCTAAATGCCCTTATTGTGACGGAGCCAATGCTTTGATAATTTTCACACACTCGTCCATAGAGTGCTTGGATGTATCCAACTGAATGTCGGCGTACTTGGCATACAACCCCATACGATTATGATAGAGATCCTCTAACGTTGTTATACCATCTGGCATTACAATACCTCTTGTGGAATAATCACCAAGTCGTTTTTGGATCACTTCAAGGGGGCAATAGAGCCAAATGATTGTACCATTGTTCTGCATGGCTGACATCGTTTCTTTCCGATGCACTACACTCCCACCAGTTGCTATTACACCTGTTACAGTATTGTTCTCAATGAAATTGATAATTGCGTTTGCTTCTGCTGTGTAAAACTCATCTGGGTTGAGGCAACGTGGAAGTAATTGATGCAGACCAATTATATCGTCAGTATCAATGCCTGCACATGCTTTGCATAGTGTACTTTTCCCGGATGCTGGCATACCAATCAACCATGTTGTACACATATATTGCATATAAAACAGACAGATTTAAATACCCATTTAAATCATTTAGATGTATCAATCATCCATAACGGCATCGCATTTCAGCATAACTTAATCGATGACCATTATCAGGATCCACAAACATTTGTTGGACAGCTTTCTCCACTCCATGTTCAGCCCATACTTTTGCAATTTTGACATTGTTTGTATCCATGCAATGTACATTGGACGACAAACATTTGGCATCATCATTTGATAGTCCCTCATGTACCAATTGCTTCTGCAGTTTGCTTTGTAATTGTGTTGTGCTCATGAGTTGTTTAGCAGATATTCATACCTTATTTATAATACACTGGATCAATAGAGTCAAGAATGTCACAAGATCAAGTTGATTACAACATCCTGTAGCTGTACATTTGTGGCAAAATATCTTTTCCCAAAGTTATTTGTGCCAGCATACTGTGTTGTATCGACATTGAAAGCAACGGGCACGCGTAGGTTGGCGACCAGATACTGCATTACTTCACTATCTACGTTGGCATATGGTGCATAATACTGTCTACGATCATCTGTTTCCAACGACAATGCAAGATCTCCAAAAGATTTAACAAACCCTTTCATCATGTGTTGTACAAGCAAAACCAACGTTATATATATAATGACATATATTGACCAAATGATGCCATTCCTAATAGGCGTTGCTACTGGTTGGACACTTGCCAGGGCTCCACCAACGAAGGATGAATTGACAGCAGCAGTCGATCACGTAGTTGTTTTTCTGAAACTAGATAATTATATAGATGGTAAAAAAAAATAAGATATAACCTTCACATGTGTTGTAGAAATGTTACCGGCATGGTTCAACCAATACATGGTACTGCTGAACATGTCCCATCTGCATGGCACAGAACAGAATAAACTTTATCACCGTGCAAAACCCCATTACGAATTTGCACAGAATCATCATGGTGCAAAGTTCAACCCCATAGCATTTCATCAAGTACACCCTCCATTGAATTTTAGCAGACGGGCAGTCCAGAGGGTACCATGGTCCGCCTACCGTGTACTATCTGATGTCCCGGAGTCGTTTGATTGGAGGGAATCAGGTATGGTATCACCCGTACTTACCCAGGGCACCTGCAATTCTTGTTATGCATTCACCGCTGCCGACAACTTGAACTATTGGACTAAAAAAATGACAGGATCGTTTGGTGTATCTGCCCAGACATTAATGGATTGTACGCAAGGTTGTGGTGGTGGTTTGATGGAGGACGTATTTCATTGGCAAGGTCCTTACGGGTCCAAACAACTGTATGACGGTAATGCCCACACATGCCACAAACCTCACCACGGGATATATGCAACGGATTATGTCACTCTGTCCGACTTGCAAGGGGCACGGGTGGAACCAGTGCTGGCAAACGCTGTGGTACGGTATGGACCAATACCAGTCGGCATTGACGCCACCAGTTCAAGGTTCATCACTTACAACGGTGGTGTAATTACATCCCAGGAATGCAACCACCAACCCAACCACGCAGTGACGGTGGTCGGATATACCCCAGAGTATTGGATCATCAAGAACTCCTGGGGCAAGGACTGGGGCGACCACGGATACGGCAAGATTGCCAGGGGGGAAGATGTCTGTGGTATTGACAGCTATGCCAGTTTTGTGACTGCTGCATCATGGCGGTGAGCTGTTGAGGCGAATACTGAGTATGGCGAGCATTGACACATGTAAGAGTCAATTACAAACCAAAAATGCAAGCAACTATGTCTCAACCTGAAATTATCAACTTTACCAAACCCAGAACCGGCAATGAAATCCACAGTACCAACATGGTACCACACACCAGCAACTACCAACTCAATAAAGAGGGTGGTAAAAAAGAGACTCGCTACAAAGTGAGTATGGTTTTGGAAGGTACGGAGATTCCTGTGTTCGTGACTCTTCCTCCGATGGAAACTAAATTTACTGAGTTCAGTGAGAACGGGGACGCGGAGACTTTTGGCAAGAACCCGGACGATGGCAAACAATCGACCAGTTTGGTTGCCAAGGTACCCGTGAAGGTACAACGGGCAATGCCATCTTTGCATGCTGACCAGTTAGAAGCCATTGCCACATTGAAAGAATACCACAATCAACTGGTGTTGCACGCGTTTAACACATTGCCCAAGAAGGGACCCGGTTCTTGTTCGTTCGCTGCCAAAGCTCGCACTAAAGCCAAGAAAGAAAATGCCGAAGACATTGAAGCTCGGGCGGCTGAAATTTACTTGGAAAACTCACACTGTGGTGGTGTGAGTGAGCGTGACCACGAGGAAGATGGCAAGACAGTCACCGAAGAGATCATTACTCTGAAACGTAAGGTCACTGGTTACGAAAAAGGTGTCAAAGGTCGGTACCCCCCAATCTTCCATAAGATTGACATTGAAGGCAATTACCATGATGTATCCAACACCGTCGACAAGTGGTTGCCTCGTGGTACACTCGTGCAATGCAGAACTCGACCGCAGTTCTTCTCTGCACCGAGTATGTATGGCACTACATTAGCATTGGACCGTGACATTATCATCTGTTGGAAACCCAAACGCAAAACCAGCATGAACAATCCAAAAAAAGTCCATTACTTTGCGGACGGGGACAGTGACGACGAGGAACCACCCACGAAACGTGCCCGAGCCGAGTAGATCTCCAGAAACTTGTATGTACAATAGTTGAATAGTTGTATCAATAGTACTGTAAAATAATTAATTTGTCTGTATTTAAATGTGGGTGTTATGTTTGCAATGAGTGCTTGCATACCTTGGTTGTCTAAACTGTATGGCAAAGAATCGTGCACTGTCCCCGATTCCGATTCCGATTCCGATTCCGATTCCGAATCGGACGACTCGGTGTCCAGTGCAGAAACACCTCGGAAGCCTCCCAGATGCACTCGGAAGTATATAAAGAAACACCGCACTCCATAATGCGTATCCTCAGCATCGATGTGGGTACCAAGAACTTGGGGTGGGCACGCTGGGACGGGAAGATCACGGACGTTGGGGTGTTGGACCTGAGCAAGTTCGCCCGGAAACCCAAGGGCACGGACTACGCTAAACAGGTACGGTTGCTGTCGGAGAGTGGGTTTTTTAACGCGGACGTGATACTGGTGGAGATACAGATGCGGTCCTGCATGAAGATCATTGCCAACAGCATCCGGTGCTTTCATTGGGACAAAACTATCCGCATCGCACCCCAATGTGTGCGCCGACACTTCCGAACAATTACAAAGAAACACAGTTCCAACAAGCAAGCCCATTTGGCATTGTTGCAGCACATCGAGATGGACCCAGAGATTCGTACCAAAATTGCAAGTCACAAAAAAAAAGATGATATTGCGGATGCAATAGTACAATTAGAATATTACTTGACTAAAATCTAAATTTGTTTCTGTTTTACTGTATTTGTTTCTTTGTTGTTACATCTAATTGCCTCATTTTGTATTTTGTACACTGCAGTACTTCTCTGAAGAGTCGAATCCGTTGTTCTACTCGGGTACGTTGTTTGTTGATGTCCGTATTGATGCGAGTGTAATCTTTCCGCAATACTCTCCATTTGGTTGCCTTTTGACGAGCGTTGTCGGAGAGATAGACAAGACTGTCCAAGGATGCTTGGAGGTGCAGACGGGATGTATACGCAGGGTGTTGTAGGTCGATGTCGATGTACATCTGCAGGATAGAAGTGGCGGTATCGATGGTGGCACGGGAATCGTCGACGAGCTCTTCACATACGGTAAACCAGGTCGTGGCGGCATTGACAACTCTGGACGCGGCAACTTGTGTACCAATGTACAACACTGGCAGTGCCGCAACGTAGTACGCCATTTATAGGACAGGGAGACTTGCTTATATATTGCGATCGGAATTCCACATGGAGATCAATATGTATGTGAGGTAACCAACGGTGCCCATTGTGATCATGGACGGACCGGCTACAAACATCAGTTCACCCAGAATGAAATAAAAAATTTTACCAATGTCTGTACAGATGTAGAACCCACCCATGACCACGTCTCTGAACCACTGTTGGGTACACAGTGCGGTATACATCGAAATAAAATAACGCATGTGCCAGACCCGCTCCCTGAAAGTTGACATTTTGTTTCCCTCAAAACATTCACACAAATCCCCCCAAAGACACTCGCCATACTCTATCCGGGCACAGGGGGGACTTCGGGCATCTCTACCAACCGTGCCCGCACGAATTCGGTCCACGCCATGCGCATGGAGTTCTCGGCTCTGCATCGGGTACGGATGGTCTGCAGCTTGTCGGAGGATACTTGGCAGTAAAGGGCTGCTCTGTACCACATTTGTTTCATGTAGTTGTTCTCCATTTGCATTTGTTTGAGTATGGAATGCTCCGAGTAGTTGGTAATGTCTATGATATTTCTCAACATGTTCAGCACCGGTACCTGGTGCCCATAGATGTCCAGGAACAAATCAAACAACGTCATTCTCATTCTGTTTGTGGTTTCGGTTGGGACATGGATTTGTAATGGTTATAACCCAGTTCGATGACCGCTAACCCAACGACGGCGACAGAGATATAAATCATATATTGTGTATACTGTGTATGCATTGTGGTATTTGCATGTTCACCACCCATATATATACATACGGTTGCAGGTTTATTCTGGTCGCTTCAGGTCGCTTCGAACGAGGAGTAGGGGACACCATTTATTCGTTTTTTGATAAATTCCCTGCCCCAGAAAATTGCAATCATGAGTGTCATCACGAGGTCATCGTTCATGCCACGTTTGGCTTTGCCAGTGAATACAAATTTGGCGTTCTTGAAGGGTTGTGTACCGGGCAGGATGATTTTCCGAAATTGCACCAGTTGTTTTTGGAATTCTTTTTTGGTGGCAACCAGTCTAGTGTTTGCGTCCATCATGGGGTTGGCACATACCGCGTCTGCAGCAAACCGTATTGTGCCGTTGTTGAAGTAAGTGAGCAACGTGATGGCGTATATCTCTTTCCGTGCATGAGTGGTACAGACCCCTGCTTTTCTTTTCTCATGGATGGTGTAGAGACGTTTTTCATCACGCAACATGTGTCGGGCATGTTCAGCTTCTTGCCCCAGGTTGTTTTCTGGGATAAAAATGATATAGGACTGCCGGAGCATGGGGTTGGCTCGGAGCGACCGAACATGTTGCTTGAGCATCTGTTCAATTTGATCGTGTTTGTCGGTCGGTGCAGTGTCAATCCCTACAACGACCAAGCATTCATTGTCAAAGACCACGCTGACCAAAGCCATATGACTGGTGCCACCACCATTGGGGTCCATCGCCATGAACACGTATCTGGGTGAGGAGGTCAGGCTGTAACCTTTGTTGAGGAACGAGACGACTTTGTCGGATTCAAACAATGACTTGGCATCGTCGGTGATGGCACCCATGGACTCTCGTTGCATGAGATCACTCTGGTCAGCGTAGAGCGCCCGAACCATGTCCAACTTCGCCGCAGACTTCCATGGTGGTATCAAATCTTGTTTGTGTGTACATTCGGACCCTTTGCCGGCGGCTTTGCATTTGTCGCAGACAAGCGATACTCGAATGGTACGGAAGAACAGATCACCAGTGTTGTCACGGAGTTCAAACATTTCGGAGTAGAAATTCAGTTTGTCCTGCGGGGTACTGATGGCAATCAGGGCAGTCGTTTCCATTTCCAACAGTGGCACAACGATTTCGAAAAAAACTTGCAGGTCTAAAAATGCAGCTTCTTCCAAATAGAGTACATCCCCACCGACCCCACGCAACGTTTTGGCACAGGAGGGGTAGGAAAAGATCTTGCGTTTGTCAAAGGGTGAGTCACCTTGCAGTACGAACTCTTCTTGGTTGCATTTGATGATGCGATCCGCCCAAGGAGTTTGTTTGACCATGTCTCGTATGAGTTCCAGCAGCTTCTGACTGGCACGGCGTCCAGTGGAGAAGATTGATTGGACGGAGTTGGGTACACACATGGCGTAGGCGGCGACAAACATGCTAACGGCAGTCGTTTTACCAAATCGTCGGGGGGTCATGCAGAGCACGGATTGACGCAGGTCGTCCCAATTGTTGATGCGCATTATTTTTTCCATGTCTACGTCGGGGTCGTCCTTGTACAGATGTAGACAGACGGACTGCAGAAACGTCTCGTGAAACTGTTTCTGCATTTTGGAACGTTCCATCCCAAACCCGTTGAGGGTTTTTCGAAGGCTTTGTAGACGGTGGTCCCCTTTGTAGGATCGGTTGATGGGTTTGGCGGTACCATAAAGCCGGGGCATGTTTTGGTCCAGCTCTGCTAATTTTTGTGATTGGTAGTATTCGTAGGCACCAATGAGGTACCGCCGGTAGGAGAGGGGTTGCATTTTCTTTTAAGGTCGAGGTTTGAGACATATATACAGTACTTATGTTATGTACAATTACGAGTGTGTGTTATGTTTGCAGGTCACGGAGACGCCACAACCCTTCCCAAAATTCACACTTCAGACAGTACGCACCTCTGTGCACTGCTTCCAGCACAACTTGGTTGTTCTGAGTGATGACAAACATGTGGGTCATGTCCTCCCAGAGCTCACTTACGTCGTCTACGACCATGATGACATTGCCAATGTGTTTGGAATAGGTATTCACGACGGACCAGGGAGTCCGGATGCCAGCTTTCCATACGGTCTTGCCATTCCATTTGGTGATGTACACATGCTTGTCTGGACCACGCAGAATGATCATGCTTGTACCATAATGCAACCGGACTAAATAACCCTGTTACAAACCCTGTTACAATTCATTTTTTGGGGTACCCAACAGTGATTTTAGAATACCTACGTCACCGAGCTGTGCAAGGGCATTTTCTTTATCGCCCTGCATTGTCTCAAACTGGTCTTGCAGCCCCTTGACTCCGGTTGTGAAGACGTGTTCAATGTTTGCCACTGTACTGGAGTGTACATTGATCAACCCCTGCAGTTCCTCCATGGATTTTTCCTTGTGTTCCGTGATTTGTGCTTGTTGTTCGTCAGTGCAATGTTCCATGGTGAAGACATTGCAGGGTGCGGTGAGTTCGGATGTGAACTTGCGCAACTCTTCCAGGGATCGACCTTGTTTGTAGTCTTCCAACACACCCGCCCCGAATTTGATGGTAGGAAACCCCTTGACACCATGAGTATCACAGAGTGGTTTTCCTTCCCCAATGCAGTCGACATCCGCAACCAGTATGGTACTGGAATCTTTGTAATCGTTCATAAGTTGGTCCCAAGCAGGTTTTATTTTCTTACAATGCCCACACCAAGGAGCGAAAAACTTGACAAAAATAGTTTTGCCAACAGTATGGTGGTCCCAGTTGGATGGGGTCAATTCAATAGCAGATGCGCTCACAAAGGTGGTCACAAACAATAAGAAAATAGATTGCATGTTTTGTTTATTGCACACCTGTTACAATACATATCACGCCATACAAGAGTTTGTGATTCAATTATTCGTTAAGTAATTTTGGTTTTTTTTTGGAGCGAATTTGGCTAACATTGTCTTTGCTTGGTGGGGTGCACAGGGTGGTCGTGGCAATGCTTGTAACCGGTTCCGGAGACGCTGCATCTCCCGCCTCCTGCGTGGGTAATTGACAACTTTATCGTACCGTTTCCCATTGCCTGATCTACTATTAGCAGTTCTATAATACACCAATTCTGCAAACAGATATGAATGTCGATTGCTTTGGATAAAATCGTCCGGTGTACAGCCTGTTAAACGGGGACAGTTGCGCAGAACATCGTCCACAACCAAATTGCTGACTGCTACAATCGACGGTTTTGCAATATCTTGGATCCTATTGTAGATTAACAGCCCATAATGATTAGAATGCATGTATGGTGCAGTTTTTGCTGCGTATTCTTCTTTTGTAGCTATGTATTCTTCTATGTATTCTTCTTTTATTTGATCCCAATATTTTCGCAATTTCTTATCTTCTCTATCCCTCAATCTTTTTTGCAACCTCTTTTGTCGATCTGCTTCAGTGAGTGTGCTGTACTTACTTGGTTCTATGTTAGGGTTAGCGTTGTCGTCATCATCTGACGACGAAATTGTAGTACCGTTCTGACGACGAAATTGTGGTGTTACCAGCAGACTATGATTTACATCATTTCGCAATTTCTTATCTTCTCTATCCTGTTCTATGTTAGGGTTAGCGTTGTCGTCATCATCTGACGACGAAATTGCGTCCTGTGTTAACTTTGTCAGTGTTACCAGCGGACTATGATTTTGATCATCATCTGCTGTTCGTATATTACGCAAATATGCTGTTCGCATATATGATGCTTCTGCTTCTGTCAACTGTTCGTTATCATTACCAGATTTGAAATACGATTTTTTTTCTAACTGGAATACATCTTCGTCACCCATAAACCCTGCAATCACTGACAAATAATTATATACCTTATTGAATGATTGTTTATTGCCTGCTAATGTTCTTTGGTATACTTTCAATAAGTGTTCAATGTTGAGATCAGCTGCATCTGGTATATATTTATCAGGGATCACAGTATGCCTCTGACTTGTAACTTTGACAGTTTCACTCATCATCTTTATATTTACATCAGACAAAACAAACTATATATAAGACATGCATAGAATATAAAATGACAGACCTCAATAATGGGATTCAAGAGAGTAATGAGATTCAAGAGATTCAAGACAACCAAGAATTGGGTCAGGAATTCAGCCGCCGTGTGGTGATGGAATGCAATACCAGTGGCATGGATTTGGCGTTGGGTAAGGTGGTCAACGTCAAGAACGGTGTAGACATCTTCAAACCCACAATGAGCCAAGATCTGACGGAGGAACAAGTAGCTGAATGGGAAAACAAAAGTTTTGAAAAGGCAATCATTACGGAGATCCGTTTAAAAAGTGTATCTTCAAACTGTCCCCAACCAGTCACGTTTGGGGTCAACCTTTTCGAGGGCACTCCTAACATTGTCAACTCGTCCGGTGCGCTCTACGCCCAACAAAACAATGACATGGAAGATACACACGCGCATTCCAACGAGGGATACACAAATCTGGTCAACGTATTGCCCCACGAAATGCAACGTTTGAACGAGGTGGTGTATACCCCTCGAAATGTAGTCAACAATACCTACATCAACAAGTACGGTTCTTATACTTTGACCAAATTATGGGAAAACATTGTCCCCTTTCCCGGTGAAAATTATTACTATGTGGACCAAGAACACGTGGTGATGAAAATCATTGGTCAGAACTGGGAACAGCTTGGGATTGCGCCCGAGCACGAACAGATTCACGAGGGCAAGTATGTCAAGGTTGCGACCGATGTTGTTAAGAACTGTATCAAACAGTTGTACGAAAACGTGATTCAAGAAATCCCGTACACCAACTTTAGTGAGTTCGGTGCACGGTTCCAGGCGAATACGGAGGGGGAAGAGCAGTACAAAGTAGTCTGTGAGTTACTGGTCAAGTACAAATTTCCTTAAGCAATTTTTTCTATTATGTGTCTAGGGAGCAGGAGGTCACCGTTGTTGTACATGTGTAAAATATCATGATCATCTCTCAGTTCCAACAGTTTCAGGATCAATTCGGTGGAGTACGGCAGTTTTATTTTGTTCTCTCTGACATGATCGTACACCTCGACAAACGGGGGGATGTTGCAGGGTGGTGGGGTCATACTGACCAGTTGTTGTGGTGACAGTTTGTTGTGGATGGGTGTGTTGGACAGTGACACGTTGATGGGTTGGAACTGTACGGTGTGGACCGGTTGCAGGCATTTTTTCAATGCAAATGTATTGACGAGCTCACAACTGTTCCAGTCGCATTTGGAGTAGATGCTGTCGTATTGGTCCATGCTCAAGTCGGTAAGATGATTTGATTCGTCGATCCAGTCGGAAGGATGGTCTTTGGCAGATACTTTTGTATATCCAATGAGTGGGCTGTGCAACACCAATCCTTCGTCTTTGTATACACCGTTGTAATAATGGAAAATGCCTGTTCCTTTGAGCAGCACATTGGTATAATGTACACTGACCAGGTCTCCCGACCCAAGATCGTGGGCGATATCTTTGCATTGTTCCAGCACTTCAGATTGGTACTTGTTTGAGTAGACCGATTGGACGGTACCGGTCCAGGCTTGTACCAAATGAGTATCAACAATGGTGTACAAGTGGTTGACAGTGTCACCCAATGCATTGATGTTTCTGGTTTGGTACACACCGGCAGACGCGTTCATGGCAGGGAGGTCGTCTACTTTCTGGTAATGTCCACCGTCAAAGAGAGCTCTGCATTGTGCGTTGTTTGGGTGCAACCACAGTACGTCCGTGGCAGTGATGTTGTATTCAGGTTTGAGTGATACAATCATCCCTTTGTACACGGCGGTGCCATACAACAACGAATTGTCATGGTCTTGTTGGAAATTAGGTAGAAATTTGACTTCTACAAAATGCTCTGATTGTTGCAAATGGTCAAGAACGACCTGTTTCTCTTGGTCGGACATATTTGAATGTAGAACATCGTACTTTATAGGATCAGATTTTTGATTGTATAAATATAGCCAGTAATGTTCTTAAATGTCATTTGCTAAACAACCCGTCATCTCTGAATCCAATCAGAATTTTCTGCTACAGATGGTGCCCAACCCGACGT
>Ga0115005_10004309_pt1 | contig 11320 bp, 11 predicted proteins | sample ArcOceMetagenome_FD_87163 | JGI IMG/M metagenome (GOLD analysis project Ga0115005, IMG submission 87163) | Marine eukaryotic phytoplankton communities from Arctic Ocean - Arctic Ocean - Greenland ARC118M Metagenome | ecosystem: Environmental > Aquatic > Marine > Oceanic | place: Arctic Ocean...
CTAATTGAAATTTTGTGGTCGCCAGCTTTACCGCCCGGGCTTGCTGCTCCAGGTTTCGCTGCGGATGCAAGCGCCTTGCTGGGTCTTGGTATCGGGTTTCTCTTCGATGCAGCTGCAGGAACGGAACTTGCAGGAGGGGCGTTGCGTCTGCTAGAAAAATTTCTGAGGCCTGCAGTGGGCCTTGTTCCTTGGCTGTTGACAAGAAAAGGATCCGAATCTTTATCATCGACGCTTAGGTCCTCGCTTAGGTCATCGTCATCGTCGCCAGGGGCATAAGATATGTCATCGTCAGGCTTGAGATTGCCGCTCATTTGGAATATTTCGCACCGCACACCGGTGAGAAACTTTAAGAGGATTAACGTACTTTGAACTTGTAAGCAAAGGAATAGGTTGAAAGTATCTTTTGATTGTGTTTATATATTTGATTGATTGATTCTGATTTCTGAAGAATGAGGTTCGTTGGGCAGCTTGTCGTCTTGAAAAAGGCTTTTTACTGAGATGCGGTTGTGGTGAGGATCTTGCTTGCTCGCTTGCTGGGCTCAACTTTGTTTAGCTTCATTCATGCGACATGTACAATCTGAAATCTACACAACTGTCTAAATACATAATTATATTTGTCTTCGAAATAAAGTTTTAGTTAACGGGGAAACGTTTTTTAGTTTCACCGTCACATGTTATATCTACATTACAGTAGTCTCTATGAACTCGATGCGCTCTATGTATCAACAGTGTATCAACTCAAGAGAGATTCATTTTTAATGAAATTGCTATCAAAATCAAGAGCACATATTACAGGTTTAAAAAACCTTCACCATTTCAATGTCTTCTAACTTGACCCTAGTCGGCATAAATGTCATATTTCAAAGCAATACCCCTTGTAAATATTCGTGCTGGTTCTATCAATTGGGGGCAAGGAAGCTTCATCAAGTCCATCATCGATGAAAGTACGTGCACTGTAACATATCTTATTTTGATATTTGTTGAGGTACTTGCGCTGAATTAACACACTATTAACAATTATACTCGTACGAATGGAATCAATTGCGAGTATGTTACGAGCTCGCTCGTGAATGCCCGAGTGAGTCTCGGGTGTACGTACGTGTAGCTAAAATATCGCAGTTGAGAAATTTGAAAATGCTTCACAAAACTCCGATGCGATTTTTCCTTACAAAGGCAAGTGTGGGTAAAGTTGAAATATTGGAAGAAGTGAATGTATGTCTGTGATGCATCTGCCTATCGGTTGAATGGTTTGTGAATAATCTTTCTACACGTAGACGAACAGGAACTCGTTGACCCCACGTTCAAACTGGGGGTGCCTAACCTTGGCAAGGCCTACAGTGATAGGTTTCCGTGAACGGACGTTCAACGAAAGGTTCACAGAAGGGGTAGTATTTTATTGTTTGCAAAATAGAGTTAGATCCAGGGACAAGGGGGTGGTATCGACTCGGGTGCGGTCGATACGCAAAGTAAACTGTAATGCTGGTCCAGTAGAATGCACTTTGCATTATTATTTGTCTATGTTAGAAATCTTGAATTTAGTCTGCTCCATGGATTGAAATGAAAGTCTATGATTGGAAACACTTTTTTTATTTTAAAGAAAGAAGAAGGAAGAGAGCCATAAAAATAGTTCACCCTACGCTCCTTGCGGTGAGATGGAAACAATTCTCGCATTGCCACCCATCTTTTCCTAGTAATCATCGATGAAGTATCGCCGTACTTCATTGCGAGTTTCTATCGAGCTGAGCTCATAAATGAGATTCTTTATTGCATTCCGTTCGTCGCGCGTGAAGAAGTGTCCATATGACTTTCCGGCAACAAACAAAGCTTCGTTTTCGTCACTACTACTACTAGACACTTCTTCTGTTTCAAGAAATGTGATTATTTCAGCCTTGGTCCCATCAAAATCATGCTCGTAGTCTTCATAGTGCACTGAAATAGAAGGAATGCCCAATGAATCCACCGTTTCAAAGGCCAGATTATGCCACATAACATAGCGATAAAAATCAGCATGACAAGGAACTTGTTCGAATAGCTCTACGATAGAAGGCTTAAACATAATTGACTCATCTGCAGCATACTTCTTATCCATGACGTTGCACCACTTCCTGAAGCCTTGCTCGTCATTAGGAAAGGACGTTTGGAAGTTTGTGTCTCCAATCATTCTTGCATTTACCTTGTGGGTAAGATGAAATCTAGAGACAATGTTATTGAAAGGGTTTCTCATCAAATGGATAGCTTTCTGCACTAACTTTTCGTCATACTGGTTCTTGGCAAAAGACAATTTTCCGCTCTCGTCGGAAAAACCTCGCCGAGCAGTGAGACAATCTGTTTTGAAAGAATCTTTACTCTCGATATAATCCAGGGGCGCACACCTTGAGCATCGACCACCACAATGTGTCTTTGTCAAGACATATTTTCCCAAATGACGCTTCTCAGGTTGATTTGTGAATTTCTCGGAAAGAAATGGACCAAATTCATACATTTGATCTTGTTTTCGGAGAGGGACAGAGAAACCCTCTTGATCTATGTGTTCTTCACCATAATTTGTGGCAGTATATTGATTGGTTGATCGACGAATCATGTCGGTAGTGAAGCTTGTACCACTGTTCGGAAACGACATTAACCAAACAATTTTCGGTGAGGAATCAAGACTTGCATTTTCTATTGATATTTTGTTGCTCTCAAACATTTCGGATGTGATTGTTCTGAAGAGAAATGTGAAATATACGAGGTGTGCACATGCTAGAAATATCATAAGGGCGGTGCAAATTTTCTGAAGAGAATTCATCGTTTTGTTTGGTATTATTGCGGTGCCTAGCCGTAGAATCTATACTTAGTGTGTGGTACTAATACGAGGGTAGGATTTAGTATGATCATAGTAATGATACCTGCGGCGAGTCAGTCGGATTTTGAATTTGGGTTTTCAGTACGTGTAATCTCAAATCTTTAACGCCTGATGAGATCATAAAAAGTAGCAAAGTCTGATTTACTTTAGCTTATTGTCAAAAAATTGTCAAATACTTGTAAATTCAACGCTCGCTCGGTAGCATAAGCATGCATTGCGCGTAATTTTGGAATTTAGAAAAATGAGGGAAACATGTTTTTTCTTTCTCTTTACCCTTTCTTTTCTTCCTCTTCTCTTTTTCTTAAAAATGAGCAGTTTCTCTTCCCTTCTTCCTGAATCCAGAGGCCGAGAGTGTTCACAAAAAACCTGAACTAGTAAAACTAGCGAACCAAGTACTTATCGAGTGTATGTCTTATAATCCTAATCCTGTTGCAAAGCAGGCGACCGCCGCCAACGCCAGCAAACCGAATGCACTAGCCTCTCCTAACGATGCATCCGCTGTCGCGGATGCCGATGACAGTGTGTTTAAGCTGAGAACGTTCGATGTCTTCTGGGTGGATAAAACTGCCCTCATGCACAAGGACGGTTTCGCGAAGGTGCGTAGAATATACAGGACATCAATATGGCGCATGCCGCGCGTGATTGGTTCTGAGCCTTTCTCATTCATAAAAATAAGCTCACAAACTTGTAATTTCATGTTCCAATGATCTCCACCACAGACCTTCAACAAGGAAACCCGTATGACTACTCGTGTAACAAAACAGAAGTCTTCCATCCCCTTGATCCTCCGTGATATGGCTCCTCCGGAAGGATCTATCTTCGATCCGGCTCGCAAGTGGGAAGAGGAGCGCGAACGTCGCCGTCTCGAGGATCAGGAGGCACAGGCACAAATTGATGCCGACATTGCCGCACAGGCTCTTAAAAAGAAAGGAAAGAAGAACACCAAGGGTAAATCCACGGCTGATTCGATTAAAGAGAGCAACCTGATGGATCAGGCAAAGAAGGAGCTCGACAGGGATCTCCAAAAGCTGGGAAACGTCAAGTCATTGAAGGCGTTACAGGAAGCCAGTTGCGATACTTCATCTGGAAAAATCCACAGAATGATTAAGATGCTCCACTTTTCTGTGGCGGATTTGAAACAAGGAACTTTGAATTCTAGCGAAGCAGAAGTTATGGATATTTTGTGGGCGCTTGAGGATATGCCATCGTTCAAGAAAGCCGAAACTTTGGTGGACCAAGAGAAGGCTTACAAGAAACAGTCAAAGGATTCTGATAAGGACAAAAAGAGTTCCAAGAAGGATTCGAAGAAAGATTCCAAAAAAGATAAAAAGAAGGAGAAGAAAGATGATTCCAAAACACTTGAAAAGGTTGTCTTGAGTACTGAAGCCCAGAATCTCAAAAATATCTACAAGGAAGGAGATGAACGCGGCAGCTTTAAGGATTCGCTCAAATATGCGAGGAAGCTGATGAAGAGCAAGAAAAATATTATTTCATACCAGCTCACTGATATGCCTGATCGCCTTCCTCCTCTCAGTCGCTACAACCGTCATTTCAAGTTGGAAGATTGGCAGTGTGCTATTTTGGGTGCAATTGACGAGCGTCAGTCTGCTGTCGTCTGTGCTCCTACATCATCTGGAAAGACTCTTTTGAGTACATACACATGTAAAGTTTCGAACGGCACTGTCCTTTTTGTTCTTCCGACCGAAGCCCTTGTTTGGCAGATTGCTGCAACGTACTACGAGTTCTTCAAAGGAAATGTTACCATCTGTACGGACCAAATTTCATTTCAGGAAATTTCTGGAGACGCTCAGGTTTATATTGGTACTCCCCGAGCAATTGAAAAGGCACTCACAAAGGCTCGTGGTTGTGCAGGACAGGAGATGACGAAGGGAGAGAAGGAATTTATGATTTTGGATGGAGGTTATCATCGATTCGATTACCTTGTCTTGGATGAAGTGCACACTTTGAATGGGCCTGAGGGTGATGCGTTACAGAGAATCATCAAGTCTGTAAATTGCCCTTTCCTTGCTTTGAGTGCTACTATCGGTAATGCGGCTCAGCTTAAATCTTGGTTGGAAAGTGTCCGCAACCAGCATGTCGAAGCAACTTGCGTTGATGTTCCTGAGAAGCCTGAAGAAATTATTTTGAAGGAACACTTCGCAAGATTTATTAATCTTCAGCGTTATGTTGTCGCTGAATCCGAGGGTAAAGATGGCAAGAAGAAGTGTAAACTTGTCAAATTGCACCCTGTAGCTGCAATGACTCCAGAGCGTCTTCAAAATAGTGCCGAGCTCGTTGCTGGTCTTTCCATGACTCCTACCGATATGATTGATATCTGGAAGAGAATCAAATCTATTTTCCCTGCTAGCGCTCTTGATGAGATGGATGATCCCGAAAACTTTTTCAAGTCCAAGGTCGGCGAAAACAATAGAATTACGTTGAACCAGACCAAAGACTATGAGTTGCGCTTGAAGGAGCGTTTGACCGCTTTGTCGAAGTCACATACTGATTTGTACGAAAGTTTCCGTACTTCTCAGCTTCCTCCAATGATCGAGAAAAAGAGTGATGTCAGCGATGTTCTTTATAATGTCGTTAGCCAGTTGAAGAAGTCTGACCTTCTACCTGCTGTTGCGTTTCAGCTTGACACATACGGTGCCTTCGATATGTTCAAAACCCTTCTTGCGACTCTTGAAACAGAGCAGGTCTCTGAATTTCCCACGTATAGAGGAGATCTCATTAAGCTTGCTCGCGAAAAAGCACAGATGCGTAAGGTTGCTGCTGGAAAGGCTGATCGTGTAAACTCTGCAGAGGCCGAGGAAGATGCCAAATCTGGTTTTACTGACGACTTGGATGTACAAGAAGACACCACCCGTCCTCATGACAAATATGTGTTGTCACCACCTGGAAAGCGATTGACTTACACTGAGGTTGAGGACATCATTGCTGATATGAAAAAGTCTGGAGAGAAAGTTGACATTAACCATGCTCTCATTCGCGGTCTCAGACGCGGAGTCGCCATTTACACGAATGAAGTTGGATTCTCTTGTTACCGTCGCCAAGTTCAAATGCTTGCTCAGAAGGGTCGTTTGGCAGTTGTTTTCTCTGATTCTGCTCTCGCATATGGAGTTAATATGCCATTCCGTAGTTGTATCTTCTGTGGTGATATGGGCGACGCGCTCACTCCCCTCATTGCGCAGCAGATGCAAGGTCGGGCTGGACGTCGTGGTATGGATGTGCAAGGAAGTGTCATCTATCTTGGTATGGATTGGCCATACATTGAAAATCTCATGCTTGGGCAGATTAGTCAAGTAACAGGAAAGGAGCCTCGTTACCCTATCATGGATTTGCAGTTGGCAATGTCAGAATCAAACAATCCCACGGATTTGAGCCATTTCATCCACGATGACGAAGATAGTGTTCCCGCATTCTCTAATGCTATCAGAAAAATGAACCGTTCCCAAAAGTGTTTTCCTACTGTTTCTGATGAAGCAATGAAAATGATGACTGGTGCAACCTTGGAAGAATTTTGTGAAGGCAAACAGTCCGATGATTACTTTGACATCTCCAGAAAGGTTATTGAAGGGCTTGGCTACGTGGATTCGAACCTCAGGTTAACCATGGATCACAACGTTCTTTCGATGGTGTTTGAGTTTGGCGAGATGGTTCCTGAAGCGATCAATCTTTGTGTAGCCTTGGAGCAGCTCTACTTCAACTTCTGCTACAACAAAACTAATCAGTTCAAACAGAGCGACGGCACCCAAAATGATTTCCTCGCGGTTCTACTTCATGTAGTTGATCGAGTTCCTGCTGAAGACGGTGAAGAAAGCCTCCAGCAGTACCTCAGGATCGAGGCTACAGCTGACAGCAGTAAGACTGTGAACGAAGGTGCCTTGGCCGTTTGGAAAGAGACTGAAGACACTCTTCGCGGAGTGAAGGAAACCATTGATGCTCTTGATATCCCTCAGTCAGAGAAAGATAAAATGCACCTCTCAGTGCCTCCTGGAGCTGAAGGAACAACCGGTCCAGCTCTCGACAAGGGAGTTTACGAATTGATTACCATGAAGCAAAAGGGATTCCACGAGGATCAGAGCATCAAGCGCCGTAACGAGTTGAAGGATCGCATTGTGAGACTTGGGCAGATTTGTCTCCTTGCTCACAACAACTTGCAGCAGCCACATGGAAAGTACGATGCGTTGGAGGTTCATTTCCGTAGGCTTTTCAGCAATATTAAGTACAGCGTCAGTGATATGATGACGCAACTCACTGATCAGGCCGATCTCACTGAAGTATAAGTTTCGAGATTCGGGCAAGATTTTTACTTCGCTATTAAAAACATATCTAAAAATATAAACTTTCGTGTGAAGATACGTGGTGTGCGAGTACATACAGTAATATAATGTGAGTATATCGTATATTAGATTTGAACATAGACAATGGCTCCGTGTACTAAGTACTCGGAGAAAGACCAGAATGAATCCTACTCCTTTCATACCCTCTTTCTAAGAATCACTCTAATGTCCTTCAACAATTTGACATCCCAACTGATCTTGGATTTTTCCAATGTGTACTGATTGTTGAAATCATCATAGCGTGACTGCAGCTTTGCCATTTCCATTTCAAATTGTTGATGGGCGTTTTCTTCTTCTTCTAGTTTTCCTTCAATGATGTTTTGTATTTCGGTAGGGCTCATTTTCATCCATTTCTCAATCCATTTCTTCTCAATGTCATTACACGGGGTTAGGTTATTGGGAGAGCAAATAGGGATCAATACTTCTTTTGCCCAGGAATTCAAAGAGGGATAATCTTTATCACCGCCATATTCTTTTAAATTGAGGGGGTCCCCGTACAACAGAGTTGGTGTTCCTGTTACATCAAATCTATTACAGAGAGCTATCTCTTTATCACAATTTACTCTGCCGATCAAAACACCCTGCATCGGTATCGTGCAAAAAAGATTAGATGATAGTGTTCCACTTGTACGCGTACTCCTCCTCGTGAATGTCGATTCTAGATCACAAAGAACAAAGACTCACCTCGACGTCTTCAAATGCATCTCCCAGCCGCTCCCATGCAATATGCATTTGTCTACAATGATCGCAAGATGTCGTACAGAACTTTACCCATACTGTCTTGCCTTTCGTCAGCAATTCCCAGTTGTCATTGTTGAGCTCTGTGATAGTACTAGCAGTTGCCAAAGTGGCTATGAAAAGACTTTTCACAAGAATGTTCAACAATAGCATTGTCTCGAATATATTTGAAAAACACTTCGTGAATGAATCTTGTGAAATTTTGTCGGTACCTGTTTGTGGACTACGAGTACAGAGTTTAGTATTTGTAGTCCTCTGTCCTTCCTCTGATCTCTTATACAATCCAACAACCGAACCAACCAACAGGCAACGAACCGAGGCCATCTAACAGGGAGCGAATATCATAACAAGACTGTATGAACAAGAAGACCGTCCGTACTCCGTACCGATTATTTTATTTCACAAAATTCAAAATAGAAAAGGTAAAAGAACAACACTAGGGATTGATTCCAACGTGGTCCCCCACCCACCGTACGTAGTAATAACCTGGCAGGCAGATCATGATGCTGACCAGACAGACGTTGGATCCTCCTCACGAATCATGTTAGAAGCTGGGTGAATTACTACTACTGATGCAGTTACTGATGCTCATGATATACAATGTGCATCACTTGCCCTGATCAAAATTCAACATGGTCCTGGTCTGGTGCCTAAAACCAATGAAGAGCAAACAAAGTCTGTTTTCGGCTATCGATCAGGCGCCCGAGGACTACTGTACATTATACGGTACCTGCCTAACCTTCTTCTGCTCCTACTCCTAGTCTTCTCCAATCATGAGAACCCAGCATAATTAACACTGCTATTTCAGCTACGTATAGTAGCGATGCATACATGTTATTGGCGGTGGTAGAATCAAGCCACGCTAGAACTACGTTTGCTACTTCACTGCTCTTCTTTTTTAATTTAAAAATTGCTGTTGCCGCCGGGGCGTTATGATTCATGATGTATCAAAAGAAGTCTTTCTTCGGTTAATTTCCACGTACCGGTATTAATACACGTATATCATACGTACTAACTGGTGGTCCCTTCTTTTCTTTTTCCACAATCCCATTACTTCTTGTTCTCTTCATCATCAATATCTTTATTCAAACGATTCAAACCATCTCTGGCCACAGCCCGCTGTCTCGCCTTTTGTTCCTCAACTTTACACTTCAAATCCCCCACGTAATCCTCATCAAAATCCTTTGCCGCCTTCTGCACAACATCCCAAAACTCCACAATCCCGTCCCCCGTCACAGCACTCACAGCCACCCTATGCAAAGTCTGATAAAACTCATCCAAAACCAAACTCAAACTCCTCGTCAAACTCGCATAATACCCTGCTCCATCTCCGGAAATAAAATCATCCAAAGCCTCTTGGAATTTTTCATAATCGGACATCCACTCCATACAAACTTCTCCAGACGATACATCACACTTGTTGAACACTACAATGAGAGGTAGACGCGTTCGGTAGAACATACTGCACGCGTAGAGCATGTTGGACATGAAGGTGTTGAGAGATGCGGCGCAGCGGGGGGTATCTACCACGAATGCGAGGACGGTGGGGAAGGATGTTGCGAGGGCGGATGTGATGATGGATCCTGATGCTGACCATGTGAAGGCTTCGATTTGTCCGGGTGTGTCTACTAGAATGTAATCTAGTGCTTTGTCGTTCGTGTTAATGTTAATGTTAATGTTCGTGTGCGTGTGCGTATCGGTATCGGTATCGGTATCGGTAGGTGTAGAAGTAGATGTAGAAGTAGATGTAGTCTTGGGAGTGTTGTAGGATCTGTTCTCGAGTATGGATAGTACTTGATCAAATTTAGTGCTGAAGAGATTGAGCGATGTCATGATTGCACCATTTGGACTGTATGTTGTAGAAGAATCGAATAGAATAGAATCGAATCACACATATTCATTAGTAACACGTAAGATCAGATCAGATCAGATCAGATCAGATCAGATCAGATCAGGATCAGCTGACAAAGTATGTACAGTACATTACTCACCCAAGTCGATGCTGTTTCATAACCTCTTTGTAATCCACAGTATCCCTAATATCAATGCTTGCCCCAAACGGTACGAGTTTAGTGGCAGGGTCTAAATTGACGCAGTAACCCACTGGCAATTTTTCGTCCCTGCCCTCCTCCTGCTTATCATCACTGTCGCCATCGCCATCACCGTCACCGTCACCATCGTCATCACCATCAGCATCTGGAACAGCCAAACTACGCTGTAGGGCAGCCATAAGTGTAGTCTTTCCACTACCCGCCATTCCAACCACCAGGACACAAATGGGGGCAAGATCGCTCAGGTTGAGAGAGCGAGATGCGGCTTCTTGTGATTTGGAAAGGATTGGTAAGATGGGAATAGAGGATCCGTTGCTGTTGCTGTTACCTTTTAGGTCTTGTTGGGTTATTTGTATTCTTTCAAATGAGCTTTGGAGTGAGTCGGACATGCTACGTGGTGTATGTTTTTTTTAGATGGATTGTGTTTTGTGTTTGTGTTGTTGTGTTGTAATAAAGCATAAAAGTATTTTAAAATTGAATGTCGAAAAGGTCGAAGTCCGAAAGTTCAAAGTGCTTGGTTTTGGTTTGGCTTTTGTTTGGCTCATTCTTGTCAAAAACAATTAAAAAAGAAGAGAAAGACAGAAGAAGAGGTAATAGTGTACTTAATCTCCCTACATGACGCGACAAACCTTTCGAACAGCGACGAAGGGCAAAGAGGAGGGAGGATGGATGATGCGATGATGGATGGAGCGTCACGAGCGGAGCATGGAGATGATGTACAGCAGAAACAACTCAAACTACAATTACAATTACAAGTACAAGAAGTACAATTACAATTACATTGTGAGCACGTATCGAATCAAATCGAATCGAATCGAATCTAGAATGTCAGACTCATCGTTATCTTTCCAACCTGTACGTGGTGTACCTGTACGTATACCTGTACGTGTACCTGTAGACCTGCACAAGCTGCACAAGGAAGCATCCAATGAACTCTCAACCCTCAAACGAGTATCTCACCGCTTGGCCATGACAGATGCAGGACCACAACTCGAAAAGGTGCTCTCTCTTCTCCTTCCCCGTCTCCTTCGAAGGATCGGATCCAATCAAATCAAAATGAATGATATTGATCATATTGATATTGATATTGATCATAACTCTGAGCATACTGATACTGATCCTGATCCTGATCCTGATACTGATCATAACTCTGATACTCGTATCGATACTCGTATTGATATGGTTCCCTCCATCTCAAGTCTGTACGATAACATACACGCCACACTCATCGAAATGATGAGTCATATTATCAAACGAGTCCGAGCAGACTCTTCCTGCAAACTACCCTGCATCCAACTCCTTGAAATCATGTACTCGTACGATCCACAATCCCAATC
>Ga0115005_10004311_pt1 | contig 11312 bp, 9 predicted proteins | sample ArcOceMetagenome_FD_87163 | JGI IMG/M metagenome (GOLD analysis project Ga0115005, IMG submission 87163) | Marine eukaryotic phytoplankton communities from Arctic Ocean - Arctic Ocean - Greenland ARC118M Metagenome | ecosystem: Environmental > Aquatic > Marine > Oceanic | place: Arctic Ocean...
ACTTCTTTTGGGAAGAACTTCCTACAAATGTACAAAATGCAGCCGAATTAGTTGGTTACGATCAAGATAATTGGGATTTCCCTGGAACAAATAAGCTCGAAAAGCTTCAGTATTCTGATCTTGGGCTTGATAGCAGCGGCATGGCAGCTCTCAATACACTCGATGTTGTTGGCAAGGATGGAAATTGTTGGAATTATTATGTTAATCATTACCGAGGGTAAGTGTGTATATATAATTGAATTCTATACAAACGATGAACCAGGACTCTAATAATAATCTGTTCCGCCGTCCATCTACTAGAGTCGGATGGAATGATCTAGACGATATGATGAGTCCTTTTGGAGATGATTTAAAAGAAGCTGTCATCGAGTTGGGATGGACTGAAGACATGTGGGATGGAACCGTAGATCAAATTGCAGAGAGCGACTGCTTGGGATGGATGAGCTTATCGTCAACTGAGCAGTGGGCTATTGCAGCATTAGGTTATACTGCAATGAAATGGGATCTATATCCAGTAGATCCAAGATGCCCCGAAGAGGGAGACGAAGAGGGAAACGAAGATTATGACGAAGACGAAGATTATGACGAAGACGTAGAAAATTAGCCCATATGTTTTTGGAGAATAAGAATTACCATGCACCCCGATGGTTTAGAATGACTTTTTAAAAATGTAACGAATCTCAAGTGTAATATCATGTACCGATTTGTTGAGGCCAAAGGAAAAAACAGCATTTAAAACTTCATCATGTTGCGACGTTGTATCATAAATCGACTGAGAGATTGCATCATGATCATAAACTGCATTCTTTTTGTTCAAAGGGTTGTTCGAGTTGTACATTGCAAAGAGGACAATCAAATCATTGAAGCGAAGACAATCATTTCATTTCAACCCTATTTTGAGTTGGGAAATGTCAACTCTATGGCATGAATTTCAAAAGATTGCCCCAGCAATTCAATTGGCTGGCATCGAAACGTGATCAAACATTCTCCCAAACCGTTGATTCAACACTCTACGACTTTGTTCACGTAGATACAACGAAGAGCATGCATCTTCGCATCTGCAATTAGTGGTCAGGTTACTTGATCGCGTCATTGCTGCTCAATCGCTGCTTTCATCGCTACTGTCATCATCGGAGTACTCTTTTTCAAAGCATTTCTCCAACCTAATGCTTATATTCTTGCTGAGCCGTTCTCGTCTTCTTTCTGCGCGATCAGAAAGCTCTGCGCCAGAGGAGGAAGAAAGTGCTTTCAACATGCCTTCCTTCAATGAATTCATTTTTCTTTGACATTTTTCACTATCATCCAAGATATTAGATTCATTGTTAATATCCTTCTTGCATTTCGCTAGTGTTCTGGAAATGTTTCTCAATGATTCCCACCTCATTCTTCCTGCTCGTCTAGCCATCATTGATTGATGCGACCCTGGAGATTTAGATGATTTTGGAAGTCCCATCACTCCCATCACTCCGATTGTTGTTGTTTGTTTGTCACTTTTGCCCACGCTCGCTTCCAAAACTACTGCATTTTGAACAGCCAAATCGCACTTTGAACTATCACTCACATGATTGAATGATTCAATGGAGCCATGCTTTCTATGCCTAATGTGAACGTTTGGGCCAACAGTGCAGAAGTCTCGGCATCCGCCTTCAACTAAACATAGTGATCTTCTTTCTCCATTTTGTTTTTCTTGAATCAATTCCTCAATTTCAAGTAGGGCAGCACCCCCCCCTAAACCCGTACAATCTGGCCCTTGACACACCTCTACAATCAGCATACTTGTAATCAATATAACCCTCTTCGAAATCAATCAATCGGTTGGTTTCGAAAAACTAGAATGTCATAGGAGAAAGATGATAGTGTGTAGTGTGTAGGCCAGTCTTTTGGTGGACGTCCAGTGTATTTTGTATTTTTGCCGGTTTCTTTTCACTGCCCACTTTCTCCAACAAACAAAGAGCTTCTTCTCAGTTAAACTTGCGTTAGCGCTAATTTAGTAGTTGTTATTAAAAAGGGTAGATTTTAACTCCAACCCCCACAAAATAAAACAAAGGATGGAGCCATCATCAGTTTGAAACTAATAACGTAAAAGTACGTAGAAAAGCAAGAACGTGTAAATTTCTTCATTTTAGAAAGAAGTAATTTGTATTCGTGTAAAGTATCAAAGAGCTAATAGCTAATCATCGCCCAAGAATGCAGCATGGCACTGAGCTTAGACCAACACCGTACCGGTGTGATACTCAGGGAAATAGAGCTTGTCGTTGTTCTATAAGAGGATGTTCCAAGCTATCCAAATGATTCGAATTGCTCCTCAATGTGCAAATAAGAATTTTCTGGATTTGCTTCCCCCAAATCTTGTTCTTAATCAAAAAAAACATACGTGATTGGTATATCTCCTGCCATCACTTCGATCGCCAAGTTTTTGATGCAAGTTCGGCGATGATGCCATTTGCTTATATAAAAGATCGGACTATTGCTGAAAGTATCTATGGAAAAGAGGCAGCATCGAAGTACAAGGTTGTCGATGAAAAGAAACCTTTGTGGTATGTAGTTCCCACAAGATTTGGAAACAGTCTCAAGGATTTAAAAAATCTATCCATGAATTTCAATGCATCATCCCATACTCGAGCAATTATAAACGACGGGGATCCACGTGACGAAACTATAAGAGGACTGAGGGATGTAAATTCGAATCCCCCTCCTCGAGCAATTATAAACGACGGGGATCCGCGTGACGAAACTATAAGAGGACTGAGGGATGTAAATTCGAATCCCCCTCTTCGAGCAATTATAAACGACGGGGATCCGCGTGACGAAACTATAAGAGGACTGAGGGATGTAAATTCGAATAGCAAGGATTTGATCGAATTGCAAAGGGAGCAGATTGCCATTTTGAAACAGCAACTGTTGCAGGCGCGGCAAGCACCACAACAACAAGTGGGAGTTCAGAATATGCTTGTTGCTTCTCCTCCAGGGGGCGGCGAAAGTGCACACATTTTTCAAACCGCAACATCACCTTCAAATTTGCCTGTTGACCAAAATGACCACTCAGGCCAAAACGAAAATCGCATTTATCTCCGAGAAGGCAACAGAAGAAAACCCGTGGTTCAAACTTTGGGGACATACTGCACAATTAAACGTCTGGTTGAAGCGTGGAATGTCCATAATCATGATCTCGTCGATAACGCGAAACAAGCTGATTTGGAAGGATGTGGATGCAAGAATGCGAAAAGGATGTTTACAAAAAAATCAAAAGAATCCATCGAAGAGTCGATGATAGAATGCTCGAAGTTGAGAAGACAATGAAAGAAGCAAAGGTAAAAGGATTTGTTGGTGGGGTGGTGGGTAATATTTTAAAGGCGAAAGTGAATGCAGCCGAATGGCTTGACGTAAATGAACGCAAGGAAAAAAGTTTGAATGAATACGAAAGCAAATTCTTAGCGAGCGAGGACAACTTTGATGGTAAGTACGTGTATGCAGCAGCAACGAGAAAAAGGACGAGAATTACTAAACATTAAGAAAATGAGATAATGAATAAGATACATATTATTTCTTTAGTTTGTTAGATGCTTGGAAAGATACAACTTGTACGTGTATTGTGAATTGTTCTTGTTACTCAGTATTTAAAATAATATATTTACATGTATTATACACAGCACACAGCTTATACACGTACACACGTATTGCAATGCATTCTTAAATCCTTACATCGCCATTGCCATCTGTGTCGCCATCGTCGACAGTCAAATCAATTTCCTTCGCCAACAAAACTATGAGCACTGTCGCGTCGTTACTAATAGGGGCCTTTTTATTAGAATTATGATAGAAAAGAGGAATGGCTCGTGACAGCAACTACGAACAGTACAAAACACAAAACAATACCATAATACTGACCCGGGCACGGCACATCAATCACAGCTATCTAATCTAGTAGTGATGGGACGTCTCTCGTGCGTGGACGAGTCAGTCAGTCAGTCAGGCAGTCATCAGTCAGTCGAGTCCGATGTCTAAATTATCGCAGTCTACTGTACCCGCCGCGCCCGCCGTGTACTGAATCTAATTTGAAATTGAATACGATTATATTCATAACCGTATATATTTATATAAAACTGATTTAAAATCGCTGGCTCAGACTGTAATCTCCCGCCTTTTGAGGCTGTTTATATGTCTTGTGATATTCTTTTAATGTTTTGATGGGATTTATTTTTGAAAAAAGGAACTTGGAGAAACGGTCATTCATTTTGCCAAAGAACAACGGTTGCTGCCACAACGATCGGTTTACAGCTTCACTAGTTAGTAGTAGCTACCGGGTATTATAAAGCACAGCGCTGTGCGTATAACAAGGATATTCCCGAAATCCCTGCACTCAAACAAACTACTTTTTACAATGATTCCAGCTAAGAAATTCATCATCTTGCTCATTGCACTAATGACGCAAGGAGCCGTTTTAATCAGTGCTCAACAAACGAGCACCATTGATATGATTCCATTTTACCTTGAACTAAGTTCCAATGCTACTTCTAAATCAAATGATATAGAGAAGGAATTAATTTATAGAACCGAAGAGCATTTGGAAAACATTATTGATTCGAAGGATGACGCTGTTTGGGACAATGTTCACAATATCCTACTGAGTATCGAAGAACACTCTATAGTAAAGGAAAACGAAGAATATAAATCAACGACATACTTTGTTGGCACTATTGAGGTTCAAGATAGCACCCTCGACATCCCAAGTAGGAAACAAATTGAGGATCTCCAATGGAATGCTTTCGTTGGACAAGCAAAACTTGACTACCTATCAGAAACCCTGGAAGAATCTTCAGATGATTTACTCAAGGGAGTGACCAACGTCCAACTGAATTGGACTCCTCCTAAGACCACAAACTTAACCTCAATTCTTTGGTCCTGTGCTATTGGAGTCGTTGTTGCAATTGTCCTTATTGCAGGGTATCTTTATTCCTATAGGTTGCGTAAGTGTATGGATCCATCAAACTCCAAAGCAAAGAGCAATGTTAAGCACTCCAAACTTCGAAACGATTCACAAATCCTTAACATGGCTGAAACCGGATCAATATCACCCAACGCATTGGATGATCAGGTATTCTTCGAAGACACCCAATCAATCCAAAAGAAAGACCCATTGACTCCTGTTTCCAGGGGGGATACTATTGATGTTAAAACAAGCATGGATATGCTTGCTTGGAAACAAGCTGGGGAAGTTGAAGTTGTTCCATTTGAAGCTGTTGACATTTCAAGGATATCGAAATCAGACGCATACACCGCTGTGACAAAAGGTACTGTTGATGTGAACAATAGTATTGATATGCTTGCATGGAAGCACAAAAATGATAATATTCCATTTGATGCTAATGTCACAGGAATCTCAGCAATCAGTCCAAATAAAACACTTCACGTAGTTTCCAAGAAGTTTCGCAGTACAAAGAGAACAGACTCCAAGTATCTATCCAGTAATATTCTATCTCAGCATAACGAGGATAGATTCAAAGATCATGCGAAGAGGTCTGCAGATAAAGTTCATAAGAAGAGGACAGGAGGATCGAGTCGCCGTTAAGATACGCATATGTTATGGATGGATACTGTAGGGCTTCTGATACGCATACTTGTACTCAATGTTGGTAGATGTAATGACATATTTTTAATTCAGGGGCCGTATCCACATATAAACACACATTTTTTTCTACATGTGACGCATTTTGAATTTGTCAGCATTTCTATTCTAGCAAGAAATCAGAAGCTTCCTTTCTTTTGTAATTAGTAATACTGCCCCCATATAGGGCCACACCAAGGGATCATTTCCTTGAACTATCTACGCCCTTGAACTGGATCTACACCTGTGAGTATTTCTACAGTTGGCCAATACTCTTTGTTGCAACAGGAAGAAGACGGAAAACGCATTGCATCTGAATCGTATTTCGTCGATTCAGAGGGAGCAATTATTGGAGTTTGTCCTACAGTACCTCATACGTACTGTACTCGTATGTCAATAAGTCATTGGTCACAAAGATAATAAAGAAGACTCATTATGCCCAGTCCAAAGGGCTGCATTCATCGATCCAAGATTATATATGTGGCTTTAATCAATTCATAACACTTAGAACGATGAGGATCTTGCGGTCCCCGAACTTTCACTGATATTAGATTCCTTGATCTTTCGATTGAGACTTTTTATAGTATAACTATTAAAAAAATCTTTGCGTTATTATTATTATTAAAAAAGTTTCGTTGACAATTTGAAATTTCGGAGAATCTTTGACGACGTGGAAATTAGGGTAATGAAAGCCACACACGTACCGCACCGGTACGTGTACACTACTCGTAGTTGTATTTTTAATTGTTGCGCATTTTTACATCTGAATAAATTTATTGTAAGTTCCAGATTCAATTCTAGTTGAAAGTACAAATTAATTAGTGTGTACGTGTACCAGAGGGTATCATACGACTGCTTGTGAGTAATTTCGATGTGAGACCATGATGTGAGGCCATTTGTGATGGAAGATGTCCGTTGATTCACATCAAATTTAAGACAATCAGCCCTGGCTGAGCGAAAGACAAAAGACAAAAGTACTAGTATACGGTACGATTATGCGCAGAACAGAGAGAGGGCAAACAACAACTTACAACAACAAGCAAGAAGTCATCGCAACGGTACCAGTACACCGTGAGCCGTGAGCACCCCCTGAAATCTATCTATAACCACGCCTAAAACTTCTCCAACATAGCACCGACACTAATAACTCCAAGAACGTACTTGACTTTACAGCTATCGAACGAATATGGACAGTGAAACTTATTCCTAAATTCAATAAAATGTTAGACAACGAAGATCATGATGAAACCGTTAGATCTGCGGCAAGCACATGCGCTATGACCCCAGGATCTGATGCTAATCAAGGAGAGGCTACAATGCCGTACAACTTATCTTCAGAAACAGGACCGAAGATTGATTCTAGCAATAGCTCTTCGCAGCCCAACTCTCTGGAACATGGACATCTGAAAAGCATTACCGTGGAATCCATGAAGGCGACTCGAGACCACCTGTCTATCAAACGCAAAGGTGCTATATCCTCAGGTTCTTTCGGAGAGGGTGGAAATATTGATACTCCCAATTTATATGCTCGACAAGGACCGAAGAGTCGCGATAGCGGAAATAGTTCACATCCCAATACATTTAACGGAAATGAAGAAATGAAGAATGCAGCCTTGGAAGCTAAGAATACAAGCCGCAATCAAGCACCTCTTCACTACAGACCGGAAACGACCCAGCAACAAAGCGTTAGAATAAGAGAATCACATCTTACTTCAGCCGAGAAGCTACAGCGAAATGGAAACAATCAAGCCCAATCAATCTCTGCATCGTCACATAAAGATACCGAAATAGCGACCAAGAATAATACATCGCCCCCGAATTCTATCAGTGAATTTCCAGATGGAATATCTCCTCAAGCTATAGCCAACTTCCCAATAGAAGACGATAGTGGAACCACTGAATCTGAAGACGATGATGAAAATGATTCTGGGACGCAACGTACTACTGAACTTTCCGACAGCAAGTCTGCACATGAGCGCATCGCTTTAAAAAGTGCTTGTCAAGTGGAATCGTCTGGAAAAGAAAGGCAGAATGTCAGGATAGATGCTTTTACAAAAGAAACCAAAACATCCGAACACGATGATTTAGTTGATTTGGTATCTACAGAACGTCTTAGTATAAGTACTTCGACAAAAGGCATATCACAACTAGAACCCCCAGACTTCAGTTCTTTGAAGAAAGATATAAAATGCGATGACAATAATATTGAAAACACGGTCAGGAACATCCCCAAATGTACCGACAGCGGGACGAAGAACGAACTTGAAAATAATAAGGGCAACTCATCTCTGATTGAATCATCTTCAACGGATGAAGTTATCCGTTCAAGGATCAACGATAGTATACCGCCATCCAAACTCTCGGTCGCATCTTATCATGTAGTGCGAACTACCGATGAAATAGCCAGGAGAGCAAACAATGACGCCACGCACCTACCCATGGTAGATTTAAATGCGGAGGAGAGACGGAGCAGGAACGAAGCAGCCTCTCTGGATAAATTGAAAATAATTTTGTATATGGAAGCGATGAAAGTGCACAAGGGGAAAGGTGGCGATCGTCTTTTTGCAGATTATTGGGATGCGCTTGGCCGATATTTATCGAAAGGGGACAGTGCCAGATCAGACGACGATCCTGCTACAAATGGGGTTGAAGCAGTGTTGACATCATTTCTCACGACTGGGAAACTAAGGAAACTACATAATTCATACGTGAAGATGCTTATGAAACAGTGCTTACAGGTGCGTGTTCTTCGGGATAGAATACGTGATCACATTCCACTGAATTGGAAATATCAAGTGACAAATGTGTCAAATAAAAGGAATCATAATGGGGAATTCAAATCTTCAATGATAGATGTTGATGGGTTGGCATTGTTGAGGGAAGACTTTGGAATTAATTCTGCTGCTTTCGGAAATAGTGGATCACAACCAATAAAGTTGGAGCCTTGCCAAAGTGAATGGGAAGATTACCATGACTCGATACAGTCGCCATCTCCAAGGCTACCAGGAACTCTAGAGATCGACCATATTTCTCGATACATCACAGAGAAGGATGGTTACTGCCTGTCCCAATCAGCACAGTGGCTTGCAGTGATATCAGTTCGAGATTATCTCAAAAATATTCTGCAAAAAACTATGGATTATAGTGCATCTAAGGATACAACAAAAGGGGAATTTTCTAAGAGACGGCGAATTTCAGGTTTTGATTTTATCCAGGTCATTGATGGCAGCGTTCTAAATACCGCTGCAGAAAACAATATCTCATTGACGAATTCACGCATTGCATGGGAACACTTTACTTCTAATTCATGCAACGCCATTCAATCTGGATCACATCAGGAGTTGAATTCAATTCAAACCACTATTAACTCTATGTTTTCGGAAGGAACATTCGACGGCGGAAATGACCAATCAAGCCGCCGGAATACTTCGTTGGAACCAGAGAGTATTGCAAATGGTGAAAACAGAAATGGGCAAGGTAAAGATTTTTCAGCAATGAAGGTCCGGAAGTCGAATGCAATGACTCCACCACCCACGTTAACGGCCTCAGAACTCAATCTCAAAAACGCTTTAAACGGGCAGGAGGCACCCGGCTTCTCTCAGTTGGGAGAAATGAGCAATGCAATGAATCTCACAAGGTCTGGATTGTCATCATTTCAAAATTCTTTAGATCAACTACGTGGTTCGAGCGAACAAAATGCCAACGCAGTATTTCGTTCCACCGACACAGTTCCAGCCGCAGCGCCTCTGCCAGAAATTAACATAGCACTATTTAGACCAAACAGCTCAATGGCATATCGGCCGCAGAAAGGAAACGGTGGATCAATTCCCGCTCCAAACGCATCCGAACCGACGAGAACATCTTCCGCCGGTTCAAATGCAAGTGCAACTGTAAATGTACCATCTTCTGCTTCATCTTCAAACACCAATAGTGGAGGTGGAAGAGGAAAGGGCTCTAAAGATCTTCAAGCTATGTTTGCAAGAAGAAATTAAAGTAAAATGTTTTAAAAGTGAAAATCATTCTTTTTTGTCCGATTTTTGTTCATAAATATATTTGTAAATGAAGTAACGTTTGTTTCATCACATCTCTATATTGAATAGCAACGTGGTGGTGCAAGATTCACAACGAAATCAACCATTCATATATTTTTGGATTCTTAGAAGCAGTTATCCCAGTACTGTGACCCTTCACATTTCCAGTGAACCCTTCTTGATCGTAATCAAACCGACTGTATCTGATGATGTCTTTATCCCCATTTATTGTACGAAGATCCTTCACTAGCTGGTCGCTGCATCGTACTGGAAATATGACTGTGAAAACAATCATGTCAATGATGTTAGGTGTTTTGAAAAGTAGACAATGTAATCAGCTGCAATCTCGTTGACCAGCTAAATGCTAATACATACCATCATCTGCCGAATGAAAGATCCACATTGGTAATCCTTTCAGCCTCTCTAAAGCCAATTGTGGCAATGTTCCGGTGAAACCGTAAGCAGCAAATACACCAGCAGCAAACTTTCCCGTTGTCATCAGCTCAATTCCTAATGTCGCACCATCACTAAAACCAAATAGAAATTTCTTTTCGCGATCAATTCTATCAACGTCAACACCTTGGGCACCTCCACCATCGCTGCTAATCGACCAACCCATAAATTGAAGCAACTTGCTTCTCGGTTCTTCATAAAAACTTTGCTTCCCTCTTGAATATGGTGTGATGACAATACAATTGTCATAAAGCTCAGGAGGAGCCGTTCCTTCCTGTAACAAGCTAGGTGCAAGACCCGAATGTTCTCCTTTTATATTGGATAGATTCCAGACATCTAACTCGTTTCTCCCGGCACCGTGTAGTACAAAGAGAACAGGATACTTTTTCTTTATATTCTGACCCTCTATTTTTGGCAGATACACGAGGGCGGAGTACGTTTCCGGGTCATTGATTTCGAATAGGCGTCCTCCTCCAGAAACATCAACAGTTTTAGCTCGAGCACTGTCTGGAAAAAGCACTGGTGCTGTAAGAGCTCCGAAAGCAAAGCTCTTGGAAATTACATTCCTTCTCGTCCATTCATGCTCGCTTGATTCATGAATATAATCTTCCTGACTGGATTGACAAAGGAGCATCGAATTGAAATTCTGGTGAGGACTGAGGTGTACTGCATGTCTCCTTGATTGGGGAGCAAGTGCCTCAAGTGGAGAATACGCTGCGATTGCGCTCAGACAAAATAGCAGACGTTGCATCTTGATCTGGAGGCTCACTGGTGGCTCAAATTACCACAAATACAAATAATTATTCGTAGGAAGGCACCGGAACTGCAGAGACTTATTACTTATTAAAGCAACAAGTATCACTTGACGGGTGATGACGGTTGCCTGCCTCGCCTGTTATGTTGCAAATGTTGACTGTTGCTTTTGATTGTGAGAGAAATCAATTTTGGCGGGAAATGCGCGCGCCATCCATCCATCCATTCGTTCACTTAATTAACCTGCGCTGCAAACCACCACAGATCCAACATTGAAAGAGAAACCTACTGTACAGTACCGGTATCATACTGACAATAGCCAACGTTCGACAGATGAAAGTGTAATTTTCTGGGTCATCAGAGTATTGATTGTACCATGGAATCAAACTGGTATCCCGACCTAGTAACGTGGATAAACAGTAATGGAGGTTATATCAACAAATCTTTAGGCTTGGAAGAGAACACTCCTG
>Ga0115005_10004312_pt1 | contig 11310 bp, 13 predicted proteins | sample ArcOceMetagenome_FD_87163 | JGI IMG/M metagenome (GOLD analysis project Ga0115005, IMG submission 87163) | Marine eukaryotic phytoplankton communities from Arctic Ocean - Arctic Ocean - Greenland ARC118M Metagenome | ecosystem: Environmental > Aquatic > Marine > Oceanic | place: Arctic Ocean...
AAGTCCCTTAGATTAAGATGAGCGCCATCATAATCGGCAAAGATGAAAACTGCATGTCTTAGTTGCGAGAATAATTGTTGCAAATTTCGAACAAAGGAAGTGCTTGGCAAGCTATTGCTTAGTTTTGGTGTCTATGTGCAGCTTTGCACAGCTAGGTCACTGTCTCGCTGCTTGTATAGTAGTCCACATAAGCACATGCGGCTTTTAATTTCAGCGGAGTCATCACTGGTTTGATGGTTGGGCCGTGAGTATTACTTGAGAGCCTAGGTGTCTATATAACTGATATTTAAGCCTGTAAGCCCTTGTGGTAATGATTATTACCACAAGAGTTTTTTGTGTCGTATAATTATATAATTATAAGTAACGTAACAAGTAACATTGTTACGATTGAAATATGTGTATTTACATTAAGGCGAAAACCATGAATCAGCAGGCTTTACGTGACATTGGCGTCGATAATGCGCTTATTACGCGAGTAATAGCGGTTTTCGGTTCAAATATCCCTCAACCCCCAGCGAAAATGATGATGGACTCAGGGCAGTACGAGGCCATTAATGAGTTCTATGCCATGAAACTTGTCATGGCCATGGGCGATCGACTCAATGTCCGCAACGTTAAAAAATTGGTAACGGGCTCTATGGCGAAAGTCGCTCGTAATTACAAAGAGTTAAAGGAGGCTCTGCCAGAAGCGTTTACTCCCGCACCAAAGGATAAAACCGGTGATGCCATGAGTCAGCTTAAGCGTGAATTAGTGGCACAAGAGCGTGCCGTTTTTGATATCGAGATAGAGGAGCTTGATGCGAAGCATACAGCGGAGATTGTTCAACTTGAGAAAGCCCATGAAAGCACCATAAGAAAGCTAGAGACTGAACTCACTAAGGCACACAAAGAAAACGCCGTGATAGCGGACTTGTTAAAATCTTCTCAATTACATAACGAAGACCTCATAGCCAAGCTAAAGCATGAGGCAGTCAACGCAAACGAATTGCGTAATATTCAACTAGTGGCACAAGAGCGCAAAGAGTCACTAGACGAAACACGAAAGGTTCTCGAAATACTAAAAGGGCAGTTTGATCATTTTAAGAACAAAACAGATGAGCGAATTGAAATTTTAGAAAGAGACAAAAAGCGAGCACAAACGGCTGAGCAAGTGGCGCTGCGTACAATTGAAGAGCACCAAGCAGTCATCGACCGATATGTCAGTGAAGCGGAAAACTTATCAAGTCAGATCACTGAATTAAAACAAGAGCTCAACATAAGGGCGATCAATTATACGCACGAAGAATCAAACGCAGTATTTGTTCATAGCATTCAAGCGGCGATCACGCCATTAGAGCAATTAAATGAAATGATCCAAATTTTTGCAGCGGCCAGTCAGCAAAAGGCAATCGACATGAGTACCGTAACCAGCTTAATAACGGATGTTTCTACAAACTTACTTAATTTTAAGGCGTCTATTGAGCTTAGCTTGCAGGATATTAAAAATAGCCAGACGAATTCAGAAACTGTAGCAAAATAACCATTGGTAGTAGATACATTGAATAAGCCAATATCAAGATACACAGACGCAACCAGTCAAAAATACCATGGTGCCATTGAGCGTTTTATTAAATCCGGGCGTTTTTTGCCGGCTGATGAACAAGATGTGATCAGTTATATAGAGGAAGAAGGGGCTATTGATCGGATCAATAGATTAAAGGTTGCTTCACTTAAGGTTCATCTAGGCGCTTTAAAGAAGTGGCATCTTGATGGAAAATGGGATGACCCAACCTCAGGAGCTTCTGTAAAACGCAGATTAAAAAGACTGAAATCATTAGAGCGGCAAAATGGCATTGAAAAGGACAGTAGTCGATTTATTACGGCTGAAGAGTGCCTACAAGTTGTTTCGCTATTAATGGTTATGACCGACACATTAAAGGCAAAACGCGACCGATTAATTACAGCCATTAGTCTTGTCTCAGGTCACAGGCCAGGGATGGTCGCCGGTATAAAAGTCGAGCACATAATGAACTTAGGTGTTCATGACGCGCACATTATTATAGATACACCAGCATTTAAGACAGATGCGCAAACCCCGACGCTTATCCCATATACAGGCGCTGGATTTTGCCCAGCAACCTGGCTACGTGGCTTTATAAAAGAACAAGAATTAACGAGCGGGTATCTTTTTAAAGGCACTCAGCGTGACTTTGGAAAGCCATTATCGACGCAGACATTAAATTCTGTTGTGAAAGAGATCTTTTTAAGTGCAGGTATTAAGGGTGGCAAGCTGACATCTTATACGTTCCGCAAAACCATGCCGACTTTAGCAGCAATGGAGGGTGTCCATGCTGCCGATATCGCTGCCCAAGGTAGTTGGTCTAGCACTGAAACGGTCAATAAGCATTATATAAGTAAAGCGATCGGGCTATTGGGCAAGGCTCCGCTGGCTGTATTGTCATCTATATCTAAAGCCACCGAGGTGCTGGCAATACCTGATACCAAGGTGAATCTACCGATACACGATCAGGATATGTTCATCTATGCGCACTCAGGCGGCATAATTTCTTTAAATCACAATGAAGCTGAACTACTTTTTGAGCAATTAAAGACGTACCTCGATTAGAACTAACTCTTTAGGTCATGTACAACGAATGCTGGTGAGGGTTTAGCCGAGATACCTATAATTGAAGCCTTATGATTCTACGCAAAACATTTTAAGCTGAGAGCTAACACATATAAAACCTCGTTTATTTTACGATTTCTACTAATTCCGATAATAATGATTATATAGACTATACTCGCTACAGCCTCCTATCTATAAGTCTCAATCAAAATAAACATGTCTTAATTGTTAGGCTATTGCTACTTTTGGAGGGGAGTTGAAATGCGAGAAACAAAGTCTGCTGAAGAAATGAAGGAGATCCTTGATACAAAAGTTAAAGAAACTTTAGGGATTAACCCTGAAATTGTCCTTAGTATATCTTTTCATACTACCCTTAACGGTAAAATGACTGACCCAATGGTTCGCTACGAAGGTTCTGAACCATCTCTGGAGGTTGTTAAATCATCTATCAGATTCTCATTGTGGTGGTCAACCTTTTTTGGTCACGCCGTTAGAGGTTTTCCAAAAACAATCTTCTTTCACATTTGGCGCCAGCCCTAAATTATGATTGTGTGGCCTTACCGAATTGTAATGTTTATGGATGTAATCTTGAACTGCATCCATCTCTGCCGTATACGGCCAGTTCTGATGACCGCCATAGTAGCGGCCTTAGGGTTGATCCCCATGATATTATCAAACGGAGTAGGCTCTGAGATTCAGAGACCGCTGGCCACAGTTATTGTAGTGGGGGGGTAGTGACTGCTACCCTCTTGACCTTGTTCATATTACCTGTTCTTTATGCTTGGTTTTCTAAAGGTAAGTACCTGATATACCTCTTGCCTATTGAGTAGACCCAAGGTGTATATCAGTAAGGCTTTAGTTATTGCTGGCTAGCGTCATTTATAATGGCAAAAACTTCACTGCTCCCATCTTTTGTTAACACTAATATATGATACGGCATAAATTTATTTTTAACTTCCATTCCTGGGCTGCCTACGGGCATACCCGGTACACTTAAACCCAGTGCGTTATCGAGAGGGTTGCTTAAAAACTGATGAATATAACGAGCCGGAATGTGTCCTTCAAATACATAGCCTTGTTTACTTACGCCAGTGTGACAAGACCTGAATTGAGGGCTAATGCCTAATTGTTCTTTTAGCTTTGGTAGGTTGGTCGGGTGTTCTGTTGTTGTGGACAACCCTGAATCTTCTAAATGATCAATCCATTTTTTACAGCACCCACATGTTGGGCTTTTATACACGACCATTGTCTCTGTACTTTGTGTATTACTTGTCTTTTTTTCTAATGATGCTGTTAGGTCATTACAGCCTGTTATCAGAAAAATAATACAAATTGATGCTATGGTTTTTATATTAAATATGATCATTTATTTCTCGCATGACAAGTTAAACACTTATGGTATCAGCTAGTGATGCCCAATATCTCCAGCTTCACGCGCGGTGAGAATTTGATACTGCTCTGGCGTTAAACTCGGTAAAACCTTAAGAAATGCCACCATGTTCCAAATGCGTTCATCATCATGTCCAGGCGCCCAAGCAGGCATGCCAGATGCTTTAATTCCGTGTTTAATAATCCAAAATCGGCGTTTATCAGCAGCTTCTTCACTATCGCTATGAGGGTGCTCGTCGTGACTCAAGGCTAAATTAGGCGGTGCAGGGTATAAGCCTAAACTAAAGTCGCTGGATGTTTTACCGGGTTTAAGGTGGCAACCTGAGCACATATCATTGTAATCGGCACCGCCAGCTAGTAACCGATCTGAGGCATTAATGTTTTCAGGAACGACAACATCAGCAGCGGCACGAGCAACGGATTGCTCTCTTAAGGTTTCTAATGCCCAATAAGTGGCTCGAAAGTGTGGTGTATCAGCTCCCATGGGGTATAGGCCAGAATACAGAAACGCCACACCGACAAGCAATACAAACCCAGACAAAATGGCGACTCGTTTTAAACAGGTTTTTGCACTTATTGATGACATGCGTGTTTCCTCTCAAATACGGGTGCTGTGTTAGCACCCTTGAATAACATTAATGTTGATGCTCATCATGGTCGGCGGCTTTCATTTCCATAGTTTTTTGGTTTTGCATATTTGAATGCATATCATGACCGCCTTCTTTCTTCATATCATGATCAGCCATTGAGCATCGCTTCATCATGGCTTGCGCCACTGGATCATTCATATCCATTTTACTGTGGTCCATGCCGGCACATTGGGGTTTTTCATTTTTTTTCATATGCTCTGACGGATCATGAGCAAAAGCCGTGGCTGTTAGTAGTACAGCCGCTGAAAGCGTGATTGAACGGATCATGGTATTTTTCATCAGTGTATCCTTTTTGTTTAAAACCAAAATTTTAAGCCTACGACGAATTCGGTGTCTTCGACTGTTCCGCTCGTCTTTCGAATTAAATCTGCAGTATCAGCAAAACTGCGTCGCCATTCGATCCCTAAATAGGGGGCAAATTGGCGACTCACTTCATAACGTAGGCGCATGCCAATCTCACCATTCGTTAAACCTGCACCAATGCCGTTGTCTAAGTCTTCTTTTCCGTATGCACTTAGCTCGGCGCGAGACTGCAGAACTAAACGCTGGGTAAACAGTAATTCATATTCCGCCTCCATAGCCAGTGCGGTTCGAGCGTCTTCTCCTAGGTAGGCGCTAATGTCTACTTCAAACCAATATGGCGCAAGGCCTTGCAGACTGACCGCCAACCATTGTCGGTCCGTGCCTTTTTCATTTTGATCTAAACGCACACCTAGTTGAGTATCAAAGTATCCATCAAGTGCTTGGCTATATAAAACATCCGCCTGCATTTCTTCTAGGCTACCGTCTGCAATATCGCCTTCTGCTTTTATCACCAACCGATGAAATGTGGTGCCATACCAGCTTTGTAGATCGAACACAGTACTCTCGCTATCTGGGTCGTATTCCAGTCGATCACCGAGTACGGCCCAAAACGAATGCTCATCTGCCAGCTTCAATTGACGAGGACCCGCTTGAGAATAAGGACCTTGGCTGAGGGTGAAACCACTAGAATAAGCATGGGGGTCACGGGCGTTTATAGGGGCATCACCGCCTTGAGGCTGCATGCTGCCAGTCATAGATCCATGATCCATTCCCGTCATATTTGAGTGATCCATCTCTTTATTGGAGCTTTGCATAGGCGACATGTCATGGTCTGAATGATCCATCTCTTTGTTAGCGCTTTGCATGCCGGACATATCATGGCCTGAGTGCATGTCATGTTCTTGCGCGGAGGCCATGGGAGCACTGATGATTGTGCTAAGTGTTATAGCGAAGGTAATGTGCTGAGTTATTTTCATGATACGACCACCTCACGGAACATTCCCGCATCCATATGAAATAATAAATGACAGTGCCATGCCCAACGTCCTAAATCATGGGGCGTGGTTAAGAAGCTAATACGTTGCGCTGGCTGAACTTGAATCGTATGGCGGCGCACTCTTAATGTTCCGTCATCACTTTCTAGGTCGCTCCACATACCGTGTAAGTGCATAGGGTGAGTCATCATGGTGTCATTTTGTAAAATGATCCTAATTCGCTCCCCTTGTTTCATCGCAACAGGGGTACTTTCACCAAATTCTAAGCCATCAATTGACCAGCTATAACGCTCCATATTGCCAGTGAGGTGTAATTCAATTTCCCTTACTGGCGTACGCTGATCATCTATGATGCCATCTAATGAGTGCAGGTCAGCCAAGGTTAATACGTGACGTCCATTGTCCCGCAGGCCTATACCTGGGTCGTCTAAATTTGTGCGGGGCATATCGACGCGCATATCCACAGATGGGCCGTACTCTGTTTTGGCGTGATTCACCTTTTGTGATGGTTTTGCCAGTGCGTTTTTATCGCTCTGCATCATGCCGTGCTTACTATGATCCATCGCCATGCCGCCGTGATTCATTGAGCCATGATCCATCGTGTCTTTAGCCATGGAACCATGATCCATCTTGCCCATCATGTCTTTCATTGCGAGCCACTCTACAGGATCAAGTTTGGGTACTGGGGCCGTTAATCCTGCTGCTACGGATAAAGTGCCACGAGCAAAACCTGTGCGATCCATGCTCTGTGCAAATACGGTATAAGCCTGCTGTTTAGGCTCAACAATGACATCGTAGGTTTCCCCAGGGCCAAAGCGAAATTCATCAACACTCACGGGTTTCACATTTTGCCCATCCGCTTGTACAACACTCATTTTTAAACCAGGAATACGAACATCATAAAAGGTGTTACTGGAGCCATTAATGTATCGTAACCGCACACGCTCACCGGGCTTAAAAGTACCTGCCCAGTTGCCAGCAGGTGTGGTGCCGTTCATTAAATAGGTAATGGCAGAGGAGGATAAGTCCGCAAGATCGGTGGGACTCATGCGCATTTGATTCCACATTTGGCGCTTATCTAATGCCGCTGAAACCCCTAAAGTCGATACGTCTTTGAAAAAGTCACTCACGGTAGGCTGATTAAAATTATAAATATCACCCTGTACTTTTAGCTTACCAAATACCGCCATTGGGTCATCATCTGTCCAGTCTGACAAGAGCACCACATGATCACGATCCGCTTGAATAATTTCTTTAGACCTTGGCTCAATTATTAATGCTCCATACATGCCGGTCATTTCTTGAAAGCCACTATGAGAGTGATACCAATACGTGCCGCTTTGCTGCAATTTGAATTGATAGGTGAAGGTTTCACCAGGAGCGATGCCTTTGAAACTGATACCGGGTACGCCATCCATTTGATAAGGCAAAATGATACCGTGCCAATGAATAGATGTGGGCACGGATAAACGGTTGGTGACCTTAATAATTACCTCATCGCCTTCGCGTAAACGTAAAGTAGGCGCAGGAATTGAACCGTTGATTGTAGTGGCTAGGCGAGAACTGCCAGTGAAGTTAACAGGCGATTGGGCAACTTCTAGCTCGATCACTTTACCGCTTAATTCTGGCGCGGTGCCCCGTATAGTCTGGCGACTTTGCTCATTAGCTTGAAGCATGCTGGGCGTAGATGCGATGACGCCGCCGGCTGCCAAGCCCTGCACAAAGCGTCGACGAGACAGTCTGATGGGATGCAAAGTCTCTGACTCTGGCGATTTCATCTAAATATTCTCCTTTTCAAGCTAGAAGTGACCTAAGCCACTATTTCTTAAATTCATGGTCAGCTTAATAGCATAAGCGTAGAACCCTGACACCCACATGACCTGAAGATGACAATGTTGTAATGTTGGAGTCATCTTTATGTTTGGTTAATCCTCTATAATCGTTAGGTATTATATACTAGGAGAAAAGTCATGCGGCTATTGATAGTCGAAGACGAATCAAAAGCGGGTGACTACTTGAAGCAAGGCTTAGGTGAAGCAGGCTTTCAAGTGACACTTGCGCGTAATGGCTTAGACGGCCATCACCATGCGATGACAGAATCCTTCGATATGATCATTCTCGATGTAATGCTGCCTGATGTGGATGGTTGGCGTATTCTTAAATCATTACGCGATGCTAAAAAACAAACGCCCGTTTTATTTTTAACTGCCAGAGACAGTGTAGAGGACAGGGTTAAAGGATTAGAGTTAGGAGCGGACGATTATCTAGTTAAGCCGTTTGCGTTTGCCGAATTACTGGCCCGAGTTCGCACACTATTACGACGGGGGGCGGCACCAGTGCAATCGGAACAATTAACTGTGGCCAATTTACATTTAGATTTGTTACGCAGGCGAGTATTTAGAGGAGATAAAAGAATCACACTTACGCAAAAGGAATTTGCATTGCTTGAATTGCTGATTCAACGGGAGGGTGAAGTACTACCGCGTTCTCTTATCGCATCACAAGTATGGGATATGAACTTTGATTCCGACACCAATGTAATCGATGTGGCCATTCGCCGTTTACGAGTAAAAATTGATGATAGCTTCACTCCAAAACTCATTCATACGGTGAGAGGTATGGGTTACAAGCTAGAAGTTGAGAGTAACGAAGATGAATAGCGTTGCCATGAAGAAAAACCCCATTTCGTTAACATTACGAATGATATTATTTGTTGTGATTACAATTGGAATATGTCTATTTTTCATTAATCAAATGGTTTTGCAGTTGGTGGAGCGTCATTTTTCTGAACAAGATACAGCAGAATTAATTGTCATGAATCAAGCTATTTATGAGCGTTTACAGATGTTACCTGATTCTAATCGCCCCAAAAGTGATATTTTATCTCATGCGGTATCGGGGCACCACGGTGTGTTTTTTCAGGTGCGCGATATTAGGGGGAAGATAGTTTACACAAGCCCTAATTTTGATTTATCAGGCGCTTCGATCCAAATCGAATCCAATCATATGATTCAATATACGCCGGCCATTAAGATTAGGGGCGAGGATTTAAAAACTTGGCAAACTCAAATACAAACCTACCGCGGTACGGTTAGTCGGTATGCGGTAGGCGATAGTGTTTATATTATTATTACTGCAATTGATATGGGATTTCATAAGCAGTTTTTACGCAGTTTTAGAAAAAGTCTTGCGTTGATAATGATGTTTGCAGGGCTCGCCACATTATTAGCTGTATGGTTTGGTGTTTTCCAAGGGCTTGCACCTTTAAGGCGATTAAGCGTTCGAGTAAGAGGGATTGAAGCGAATAAGTTGGATTCCAGGCTAGAGACCAATGCGGTGCCTAAAGAATTGCAAGAATTGGTTCAAGCGTTTAATCAAATGATAAATGGGTTAGAAAAAAGCTTTAAACGGTTATCTGCATTTTCGGCTGATATCGCTCATGAATTACGCACGCCGCTGACAAATATCATTACCCAAACACAAGTAGGACTGAGTAAACCACGTGACATAGAAGAATATAAAAATCTACTGTACTCAAATCTCGAAGAGCAAGAACGTCTAGCTAAAATGGTCAATGATATGCTGTGGTTAGCAAAAAGTGACCATGGTTTTCTAAAACCCGTTTTAGAGCGTATCGATTTACGAAAAGAAATAGATGACTTATTCGAGTTCTTTGAAGCCTTTGCAGAAGAGCAGCGTCTCTCATTAAAACTTGAGGGCGAGAACCAATTTATAGAGGGTGACCGTGCGATGCTACGTCAAGCCTTTTCAAATTTACTTTCCAATGCACTGCGCTTTGCAACGAAAGAAACAGATATTCTGATTCGGTTAGGCAGTAGTCGTAATTTTGTAATAATTACAATTGAAAATTCCTGTGATCAGATTGCTGAACACCAATTGGAAAAACTGTTTGATCGTTTTTACAGAGTTGACCCTGCACGACAACGTCATAGCGAAGGCGCAGGTCTAGGCCTTTCAATTGTCCAATCTATAATTGAGGCTCATGATGGCCATGTAGAGGCGATTTCTAAGGAGAATATAATTAATTTTAGAATATACCTTCCAAAAATAGCGTTATAAAAGAAGATTTAGCTCAATCTGTGTAACTGCTTATTATGAAGCCGGCAATGGCTAAGGATCGGCAGCCTGAACAAAGAAACACTTGAAGCCTTTTCCCAAGAAGCGGCCAAAGAATTAAAACTGAACAAGGATTGAATGTGCTTGAGCACCATGGAACGATCAGACTTATTAAAGCTGAGATCTTTGATATTGGGATACGCAGCAAAGCTTGATGCCCAACAGGCACACTAGGCTAAAGACTGGTAAGGCGCTAAAGCCAGTGCTATGTTTTACAGCATTATTGAAACAGCCAAAGCGAATGAGCTAGAACCTTATGCCTATCTAAAAGCAATATTCACAAACTTACCAGAAGCTGAGTCATTAGAAGATATTAAAGGGTTACTGCCTTGGAGTGTCGAATTATTATAAGGCTAGATGGGGTTTATTGAGAGCTTACATTGCAAGTGGACACCCTGGACTTTAAACGAAAGATAGAGCCATTAGATTTCAAGGTAAAAATTTTGGATTAGAGGGAGTTGCATCAATGAGCGCCAAATAGGGCGTGTGAAATTCTGAGTAATCCATTAAAAACAAAGGGTTAAGTTACTTTTGGCGGATATTTCCAGAATCCCGGTCAACCCTCAACTTCGGCTGATTGGAATGACGTTATCGGCGGTGATTTTCTCGATATGCTGCTTTAATATGTCGTTTTCTTTTTGCAACCTCACTATTTCAAGTGCTTGATTTTTGGATTTAGCAATGACTGCCTCAAGTTTATTTTGAAGTCCCTTTATCTTTTGCTGATCCCTTTTAGAAGACAAGCCATGGGCTACGACTTTGGCATTGGCTTGGACTTTATGACTTTCGATCAATTCGCGTAATTCTTGGGAATTGTATATAAAAGCCCTTGAGACACCAGCTCGCTTGGCAATTCCGAGTAGAGTTATTCTTTCATTAGCACTTATGCAGTGTTCAATTTGCCTCTTAACCTCTCTGGCTTTTTCTTTGCTGATTTCTCTCTTCGCCTTGTGTGCAGCGTCATTTGATGGATTAAGATTAGCCATTTATTGTCTCAATAATATTTTCTAAACTGGTAGCGACTGCTTGATTTAACTCTACCTGTCGCACCATTCCTTGCTTGGTTGCAATGTCGATCATATTTTTAGTGCGAGTTAATTGCTCCCTATGTAGTGGCACACTGATTTCGGTCACGTAATAGGAGGTGCTAAAATGCCCTCATATATTTACGGTGACAATATGACCAAGCAAACCAGACCACGCTTTAACCCAGAATTCAAAGTAGAAGCCG
>Ga0115005_10004317_pt1 | contig 11303 bp, 7 predicted proteins | sample ArcOceMetagenome_FD_87163 | JGI IMG/M metagenome (GOLD analysis project Ga0115005, IMG submission 87163) | Marine eukaryotic phytoplankton communities from Arctic Ocean - Arctic Ocean - Greenland ARC118M Metagenome | ecosystem: Environmental > Aquatic > Marine > Oceanic | place: Arctic Ocean...
AATATCATAATGTCTAAGCCCTCTAAAATCCGAATATTAACTAACAAATATATCCAAAAAACTCGAGATCGGCGATTTAAGAGAATAATAGGCGATCTGACCGGCCGATTCCAGGAGGCAAGGCGATCCGCTCGCGATTCGAAAAGGCTTTATCGGGGAATGCGGAGAAAATGGCGTCTACAATTCAGTATCGTGAGGGTGCAGGCTCGGGAGTTAAGAGAAGTGCAGGCTAGATGTGCCGCTCTGGAACAACAAGTCACGCGCGAACGAGCGATAAGCAAACAGCTGAAGCAAAAGAAAAATTGAACAGTGAGACATGTAGACCGCTCGATGTAAAATTGGACCAAAATAAAAACTGATATAACCGACGCTGTAAAATTCTTTGGATGAGACGGATGACTCATACAAAAAGAAAAAGTTGACTCACCGGTCTTGCCGTTAAAACTCTTAGTTCTAAATATTTTAATCTAGGTTACACACACACCAAAAATGCCCGAAATTGAGAAAGTACTCGTTTTTTAACATTATTTTGTTCTATTTTAGAAGTTCACTCCTATACTCTTCTACTACCAAAATCCGGAAAAGTTCTAGCATGCCAAGCCGGCCTAAGAACACCGGATCCACCGTAAAAGGTGTTGCCCGCTCGTCACCGCTCATGATTAAGGTAAAAGACGCGCTACGACTAAAAACTCTTGGACCAGGGTGCTCACCGGAAAAATACCGCGGGCAATCACCGTTCGACAGGGTGCTAGCTGACGGTACCCAGTTTCCAGACCCGGCGTTTCAACCTCCGAACGAGAACATGGCGATGTTTTCCACAACGGCCAAAGTGATCCAACGCGGAAAGGCGATCGACTGGTTTATCTCGAATCAGACTCAGGAGAAGCTAAAAATGTTGTCCTTGGATTTCGACGAGTACGACCATCCCGCCCGAGTAACCGATCGGCGAAGTTATCACGGGACAGGAGGCGATACGGCCGACGACGAAGACATTGCCGAAATGATCAACTTTGGATTGAGAACGGCGTTGAAGGTCGAATTGCCATTATCCCTAACCGGACTCACGCTAACCCAGGATGATTTCGAAGAATATAAAGACCAAAACAAGTCTCAATCGGAAAATTCTTGCCAAGAAAAGGTATTATTCAGGTGCGCCATGGCTCTCATACTCCTGGAGCAGTCCCCGTTGGCTGATTGTCTGTGTACCAAATTCGCACAAACATTCACACCCCTCGACATGGAGTACGAAGGCGCTAAAAGGAGATCCACTTACGAAGGGGCCACCTCGAAGTCGCTAAAGCAGTCCTCAAAAACCACTAAACCTCCCGAGAACGAAGGTATATGGTTCTCGCATCGTATTAACCATTTAATCGGAGGAGATTGCATGGCGTTTCCCGACGAGGGACGCGCTGTGTTCGGATGTTATAAAAGGAGATGTACAGTTGGCGCGTAATTTAATACTACTTTTAGCTTTAGTAGCCCAAATATGAACTTGAATAAACCTACGGGCGAATGGAAAAGCTAATGAATTACACCCCTTCTGCATAGGAACCCAGTGGCAAAAGGAAAAGCCTCAGCACACGGAACTCAGTCGCCAGATCCGGCGCGAACACCTAGCCGACCCCGTCACTAGGACATCAAAGTTGACGTTTTTCAGTGCGGGATCTAGTACCAATAACCACGTGTCACGAAAGATCAAAACCAACGATGCTCACTCGAACGACAAGGTCGCTACGTCGGGTTTTTCAATGGCAACCGCGCCGTTGTTATCGGTTCACCGATTATTGAATTATCAGGACACCCGATCTCCTTCAGAACGAGTTGTGTTTGATTGCGTCAGCAACTATATCCAGATGCACCAGATACGACTTTGTACCGGCCGAAACAAGCAACCGATTGGCACTACCCCACACCCTGTGTATCCGGGACAGTATGGCGCAAGGCTCCTTTAAGTAGCATACGATATAATTTTTAAGAAAAAATCGGGTTGTATTAGGATTTTGGGAAAGTGTTAAAACAAAAATAATGGTATAATTACGTTTAACGTCAAACGGAACTGGTGTTAAAACTGCATAGTTACTGAAAATTGACCTGAAAATTGCCCCTTCCTCGTCTCGCGCTAGAATTTTCTGAGTATTCGTATAAAAATTCAACGCGCCTGCTATATTTGACCACATTTTTTGGTAAATAAAGCGGAATCAGAATGAATACCACGGTTGAATACAACTGTAGTATCGTGATTCAGTACGGAGTCTTCAGAAATCACAATTGTATGATTGTATGTGTGAACATTTTCGTTTTTATGCTACTTAACGGAGCCTTGGTATTACTACCACGACACCGAAGCCGACGCGGAGGACGATAAGACGAGCCGGCAATACCAAGTTAGTCGATTGAAGGCCGCGGGTTCAGCCGATATCACGTTTCTGGGAGACGTACTGAGATGGACGCACTTACAAGTGACCGGTGAGATGACTCCGGATGCTACGAAACTGTTGGAAGAACACGGTGGAGCGGTAGCTACAGAACTTGCTAGTACCAAGAGGCCAAGGGAGAACATAATCCACACCAAGAGTCACCTAGCAAAACGAAGAAAAGAGACGTTGCCTAGCGAAGCTGGCGGTCCCAGTGGCTCAACAACACCACAGGTTTCAACCTCCAAGTCCAAAGGCTCGAAAAGTTCGCCATCGACGAGTTCCGAACCAAGGACACCCACGACCAAGGACAGAAACTCCGAGTCACCAAACTCTGACAGTCTGATACCTACTATAAGTGTGTTGAAAAAGAACTGTCCTCAATCGACAACACTGGGCGAAATCGAGGTACAACTGTCAAGCTCAGAACCGCGTTTTGAGAACGACTCCGAGGCATGCAACAATAGCCAGACCCTCCAGCCGACTGAACCAGATCAACCCTCGGAAGACGGCTCAAAAGCAGTAGGCCAACAAGAGGCGACTGAACTAGAAGATGGCCCCGGCCAACTCGATGAGTCCACAAATGACATCCCGCCAGAAGAATCCAACCCACCGGGCGGGGTAGCCAGGGATTCGTTAGCCTTACCGTCCATCAACACCGATTCACCATCAACTGAACAATTATTGAACGAAGTTGACAGGATCGAAGCCAGATCGCCTGGATCAGCCGCTGCCAGTCGGTCAACTAAGCCGTCTACTACGCCTACTAAGGCCGTCATCTATGATTCTTCTACCCTGGTAAATTGGATCTGGCCAAACTTGGATAACTCCCTAAGCGATGCCACCGACCGGTATCAAAACTGCGCCATTGAGAAAATGCGCGCCAAAAGGCGCAATCAGAGACGCGTTTGGGAAGCTAAACCTGCCGAGTTAGCGGACCTAGCATCTATGTTGACAGGCTCTAAAGACGAAGCCATCAAAATGATAGAAGGATCGCCCAGAATCATAGCTCGAAGCCATGAACAAACCCCAGACGGAACTACTGATGCGGAATTTCGACCTCAAATCGCACGAAATTTAGACATGATTTCCCAGATTGAGTACGGGTCCCGGGCGTGGACGGAAATAAGGACAATTCGAGAACTCGAACAAGTCGAACGTGAAGTCGAAGAAAATAGCTTACGAGCGTTGATGTTTCCCATGTGCCAAGCAGCGAACAACTACTATGGGGATCGCCCGAAGGAAGCCTTCACGGCTGAAATCGAACGAGAAACTACCCGAAAAACTTTGATGTCGCAGCAAATGATGACTGCTGTCGCAAGTCAAGCAAGACCGTTCTACTTGAGTTCTGAACTTTTCCGCGAGCTTCACAAAATACGGCAAGAGCGAATTCTAGCAGAAGACGCCACCGCGGCGATAGACCCAAAACAAAGGCCACCATGTGAGATCGACGTGAATCCTACCACCAAGACTGAGCGTTGGATGACGACGGAAGATGCCCCTGGTGCGCTGAGAAGCGTGGGACAGTTTATTCGATGTCAGGATTCGCCCTCTGGGGGCTACGAGATCTTTTTGGACGGAAAATTTTTCCCAAAATCGTTGATAACGTTCAAGGGTATGGAAATCAGCACCCGGCCGGTAAATTCCAGCCAAGAACATCATAATTATGCCGCACCCAAGACCCGGAAGGGGTTCACGACTCACGCAGATGTGGAAGAACGGCAGCTAGCCGAACCGGGTAATTCTCATTTGGTATTTATATCTCCTCACGATTTGGATTGGGAGATATCCCATGAAGCCAAGTTCAAAATACAACAGAGGCAGAAGAACTATAAATCGCGTTTTCAACAGTGCGAAGTGGCTCACCTTCAGCGCGAGATCAGGTTAGGAGATCGAATATTAGCGGAATTGAACGAATTTAGAGGAGAACTAGCCCACACTAGCTTTTATCAAGGTACGCTAGACGAGTGGCGATCCGTTATCGAACAGGCTACTCCGGTAGGCCCAGGTCTAACCTACGTGGCGTCCACTCACTCCCACATTTCAGCCCCCACGAAGGGGATCCATGGTTTCTACAGAGGAAATACTTATGCAGTGCGGATATCCCCATTTAATCGGGTGGATATCCTGACGACCGAGTCATCGGAAGTAACACTGTCACCCATGCTACTCGGAGGTTTCGACAAAATCTGCTGGGAAAAAGAGAGAGAGCACATGGAGGCGATCCTGGGACCCGTTCAACCACAAATGGTAACCGCCGATCAATCTGGCTGGTTGGGATCCGTTGTGAGGTCTAATAGTGATTTGAGGCGACCCAACACTGAAGTGACGATCGAAACGGCGTTGCAGGTTGACGAAGGCCAATGGCGTAAATCTGTCATGAGCCCACTGGTACCCGAACAAATAAATGGTTGGGTACAGCGGCCGAGCTGCCCGGGAAATGAGTCCAACTTGATCCGACTACAGTTAGAAATACTCCAAAGAACAGTTAGTAATCTTTCGGTAAGTCTTCACTCGGACGCACCCCAATGTATGGAAACCCTGAGGCTACTATCTAGGCAAACCATCAAAGCAGCGGCGACCACTTTGAAACGATTGGACCGAATGGAAGAAGAGGAATACGTCCAAGGGCCCAGCAAAGAAGACGTTCCCCGCATCTGGGTTCCCGCTCGAATAGGGCCTATAGATCGCGATGCTACCGAGGAAGGGTCATCAAAGATTAGCGACTAAATAAAAATTAACGGCACACCCCCAATTCATTTTTGTAAATCTTAATAAATTATTCTGTTTGAAAAAGAAAAAAGGAGCATAATAAAGTAGCAGCGTATACATCCTAAACCAAGCGTGTAATCTGGCTATTAGAGCGAAACCAAAAACTAATTTATTTCCTTTTTAGATGAATATTGACGCTACCCATCAGGAGATCCGACAGCAGCGCCGGGTAGACTTCAAAGGTCCACCAGGATCGGGTAAAACTACGCTCATGACCCGTTTGATTTCAAAGAGCCAGCAGCGAGCCCACGTGATCACCCAGGCCCAGAGACGTTCAAATGTCTCAACCAAAAAACCAAAAAAAAATTGCTAAAAAGGTGTAGCCAGATTAAGCCCAACACCCAAAATTCTAAAATTATAAACTATGATCTTAACTCGTATCTAAACTGAGATCGTCTCTGCGCAGACCAACGAGGCAGCTACCATGATTGCCAAGAAATTAATGGAATTACACATCCCTGTCCTGCTACTCCGAAGCAAAAAGGCCTACGAAATCCAGCCCCACCTTGACCAGGTACCCACAGCTGGCAAAAGTAACGCCGAGTTGCAAATAGCACTGTTACCTGAACATTCGGCCATAATAGGTACGGTGGCTATGATGGTACAAGTATTTTCGTCAGAAAGCCTCGTTGAAACTCTCACCTGGTTCGACGAAACGGCCTCCATCGAAGCTGACATGGTCCGGCACTGGATGCCACTCCGAACTCGAACGTTTGGGGATATTCATCAAATTGGAACATTTAACGGAAAGACCTCTTTCGCCACCTGGGTCCAGCAGGAAACTCAAGTTACTACTATTGAATTACCTTTCACATACCGGCTCAGTCAAGAATCCATCGGCCCAGTGCGGAGATTCTACCCAAAACTAGTATCTAAGCAGCCTCACCAAGGGGTAATTGCTGGCAAATTGAAGCTACGGGGATGCATTCTTGTTAATTTCCGATCGGACACCGTACAGATAGACACGTCCCGACGAGCTCCTTATGAAAGAGCCCTAGCCCAACGGCTGGCTGCCGCCTTTATTGGCCAGCAAATATCGGTAATCGTGACTTCTCCTTATTCTGCTCAAATTCCTGAACCGGAAGCGGACGGAGATGCAATACGAATTCAGACGATCAATGCCATACAGGGCTTAGAGACTGATGTTACCATCGTTACCCTGACAAACCGAGCGGTAAATGAATTCGTAACTCGACCAGAGAGACTAGTGGTGGCTGTAACTAGGGCCCGGAAACTGACGATTATTATTGGTGATAAAAACAAATTGAACAAAAAGGTCCCTTGGTTCCGGAATTCAGAGGTTTGGTGCCCATTCGATCTGGAAAAATTATTAACTCATAATCCTTTACGCCTGTTTTAGATGAATATCCACCCTAGAATTGTAGAGGAAGAGCGTTTGCGAAAGGAAAGAGAAACCGGGCACAATGATTCGTTATGCGCAAATTTTGGTTCTCTGCGCACTACAAATCATCCTCCAAATCGGAACTCTACCCTCAAGACGTCGCCCATTGGGAGGAGATCCAGGAGCCAGCACGCCCGAATTGAGCCCCGTTTTGAGCATTCTCGATTAATTACTGGCCTAATCTGTACTATCGTAGCAATTTATTACGGCCGAGTGCACCTAACTATTTGTGAAGGTTACCTAGACGAGATCCAACAACTTACTTCCGATTCAGCAGCAATGACCCGAGCGCTAAATCAGCAGGTACACGAGCAAACGAATCAGTTGGCCACAGCTACTGCAGACACCGTGAAGGAGTCGCGTAAACTAGCCGAAATCATGGAAACAATGCGACGTGATTACCAGCAGCTATCCCAAAACAAACAGGCGGAAAATAACGCGAAGGCCAAAGAGAACGCCGAGAAATTCCTCTCCATACTAGCCGCGATTCAAGGTCACCGAGACGACAACCGGCGATTAATCCGCGCACAAAGTGAGGAAACGTCGCTCTACCTTCGCAAAATCTCCGATGACTTGGACGAGTACATCCACAGGCAAGGGCAACTAGTACAATCTTTCGGATCGGCTATAATGGGCGAACGCCAGAGGGAGAACCGTGATGATAGATCTAGTGGATCTAGATAATAAGTAATTTGTTCACAGTGTTAACTATAACGTATTTTTTACGCTAAAAACTCAAACTAAAACCCAAAACGTGACAATCGAACCATAGTATCCTTAAATTTAACCCCTTGTTTTAGAAAAACAACACTAGCTATGCGGAAAAGGCGACAAGTTGTCCCACCGCCGACATTCGATGTCACCTCCAGGCCAGAGGGGTGGAATGGCAAGCCATTCGAGTACTACGATTCACCGGCGCCCAAACCTCTACCACTACCGAAACCAGTTTATATCCAACGGTTCAACCTCTGCGCTTGTCCAGGGGAACAATTTTATTACGAGAATTGTTACCTGGCCGATTTTGCCGCCAGCCACAACCATCGGTGCAGCCTCGACTGGTACGAAAAACAGTCGATCTGCGGAGCGTGCCTTCAGGTCAAGCGTCACTGCATGCAGATCGCCCGACCACTGAAAGGATTAAAGAAGTAATTCTTTTTTAAAAAAAAATAAGTTCTAAAAATAAAATTAAAAATGGAAATAACACTCCTCCGTTTTATCTTTTAGAAGTAAGATGGGCGAAAATGAGGAAAGATTCCCTCGTGAAAACATTGTATCCAGCGACGTTATAGAAATTAACGATCCTACCGATCAAACGGCAACATCAACCGCCACCGATCGTGCAGCGTTGGCCCCGGATTCCACTACCCCGCCGAATAAAAAAGCCAAAAACAAAAGAAACGAAGGGCGAAGAGGGGGCAAAAGACCATTCAAACGTGATGCTCGAGACCACATCTCACCAAAATACACGGGTCCGAAGAGGCGAACCTCAAATCCACAATTCGATCCCAATAGGTGCGCGCCTCTCACCTGGTCGAGGGATCCAAATCAAGGAATTTCCGTCAGCAATACCGAGGAATTCCCGCCCAGAATGATTTCAAGATCTCATCAAGAATCCATGGGTGAAGATAAAATGGAGTTATTTCGCAGGCTCGTAATTATTCATAATAACCCTCTGGCATAAATTGCCAAATCAATGTGAACTAGTGAAAAATGCCTAAACGGTCCACTTTTAACACTTAAAACTCCCCGCAGTTTTGCCATTTTTTTTCAACAACGGCAACTGATGTAAAAAGTGCAGTTAATTACGCCTCTGTTATTTCGAGAGAATGTCAGGTTAAACCAGGAGATCCGCGCCTGCGAACAGAAGATCTCCCGGCAAGAAGTTCTGATAGCGCAACATGAAGCCTATAAAACTAGCCGAGCCGAAACAGAGGCAAAACTTAACGAAGAATTAAGCAAGGCGAATTCCAAAATTTGGGCATTGGAAGGTCACAACAAACCAGATTTCGGTTTTACTTCCAGATTTCCAGTATACGGGAATCATATGCCCGAGGAAACTAGGCAAATTATGGTTAAATTGACCCACTTTCAGAGTAGCTATGATAAAGTAGCACAAGAAAAACTCAATCTACTAGCAGAACTAGAAGAGCGAAGAAAAGAAGTCGATCGCCTAATTAGCCGATGCACATGCCAATTGGCCGCCAAATAACAGAAAATTTTTTTTTTAGCAGATCACGAGTCAGACTAGCCGACAGCCGGGGGAGCAGCTTAAAAAGGGGAGGAGATCACGACCGGCAGATCCGACATACCATGAAAATCACTACAAACCAATCAACACGACGAACCACAGAAGAACGAAGAGGAGAAATAGGCAAGGCAGAAGAAAAGTTCAAACACAAGATCATATAGCGTACAAAAAAGAAAAACTAAATTTTATAACCAAACAATACAAGACCAATACAAATCAAAAATACAAATACATAAAACAAAACACAAACATAATTTGCTCTCTAAACCATCCCAAAAACTGAAATTTTTTTTAAACCAAACGATACAAGACTACTAAAAGCCGAAAGTACCAGGACACAAAACAAAACACAAACATACTTTTTTCTTGAAAACCCCACATCTTTCTTATCTCTCATCAAGCACATCAATAAGGAGATCTTATAACGTTCGAAAACTAAACTTTTTCTTAACCAAACGGGTTTTCTCATTTTTTGATTATCCATAGACACAGTTAATAAAAACCTCATTTGAATGACCCTATCTCATCCCGGGGGGACGCTCTCAAAAAGGGCAGTGTCGATCCATGCATTAAAAAACATAAAAAACATACATCCACTCAAAACCACATGCGCGTATACTACGGTCACGTGCTGGACCAGAAGACAGGATGCGCGCACACAGATATCCACAATAAATACGTGCAACAAATCTGAGGCAAACGCACTCGTTATTAAAATATAGAAATTACAGGAGTTTGGCACAATTTTCCTTAAAAAATCCTGTATACCTGTCATCCCTTATTTTTCATAAAACGGCCAAGCTCCAACCTAGATCGCCTACAAATTAAAGGAGATCTACCAGGCTCTGCCCGTGAAATATCTTAATTTAACCATCTTTAACACTTTCCGTTTTAAACACAATACTTTTAGATACGAATTTCGTTTACCCTCTCTTTCCTTCATCTAATTTACACATAATACCCTAATTTCTAGTTCTACATTCTAATATACTTCTACTGCTTCTTTCCGTTCAATTGTGATCAAGATCGGCCTAAGTGTCCACGCCATCACGCCGCATCCAGCTTGCATAAAATAAATAAAAAGCTAGTCAGTAAACAACGTCGTTAGTTCAGAACCCGCCCACTAGTTTTACACAGATTAGCCTCCTTGCAATTGAATAGTGACCCGCTCTCCTCTCAAGTCTCGTCGCCCGAAGCGGAAGACGCTTGTTTAACATGGTGCGGTGCACCTGAGACGAAGAATAGTTCGTAAGAATCGAATCACAGCAAGAAAAGCGGACTACAAAAAACTGAACCCGATACTCGACTTCAAAAATTCAATAAAGCGCGATTTATGACAATTACGCATGAGACAAACAGCTACAATCACAAAACAAGCAGTTAAACTCCAGCCAAAATAACAAAAATACCGCAAACATTGAAGAACGAAGCAAAACGTCAGATCCGGACAGTGCACGTCAATCCCCCTTTTTTAGCAGTATAACCCGAGCAAGAAGCAGTTCGGCATAAAAATTCAAACACAACGTGAGCAACCTAAGTAAGTACTTCTATTTGGTAAAAATTATTTTCTTTTCCTGTGCATTTTTCACTTAATTTTTGAGACAATAGAGAGGTTTTTCTCGGGGGAGGGGGAGGAATTCGGCATAAAAATTCGGTCTGTAATCGACCAAAGTAAAATTTACCAGCAAATACTTGCAACCCAATTTTAAAAAATATACGATACCCAAAAGAGCTATTTTTTAGCCAAATTAAATACCCCAAAATATGTGAATTTTGTGATCAATTACTAAACGTATCATCAGAATCAACACCATTTTATTAAAAACTCAAAATCTACACCAAAATTTATAAAAAATAACAACACGGCTAACGGCCTGGAGAAAAGGTTCGCTGCGAACCCGATTACCCGAAAACGTCATTTTCTAAAAGGAAAGTGATAAGCTGTAGGCAGCAACGTACCATCCCTCGGGACAGTATCAGGCACGCCGCAAGTAAGCCACCTATTCAGGTCAAAACTTAGCATAAGCGCTGAACCATTGGTTCTCAGAGGAAAACGTCTTTAGATCGCCTCTAAATCACCTCCAGATCGCCTCTAGATCGCCTCTAGATAGTCTACCAACCAAGGGTCTAGCTCGCCACCGGCTTCCCTTTAGCAGGAAAACATCACGGACCCCGGTGGATTTGAGAATCCAAACGTTTTTTAATGATTTAGAAAATTAAAGTCCTTCCGAAAAATCTAACACGGTTCTTATTATCTTTTAGTAGAGGATGTCCATTAATTCTGCCGAACGGCTGGCCGAAGCCAAGGAAAAGGTGAAAGCAGATCCATGCTTTCCCGCTGGCCTTATCGACATGAGGACGGTCACACGCCAGAGCTGCAAAGACTTCTTTACTCGACACGGGCCTTGCATGCAAAGATTGATCAAAGGCGCTGAGCCCACTGCAGAACACCCCTTCAAATGCATGA
>Ga0115005_10004318_pt1 | contig 11301 bp, 4 predicted proteins | sample ArcOceMetagenome_FD_87163 | JGI IMG/M metagenome (GOLD analysis project Ga0115005, IMG submission 87163) | Marine eukaryotic phytoplankton communities from Arctic Ocean - Arctic Ocean - Greenland ARC118M Metagenome | ecosystem: Environmental > Aquatic > Marine > Oceanic | place: Arctic Ocean...
GGGTGGAAAAACACAAATAAATGAAGAAACTGCAAAAAACAGCCGTAGAACGTGTAGAAACCTGGGCGAAATCCTGTGCTAAATAAATGTAGTTACGGTACTTAATGCTATTCTTCAAATAATATTTTTAGAAATACCTAAGCCCTTCTTGAACCATTGAGTCCCTCCCCAATAATTGGATGCAAGACTCAAAAATTTATTATTTATGTTTGACTGCTTTACTAATTTTTACTGTTACTAACTATCCGGGACTTACTCTATCCAGTAATGAGGGAGTCAATATCGGATACAGCACAATAATAATAATTATCAGCGTACCATGTTTCTACACATAAATCATGTAGGAATATAGTTAAAAAAATCCGCGCTGCTTTTTAGACCCAAAATTTGATCCGCGCTATTTTTTTTTTACAATTTTTTTTGTACGCGAGCAAGACTGCCCAAGCACATCAACCCAAAAAAAAAAACCAACAGAATTAATTGTATTTTTTATAGTACGATGTAATGCTCACAATTTATCCTTTGATTCATTGTGTGTGCAATAAATAATTTGGCACAATTGACGTAGAGAAGTGAAGCATGAGACGTATTTATGATTAGTGGGATGGCCTCCTCTATTCATACTGGTCGTTGACTTATGTTTTTTCTCACAGTTGTTGATGTTAAGTTGTTGGTTGCATGTTGGTGGTTTGAGATTGGTTGTTGACTTATGTTTTCATGCCATTGGTGTTGGTGGTTCATTTGAAGGGGCCCCTACTAGCTAGTAAAACATCTCAAAGTATGTAACTGAATAATTCCGCGACTCATTTGATATAAAATTATGAGTCCCACATGAGAGTCTTCCATGACTCATTGAAATTACAAACATGAGTCTTACAAGACTCAATAGTTTTATTAAGGCTAAATAAGTTCTGAAGAAAAATCTTGTCATCTTCAACTCACCCGCGCACCACACAAAAAAAAACCGCATTGTACAGTGTACAGTACTGTACTGTACGTAAATAAAAAAGCACACAGCAAGTTTTGCCTCTTTTCAGTACACACACAAATATTATTATTTTCACGATTGATTTACTTTTTTTTTTACCTCTCGACCAAACAAGCTCTCGTCAACACACAATGTCGTTGACAATTATAGTACGATTACACATCAGAATTATAAAACAGATTTACGAACAACTATTATACTACACAACAATCAAACAGAGGTATGTAATATGAAATTGATACTATTATTGTTATGATGTTAATTATTACTATGCATGTGTTTTAAACTAATTTTCATTTATTTTTGTAACGTTTCAATTGTAATTCAAATGCACCTTTTACAGACGACAGTCCCCAGCAGGATCAATCATGAGGTTATATACCAGTTCAAACACAGTATGTGGTGGTGATAAAGAAAGAATCATACATATAAATTATGTAAATTCAAATTTTCAAATATGTATGGAAATAAAATAACATGAGGATGTTGTTTCACAATCTACTGGTTTGCTGCATAGATGGTATCATTGATAATGATATCATCATAAGCAGAGTCTCTACCAAAACTATCACCAGCATCTTCATCATCAGCATCTTCATCAGATATATCATAATATTCACCATAAGTAATTTCATAATATTCACCATCATAACTATCATTATCATCAAATGTAACGTGCATTGTTTCAACGTTCATTGTTTCTGACCCAGATTCTTCACTGGGATTTCCAATGATACTGTTCATCATGTCTGACACACCTTTGTTATTCTCATTAAAGATGTGGAGAGGATCATCTTGATCCACACTATCAGGTTCAATTTCAAATACAACGTTCTCTTCTTCATTAAGAAGAGGTTCATCATGGAAGGCATCAACTGATTCAACCCCCCACATGTATTCATCTTCTTCTTTCATAAGAAATGACAATGCTTTATGTTGCTCTGTTTTATGTAAGTCATGTCGTCTCTTACTTGCTTCATGTAAGTTTATTGTACATTTTAATTTCTTCCTTTCTTCTTCCAGTTTCTCTTCTTCTTGTTTCATTATACATTGCTGCTTCATTCCTTCTTCTGCTTCCTCTTCTTCAAGTGAAGGTGATTCCTCCCAGATCAAAGGAGTTTGAAGTATTCCTTCAGCACAATGATTGTTAAACCAGGTATATAGTTTGGGAAGAAAAATAAATAAGATTCCATCGCTATTAATACTAGCATATCCGAGGTTGATGACTTTTGTCATGGCAATATAAAACAAATGGTTTCTTATAGAAACAAAGCTGTTGGAAGTCTTTCCACTGTAAGTATGCATCAACATCACTGCAAACGACGTAAGACTGACATTGATAACCATATGTTTTTGTTCCTCTGATTGTAACTCTGCAACTCTAATCATCATTGTTTTTAATTGATTCACAGCCACAGGAAGTTTTGCTGCTGTTAGTTCGTCAGTATTTCCTTTTGGTGGACATAGCAATGTCTTGACCAGTGTTGGGTCCATTTGATCATGATTTTTTGGTAACCACTCATGAATGGGTAACCACTGTTGGAGAGCTTCAGGTGATATGACTGGTGACATGATGATAAATGTTCTACTTTATTTTTATGATATTATATAAATAGTGTAATAGATGATCATAAATTTCCATTCTTTTTCATTGCATGTATTCTAGCCGTAGTGAAATGAATGTTCTTTGGAGTAATGAAAGAACAAATACTATTAACTTCTACAGTAGTACATCCCATAGGTGATTCAAGCAAAGAATATAGGTGTCAAGATAGCAAAGAACATTGGTGTCAAGCATAGCAACAAAGAACATTGGTGTCAAGCATAGCCAACATTGGTGTCAGTCATTTGGATCAATATTCTTACAGCGTGTGTCATCAGATACAGTTGATGATGATGTCATTTTCTGTGCATCATTGGATGGGTTGATGTTGATGCCAATGTTCTTTTTGTTCTCTGTGTTCTCTGCACAAGATAAGACAGGAGTTGAGATTTGTCACTGTGTTTTATCAACATGTTTATGTACTCATAATTTCAACATTTGAACAATAGAAACACATTGAATATTACATAAACAGTGCATTTTAAAACACACAGTATTTTTCTACTGCATCTTTTCACAATGCCGCCAAATACCAAAAAACATAACACCAAAGGAAAGGATAATGTTTCTGAGGTAAGCACCATGTTCATTGTTCACTTTTATGAGGTTCTTATTACATCATACTACTGTAATACTATAGATGAGGCACAGCACACCTCGATACATTTAAAAATGCAGTCTTGAAAAAAAATAAGTCGTGTATAATGATATATATAATAATCCATTCATGAATAATTTATTTAATTGAGTCGAGTCCCCCCCAAATTATTTTGAGTCCCCCCAATGTTTTTCAGTCATGAACATGTTTCGTTTTTGGTTTTATTTTTATCAATCAATATCTTTCTACAAATATATTATCATAGTAACTTTCACTATTCTAACTTCAAAAATTGTCCATTTATATATTCTTAGACTCCCGGAACAATTCAAGATGCTGCGCCCAAACCTCGCAAGCTGTCAGGTCGGTCATCTGATGCTCTCCCAACAACAGCACACAAGATGCAAGGCAGGTCCCTAGAAAACATTTTGGTACCCAAGGAATCAACCCCTAATAATACTACTGATGGGTCATCTGATGCTGGCCACAAGTCTCCAAAAAATATGTTGGTGCCCAAGAAATTAACTCCAAATAAAACTAAACGCATTGTCAAGTCTGAAATGGTAAAACCAGGTCAGCAACACAAAGAGACTGTGTTCACAAAGAGAGTTGGTGGACAGGGGGAGTTTATTGTTGCATGGTTGACAAATGAAGTATCCAAAACTGCTGGGTTTATGTGGCCTATTCATCGCCGCATCCTAAAAGATGCCACACCTCCACAAGAATACACCAGATCACATTGGGACATTACATATGGAGGCCTGCTATTCCAGCGCAAAAGCCATGAAGGCAACTCCATGGTTCCAAATGGATACAAGACTAAGTTGGGAAAAGAGTACAGCCAGACTCTTACAATCTCAATGCCAAATTCAGATAAATACTGCAACAAAGACGGTGAGATTGATATCTCTACTGAGGAGCAGTTCAGGGACTATCTAGTTTCTATCTGCTGCGCTGATGGAAATAAAAATCCACTGAAGCACTACACTAACTGGAAGCCTAGCCACAGCCTAACTAAAAATCCTTTTGATAGCTTGGATCAATGCATGACGGATGAGTCGGTCGACCAAGTGCTGACCAACTACTACCTACCTCAAGGGCAGGAGCGCAAACAGGTACACCAGTTCTTGCTTCTAAGTGAAATCAATGGTATTTACACCAGAAAAATCTCTGATGGCCGTTTTTCCTTCTATGCTGTCCATGAATTTGGATTTCCAAGTGATGCCATCAAGCAGGAAACACAATATGAAAACAACTGACGCAAGCTTCATTTTTGTCTGATGCCTCCACAGTGTGTACTAGTTCTAAATGAGGGAGATTACTGGGAAATGACAACTCTTGCAGCAAAAATGCTACAAGTACCGACTGTGACACCTATGACCTCTAGGCCCAACAAACAATCTACATCCATATTATACATATTATCCCGCACTATATATTACTAACTCTGGCCAAATGACTGACACCAATGTTGGCTATGCTTGACACCAATGTTCTTTGTTGCTATGCTTGACACCAATGTTCTTTGCTATCTTGACACCTATATTCTTTGCTTGACACCAATGTTCTTTGCATGTTCTTTTCATCAGCAATGAAATGGTTGAGGATTACATCTATAAAAATTGATTCCATATTTAGTTCATAAAATTAAATTCTGAAACTCTTCTGAAACCATTATCGTACTCTGAAAATCACTTCCTAAATAAAGTTATAATATCAATTTGTTTCAGTGTTTGCCATTTTGATATGACTTCACATCCCATCTACATTATTGTATTCCTCCTTGCTTGTTTGGTTTTCGTCCAAACTTCTGATCAAATTCAAATGAAAGTTAGCAGCATCGCAATTACAAGATCATATCTCGATGCTACTCATGCTAGGAACAATTTATTGCACCATGTTAATAATAAATTGCACCCCAAAGTATGCGCAGTATGTGATCGGCATATTCAATACGGTGAAGAAAAGGCACTTTCAATAGACTATCTAAAACACCCAGTCATAAAGCCGTACTTTCACCAAGATACTATTGACTGGTCTGAGATAACCGAGGAGGTTCACATCCAGAGAAAACTGAAGAATCAGTACACTCAGCATTGTGTACATGACCGAGAACTGAATGGGTTGCTGCTCTCACCAAGATCCTACAAAATACAGTCGAGAAATGTTAGAAAAAAATGTCTCGGGACGTGTAAAGAATGCTACAATGGAGTTCTTAGAATAAAAAATATTGAGACCACAGATCCAAAACCCCCCAAATATGCAATTGCTAATGGAAAAATGCATGGTTATGCACCTAAAGTGCTTCTCAAGCTCAATGAAGTTGAATTAGCCCTCATATCTCCTGCTAGAATCAACAAGCACATGTTCTGTTACACGGCAGGCTCCCACAAATCAATTCAGGGCTGGCACAGTATGTTCTATTCAGATATAGAGAAGACAAATCGCGTTTTCAATTATCTGACCAGCATGGATGATGATCCTCCTTTGGACGAAGACGAAGAAACTACAGCATCAGAAAATGAAGATATAGATATTGATGCACCATCTACAGTCAGCAGCGATGATGATAACAATGATGACGAGGACAACAATGATATTGAAATGGAAACGGAAAATGAGGATGAAAATCAACCAGACACATCAGATAGTGGAAAAAGTATCTCAGTAATACTGGTTGGTCCTTTCACAACCACACAGAAGGCAATGGCCAAAGAAAGAACCTCGGTACGCCCACGTTTTGTAAAGGCTGCCTTTCATTGGTTGAAAGAAAACAATATCTTGTACAGAGACTATGTATTGACGGACGATGAAATCATTCAACCGGAGATTATTGACTGCACCGAAAGTGCACAATCTATTGATTCAAATATAGAGAAAGTGTTTGAGGTAACCTCCATCTTCCCCGACCCCGACTTACCCACTCAACAGAATGGTGGATGCGAGACAGCAGCTGATTTGAAACACAGCACAGTTGAGAACCTGTTCAATGGCAATTCCACTTTGATTGCAAGACCCACCTGCACCCTTTTGAAGGACTATGAAGGTGCAAATTTTTTGTTTGCATTTCCTCTTCAATTTCCCTTTGGAACGGGAAGCACTGATATTGATGGAGTGGAAAACAAGGGGGTGGGATATTACAAGTATCTCGTCCAGCTCTCCTCCCCAAATTTTCACAGAGCTGAATTTGTGACAATAATTCACAACTTGTTTGAGAGGGAAAAGATGGTTAGCGGAGCATATTTGCGCTTGACAGAGGAGCAGAAATATAAGATTGGAATGCTGGAAGGAAGGGAGCTGGATGAAGCAATTGCAAATTTCCTGTCATCCAAGAAGGGGACTGGCCCAGCAGATATGTTTCTTTCCAAGATCAAAGCAGTTACCGGATGCATGGGACACACCGAACAGGCAGCAAAACAGGCACGGCAGAGCATGTTCTGTATGATAGCCCATTTTGGCTTGCCTAGCTGTTTATTCACAATAACACCTGACGACGATATCAATTTCAGGATCAAAATAATGTCAATGAACAAGACCGATTACACAAACTATAAAGAGCCACCATCATTGGATAGCAGCGATGAGGTTCTATCTGAATTTGTTGTTGACTGCAGTAGCATCAGGACAACCTATCCGGGATTGTGTGCCATTGATTTTCAGAATGTGATTGAAATAACCATTCGGCACTTTTTGGGGTGGGATAAACAAACCCAGGACAACATAAACAATGATGGAGGGTTGTTCGGCAATTTGAATGGGTGGTGCTATGCCGTGGAAGAGCAAAGTATGTGGTACAACACCATTTACCATTTCCTACTGTATTTATGACTCTAAAATGTGACTCAAATACGTTTACCTGACTTCTTAACTCCTTCCAATTTTTTCCTTTTTCCTTTTAGGTAGAAAAACGCTCCACGCCCATTTCCTACTGTGGGTTACGGACTGGCACACTGTGTTAGATGCGCTTGCAGATCCAGATCGTCGTGGTGACTTTGCAGAAAAGTTGAAGGACTTTGCTGGAAAGATAATGTCAGCAAAACTCCATGATTCATTTGATACCATGTCCTGCTCAGAATGCCAGGGCTTGCTGCAGGACAACTACGAGCCATGCTGCGACCAGGATCTCAGAGAATTGAGATGCCCGAAAGGAGTCACCAAATTTGGCAATAAATCAATACTCAGATGCACCAAATGCAACCACAAATACTCAAGTGAAGATCTGGCACAAAAAAGCCTCGAGGAAAAATTAAACATCCGCGTTGACCCATCTGATGTGTCTGGGCCCTTGGACCTACACAATTTCTGGTCTAACAGCACCAAAAAAGCTAAGAGGCAGGTCATGATGACCATAAAATTACTGAATGAAACGGTTAGCCAAATGAAGGGAGGTTCAATACCAGAGATGAACAGCCACAATTACAGGGATATTCTTTTCATAACAACTGCATTGAGAAACTTACACAGATCGGACCACTGCAGAACATGTTTCAAGAACGGCAAGTGTGAATGCAGAATGAAGCTAGCAACCAAGGTATCTGATGAGCACAAAGTAACATTTGACCCAAAGTCAAAAGATTGGTATGATTGGAAAGGAAACAAAACTCAGAGAGAATTGTTCATTTCAGAACCAAAACGAGCATTTGTTGACTGCTTTGTTAATGTCCACAATGAAGTAGCCAGCGCAGTATTTTCATGCAACACAAATGTCATAGCGGGTGTTGATGGTGGCAGTGTCATATACTGCACTTTGTACGTGTCAAAAAATACGCAAAAGGAAGATAATGACCAGTACGTCAGGGTGGCCAGGAAAGTGTTGCATAAACTGATAGAGCTCAGAAAGCAAGAGGTAGAGGAGCAGCAGCGTCAGACTGGAAACAGCAATGGCGAAGGTAACAACACAACACAAGCAGAGCAACAGCAAGACAATGACAACTCATCATCAAATCAACACAGCAACTCCCACGATAACACAGACGAGGAATATTCTATTGATCACAGCAGAAAGGGTATGCGGGCTATGATATCGGCAGTCATGCAACTCACAAGCAGCCACAAAGTGGCAGCTCCTATGGCATCATACTTGGTTCGAAATACATCCAGGTTCCAATTCTCTCACAAGTTTGCATGGCTCAATATCAATGATTTCGAGCACGACTCTATACAAGACTTTCAGTGCACATCAGATGAAGATAACATCCCCTTCTTAAAATCTTCCGTTGCAAATTACTTGTACCGACCTAAAAAATTGGATGATGTATGCCTACATGACTTTGTTTCACATTATAACACCACATACTCAAAGGTTGGCTCCATGAAATGGGCATCCCCCCACCCACATAATAACAATCTGCGCGTGACGGAAAGACCCCACGCATACATTCCCTGCATCAATTACCTTGATTTCAAAGATAGCAAATCATTTGGTGGAATGACAATGGATGGAACAGACACGCTACAAGATTCTGACATCCACATGGCTGCCTTGGAAAACAATGCTAAGAAAGCAAGTATATGCTTCTGTCCGTTTCGCAATATAGCTGACTTGAAAACGGATGGCAAGTTCCTACCAAAATTTAGAGACCATATCAGAGAGAAAAAGCTTAAGAAAAAACATGACTTCGTTTTGAAAAACATACAGGAATGCAGAAACAGCATGAATGCCGGACGTCCATGCGACCCTCTTGAGAGAGTCACGAACATACCCGAGGCAGCAGTATTGGAAGAGAAGAACAAAAAAAAAGACGACCCAATTGATTCTTACTACGAAGAACTGATTACAAACATTAATGTTCTAAACAGGTCGGAAGACATATCATTCAGAACACAAGACCAGAAATTGTCTGTGGATACTTCCATTATTAGCAAAGCAGGGTCAAGGAAATGCGGCCAGAGATTGATCAAGAACCCTTCATTAAATAAGAGAAAATCTGTCATTTGTACTTCTTCAGCAGCAACTTCCTCTACTCCAGATGTAGACTGGACCAGAGATAATAGGCGATCCATAAAGTACTTAACAGCCCAAGAATTGGCAAACTTGCATTGCAAAATAACAAAAGTGATCACAAAGAGAGATGGCAGTGCGATTGGAGTCAATGTTACTGGCACTCTGGAAAACATCAAGAAATACGCTGAGCATTCCTTTGGCGGCGACAAGGAGCAGGAACAGGCATTTCTGTTGGTAGCATCTTCTTTTGTTATGTCGCTGCACGAGAAATGTGCAATGCTGGGTAAGAGAACAAGGGACAAGAATCTACGGGATATATTGAAGCTTCACAAAGGAAAAAAACAGTTCATTGGCTTTCTTTCTGGTGCCGGAGGCACTGGAAAGAGCCAAGTCATTGATACGGTAAAAACCTACTGTAAGACTTTGTGCGACAACTTAAATGTTAAATTTGATAGAAGGACTATTGTAGTCACTGCATTGACAGGTTCGGCCGCTGTCTCTATAAATGGCGAAACTACGCACAGTGCATGCAAACTCAACAGTGCTGTTGTTACTCAATCGGAAGAATGGGATGATACAATTATGATCATTATTGACGAGATATCATTTGCCAAGAAACATGACGTAGAATCCATGAACAAGAATCTAAACTTGCTGAAAGACATGAGACGTCACATGTTATTTGGAGGCCTTCATGTACTGTTTGCAGGAGACTTCATGCAACTGAAGCCGGTTGGAGCAAAACCTCTTTTTCTGTTCAAGGATTTTTCATTGTGGTGGTTAGCAGTTCACACGTTCTTGGAATTGAAAACAAACCATAGATTCTCAAAGGACCCAGAACATGGAGAGATGTGCGCACGATTCAGATCGGAAGGAGGACTGGAAGAAAATGATGTGGCAAAGATAAACTCAAGAATTGTATGCGAACAAAATAACATATACGAGACTGACTTACCAAATGGTATAGTAATTGCAACAAGAACAAACATAGACCGGTGCGCCATCCACGATGCAATGTTTTCAAGGCATTTGCACAACACACACTCCACCAATCCAATGGACTACCCACCTCTTCATACCGTGTGCATCATGGCTTCTAAAATATGCTGGAGGAAGTTTGGAGATGTCAACACCTACGTTCCAATGGCTCCTTTTGGAAAGGACATCCTGTACGCAACTTGTGGGGATGCACACGTCAAAAGAAGTGGGGGCAGAGGTGTTGATCCAATGTTGAAACTATATGCAGGTTGTCCTGTGATGATAACCGACAACATCGCGGTTGAAAAATCTATAGCTAACGGCTCCATGTGCAGATTCAAGGGAATCACTCTCAAAGACGGTGTATCTATTGCGGATCTGAAAACGATAATTATTGATGGCTACCATGTGAGGAGTGCAAGCGTAGATCAGATCAAATCAATTGAAGTGCATCTGGATGAAAATGTAAAAGAGGGTGAAAGACCAAGAATCATTAGCTTAACACCCGAGAATTACTATGCGCATGCCAATTTTCCAACTCCTGTTGAATCAACTATAAAGCACAACACAAAAAGATTTAGGAGAAGAATCAAGTTGACTCAATTTCCATTGGGCATAGCTCACGCCCGCACGGTTCACAAACTACAAGGCAGATCAATAGACAATATATTGATATCTACATGGGATTACACCGATAATTGGATCTATGTGGTACTTTCTAGATGCAGAACACTAAAAGGAATATTCGTTCGTCACAAGCTGCTTCATCACAAAACAAGGGGAATGTCCAAGGATTTGTTAGAATTCCACGAACATTTCAGGGCAACAAAATCACCGGACACAAACATAGATGAAAACATATACATGGGATTCCAAACATAAATATATAATATATACTTGTGTATACAATCTTTCTTACATAAACAATTATAATGATCTTTTTTTAATAACAGCAATGCTAGATATATACTGTAGTAGAAAACAAATGCCATTTCACTGTTTGTCTGTGTGTTTGTCTGTCGCCAGTATTTGTCTGTGTGTCTGTATGTCTGTGCCATCACAGAGACAGAGAGAGAATGTGTACACCCAATGAACTTAGCCGCACTTGCCGGAGGCCAACAATCATAAACCAAGGTTCAAAGTTAAATTTTTCGATGTCAGGGCCAGGCAATAACTCGTGACCAAACTTA
>Ga0115005_10004319_pt1 | contig 11301 bp, 12 predicted proteins | sample ArcOceMetagenome_FD_87163 | JGI IMG/M metagenome (GOLD analysis project Ga0115005, IMG submission 87163) | Marine eukaryotic phytoplankton communities from Arctic Ocean - Arctic Ocean - Greenland ARC118M Metagenome | ecosystem: Environmental > Aquatic > Marine > Oceanic | place: Arctic Ocean...
AGCACCCTCTACAGCCGGGTGGCCATCATGAGGGAATCCATTCCCTCAAACTCCCTGGTTGGGACGTTCCCTCCCAAACCCTCCCTAGTGGGGGTCCCCCACACGTTAGGGTTAGTTGTTTATAAACATGTTCATAAATCTCGTGATTCATGAACATGTTTATGAACATGTGCAAAAAATCATTGATTTATGAACATGTTCATGAACATGTTCATAACCTAATTTCTTTTGAACATGTAAGCCTGGAAAATACCTAAATGTTGGCGGGAAAGAAACTGAACGTCCGTGATTTTGATACCAAAAAAGGTCGGTGTTAAAATCTTTTTTTGGAGAAATGACCATTTTCTTGTTCATACTCTCGAATATCGTCATATGATTCGAGCTCCGTAGCTCATTAATAAAATTTAGTCCCACAATTTTGACCACGACTCAGTGACCAGTTTTGACCACGACTCGGTGACTCAAATCCGCTCATCTTTTAGCGAGCCGAACAACTCCTCGCTCTTCGCCTCCCATCTTCAATCTACTCCGATCATCTCAAGTCATGATATCATCATAAAATATCTTCGTGAATCATCATACCCTACTACTACACGTACCAAACAATAATGTCGCAAGATCATAACAACCACAGTCCTGCGCTAGTTCACAACCAAGATAGATCGCAAGTCTTGGCAGAAGAGGGGGTAGAGCGATGTCTATCGGAAATCAATTTACGGCAAGAGCACGATCTATCAGTGATCCCTTTACGGACTAAATCCTTTACTAACAACCAGCCAATTTTTGATCTTGTTACTAGTAGTACAACAAGCTTCGAAACAAGCAAATTTGGGAAAGGAAGCGCTGTACCGGTGTTCGACGGCGACGGAGGCCTCGACTTGACTTTGATTCTTGGTTTGGAGAGGACTCTATTTGCAGCACTCAACAATGCATGGCTTCTTGCTATTGGAGGAATCGGTCTCATGTCGGTTGGATCTGATGATAATAGAGCAAACAATGCTGGGATTATCATTTTGTGCGGTGGAATCATAAGCTCGCTGATTGCCTATGGGATGCACTTCCTTCGTGTTTGGCAGGTTAGTATATGACTCTATAAAGTATTTCAAACCATTGTCTCTATGATTCCTTTGGCGGCAAGGCAATGGATGTTTCTCGTTCCTGGACTAACTCATCTTTTTTGCCTCTTTGCTTACAGATCAGATCAGGCACTTCACCCCATCATTCGTACACCTTGGTTTGGGCCGGGGTAGTGGCTGTATTTACAATTTCGACCTTGATCTTAGAGCTTCACTTCGGAGTACTTTATCCATATTTGAATAGAGAGAAAGCTGTAACAATTGCAGATTAAAGATTGTTCTGGATTCGTGAGGACTGACTAATACAATTTTCATTTAGTAATACTCATTTTTCTATGGTACGACTGGCTCCATAGTAGCTGCGCACCACTCATCTTTGAGACGAACGCATTTTCGCCCCCCCCAACTACGATCTTAAATAACCCACAATATAACCTAGCCATCTTTTGACAACTTGAAAATAGCTAACCAATATAGCAAGCGAATAATCAGTTCTATCAATTAATTGGTCAATGATAGCCCAAGCAGGATACTAATGGAAAAAGGAATTTACCCTTACTCGTCCCTAGTACTTAATTGCTCGGATACAATAACGGCCCTCTTTTGGATGGATTTGTTGGTAATGATGTCGGTAGCGATGTGAAATAGAGACAAGTTTCTCGTCTCTATCTACATAAAAAACATAGGCAGAGGAAAGGGTTTGACATGTGATTGCGAAGATGAATAATAAGCAGGAACAAGCACGAGTTTTTGCAGAGGAGAGTAAACACGCAGAAGAAGTGAAAGAATACAAGCTGCGGTGGTAGCGGAGCAAGAAATAAATTATAAAATGCTCGGACAAGACGATATGGAACATACAAGGAGAGAAGCTGCAAAGAAGCGAAAAGCAGAAGTAAAGGTCAGTATTTAACAGTCTGTTCAACGTGCTACGTATGCAGAAAACCAGTTGTAGAGGCTTGCATTAGAAGTCCGACTAGAGAGCAAGAACGCAAAGAGATGCACTTTCCTGCAGACTTTGAAGCAGCAAACATCAGGCATATTGATTATATAGGAAGAGTTTCTAAACGTTCTTCTTGAACAGCTCCGACGCAGCCTCGTCCTCACGTTGAAGATGAAGCCATTACAGGTATTTGATGCGTCAAGGGATAAACGCACCATTGATAAAAACCACGGCAGAGAAAATACCTCAAAAATGAGAAGACAAACAAACGCACCATCAACGATCAAACTCTCTCTCGTCTCTCGCCAATCGCAACATCGCATGTCGCATGCTCAAAAATAAATTAATCATCGTCATCTCAAATCATTATTGCCCATACCAATTGAATCAAACTAACTGCCCCGCAGCATCATGATCAAGATCCCTTGCCTTCTTCTTCTCATTGGCGCTACGCTTACAGCGTATTTGTATCAGCGCGTATAACCACTACCACTCCTGCTACAAATTCTTTCGGACACTTCGAAATCCAAAGAGTTCGACCGTTGGTTTGCCTTGTCACCGGTCTCTTCAGCCACTGGTGCGTGCTGTCAGAGTGCGTGGAGGCAACAGTGCAAATGAGGCTACTGCCGAACTGGTGCCAAAGGAGTTTCTCTCGAAAGACAACCTAACGACATTCTTTGCAGTCAATGGGCTGGTGCTTATGGGCGCCGGCTTTGAATTTTCCTCCAATCTCATGATGAAGCTTATGCACAACTACAACGAAAAGGGCACTCCAGCCAACCAAGCCTCTCGCTCTTCTGGGGCACAAATGTGTGCTTATGGGTTGATTTCCTACCTCTCAGTCATGATGAATGTTTTTCCAACGAAAGCCATGGGATGGAGCCTTGTACCACTTGTTGTACCCACATCATGGCATATACCTGTTTGGTTGAAGTTGTAAGTTGTGCGGAATCGGGTCGCAAATAATTGGCAAGACAAGCCCCATTCATTCATGTCAGCCTAATCCCTGTGAATCGCTCTCCTGCGTCTTATGTTTTCTACAAGAATAACCAGTCTGGAACATAAGACATAACATCGGATATGGTACAAGTGCAAAGTACAGCACTTGTCGTTACAAGATATACGATGAACGATAACTACAACTTCAAACTGTCTAGGCACGATTACTTGACGCAGCAGTTTCCGAGTGATATCAGACGAGGCCAAGAGTTGAAGTTACTTCTTTCTAACGACGAAAAGAGTAAGAATCAAAAATCGATGTTTAATGTTCTGTGTATTTCATACAACATGAGACGACTTTGGCCTTTCCAGGACCGCGCTGCTGTCGTTTTGAGTACACGTATTACGAGCCTTCATGTAACGCCAAACTGCGACCAATGTCAAGAGAATAATAATCGTTCCCTGCACGCCAATCAACCCCCTCGTCAATGCTGGAGACATGATGTACCAATCTTCGAGCAGCCGCACTCCTAGAAATACATTAACCCAAGCCATCACAATGACAAGACGTCCCAAATTTTTGTGCAATAACTCCCATATGTACCTCGACCTCGATCTGGGTTTATCCTCGCCATTCTTCTTTGATGGACGGAAAACTGCATTCAGTATCTGCAACACTGCAAAGATAAGCACAGCAAGACCAAGCTTTTGGTGCGTTCCATTAAAGTGAAGTCTCACATTGGCAAATGCAGCTGAACAACCTATAATCAGCAACAAAGTCCCCGATGTCTGCATAATTTGGTGTACTCTAAACCACATGGTTCTATCATTAAATGCATCCTTGAAAGACATGGGGATCAATACGCCAATTGGAAGCAAAAAGCCCCACGAGACGTACAAGCAAATAACATGGATTTGCAACCACGTACTCAACTTTTGAAATGCTGTGTACTCGTATCTAGAAGAATTTTCACCAGGAAGTTCACCGGCACTATCGGAAGAATTTTCACTAGGGCGTTCACAGGCACTGTCTTCGTATCCTATTTGTCCAGGAATAGCGCAAGTATGAGATCCGTCACCAACGTCGAGCTTTGTATTCCCAGTCAAGCACAGCACAGAAGATTCTGGGATACTGGGATAATAGAGGTAGAATGCGATGCACATTTCATCCTCAGTGGCATCGCCCCCATGTGTCGTGGAGGTCCTTTCAGAAGAATCGTATACACAATGAGTTGTGAGGACGTCACCCGGGTATATCTTTTGGAATTCCTGCAGCGGGACAGTTTCCTGCAAATCAAAATCATAACGTGCGTTGCATCCAAGATCAAATGAAGACAATGCCTGATCTGTTTGGTCACCATTTGGATTGCACACATTTGTTTCTTTGCATCTAGAACAATTTTCGTAACAAGGGCCGCATTCATCGCAGCATAATCTGTCAAAACATATACTTTCATCGCTTCCACCACAGCATCCATCCTCGCCAAAACAAAAATTGCAATTGCCATTGTCGCAAAATGAAGGGCAGAATTCGGTTTCGGAGCGCTGAACATCTGTCCATATCTTCTTTGCAATTGTATGACCGTGCAAAAAATAAGAAAACACTGTAACACCAGATGATGGAAGATCCTCAAATGTGCATTTCGCGGACACTTCATAAGCGCTACGTTTTGGAGGGATAGTAACTGTGTCTAATCCAGCTCCAACCAACAAGTAGGCTGCACTTTGAAAGCCTTGATTTGAAACAGATGATTTTGGAAAGTTTGTGACTTTTATTCCAGAACTATCCTTCAGTCCAACCAAGCCACTGGGATTATCATAATGCACTACGATGCGATACATAGACATAAAATCAATTAGAATATAATGGTATGTATTCAATAGGCACATCTAATGTCAATCCTTGATTTAAATTCTGGACTTACCTTCAATCAAATACCACTGAGACTGGATGTTGAATTCGAATCCAATTTTGGGAGGTAAACAAAAAGCTTTTCCACCCACTGCCCAGGCAAAGACCAGATTTTTGCATGGCATATTTGCAGTAGTGCTTGGCTGCAAGAAACTCATTGGTGCCGAATCACAATTATACAGAAGAATGTGGTGGACCACCTGTTGATCAATAATAGGCTCAAATCTGACAGTGTACATATCTTCCACATCATCGAGTTTCACGGCATATTTTGCATATGTAGTTCTCTGCGACGGAACTTCATAAGAGGGCATGACGAAAGATGTATTTCCATAATTAGTCGGCAACTCCTCTACACTAAAATCGGCGCAAGTATCCAGAGAGATTCCTGAAGACGATGTTGAAGTTGTAGATCTTTCTGTATCTGCAATGCCAGGATGCGTGATGCCTACGTCAAATTGTGGTGTTGCCCCCTCGCTCCATGTACAGAGTGGATCTCCCAGTTCTTCCCCATTAGATAAGCCATCGCAATCACTGTCTTTAGCACATAGCGCCTTTGTCCATTTGAATCCCTCAGCTTTGAAATCTTCTCCAAAATTGTTCAGCGCGCCTCCTCCTGTGGATCGAGAGTGCCCAACTCCTGGATGGCTGTTTCCAGACGGGTCTCTAACATTTTTACCGTTCGGAATTCTTCATTGAACGGAACATAATTCATGTATTTGAATAAGTGAGATTTGAAAATACCTAAAAATACCAGTCCCCAAACTAAATCATACTACGTGGTTTACAGGTTCAACATTTCTATTCCTTGCTTCTACAAGAAGACGCACAAAAACGGCACTTTCGATACTTACAAATCCTGAAAACTTTGATGAGCACCGCCCAGCGTTGGTAAAATAATGGTAAGTAGTAACGCACGCAGTAGCATTCTGTTGAATATTTGAACTAATTCGAGATTAGATCTTCTGGCGTTCCTACTAGAGAATTTCAACGCTTGCAACGGACGCTTTTTGACACCGGCACAAAATTATAAGTGACATATGCAAAATATTGAAAGATTTTCTTGAGAATCTGGCGCTCTAAAAATGAAAATCTTCTGTCCGGTCGGTATAGAGGGTTTAATAATGAAATGTATAATGATTTTAACGATGGATGGGTAGAAGAGGGTTCCTTCAATATTTACGTCAAATCGGTCTATCAGATTTGGTAACCTTTTCTTGGTGTTCGTACATTTTATATAAAGTAACAAAACAAATTGCAAACGGGGGAACGGTTTTGACACGATTATATTAAAAAATGATATTTTAGTCTTATTATAACGGTCAAATAAAGATCACTATGCTCCTCATGTATTCATTATTCTAGCCGAAGAAATCTATAGCTTGAAACTCTGTAATTCGCTACAATTCTTTCTTTAGACGTCGCTATAACCATTATGTATAATATACTTGCATCTTTACTGATTACTTTCTTACTTGCATCAGTTTTACTTCTTTATCTTTTCGTCATTGGTTTTTGTGACAGAGAGATAAAAAGTTCCTCATTGGGCGGTTATAAAACGTTATACAGATCAGTGAGTAGCCGTGAGAAACAACGAACACATTCAAATGAACTATCGATATTGATACATAGAATTGGATAGGATTGTCTAACAGCATTCGACTAATGCAACTTACTTCCCAATCATGAGTTTCATGAGAGGGTTGCAGCGAGTGGAATGGCTGCTGACGACGGTAGCTGATTACATAGGAGCTAACGATCACCAGCAACCGCGTCGGCATCAAGGTGTCACTGCTCCACATATTCAGAATCCTGCATTGCGTTCTTTTCCTCGTGGAGGCCACGAAACAAATGGAGGAGACATTGATGAAAGAGATGACAACGGAATCATTTCTGATGTGCACTGTTTATCAAACATTCCTCTGCCTCCAAAGTCCTTGTCAGAAAGAGATTTTCTTCTATATTATGAAAGTATCTTGGACTCTTTGAAAACTGCAGTCTTTGAGACAGTTCAACCCTCTATTCCAATTGAAACCACAGAACAGCTGTTTCTCTTCTTGAGACAGGAAATGAATGCTCGACGAATGCGGGATGAAGCAGAACAGAATCAGTTTGAAAATATGCAAGCTATTCTTGAACAGGTAGAAGAAGACTTGTCCAGCTTCAGCTCACAAGTTTTAGATTTAGTGGATGCACACCTGGAAGCTTTGACTGAATCCACCAATGGGATGGAGGAATGGCAACTTCCGTTACTTCAATCTGCAATATTGTCAAGTGTGAGCAGACAGCTGGCTTCGTATGCATCGCGAGGTCACATCGAAGCAATGCGGATTCATATTCTCCTCCACGACTCGTCACTAATGAAGAGTATTTTATCCAGTAATGGTCCAAAAGGTGGCAATTATGGATCAATGCTTTCCATATATTACGATATTCTGGACGCGTCAGAACGAGCAAAGAGTGGCTCTGCTTCCAATGACATTTTTCATCGGTTGGCACAAGCAGTTGCGTTAGAGCATGCTTCGCCGATCAAGGTGTTTGATACAAACGAGATTATCGATCCAATTGCTAGATATATGCATTATGAAGAAGCATATCTTCAAGGCGAACTTGACCCCTCTTTTCATACCCTAAGTGCCTGGGAATTACGAATGGTAGTGAACAATGATGCATCCAACAACGAGATTGAATGGTGCAGAGATATGCTCAGAAATTATAGGCCCGACCACATCCTTGAGAGAAATGATCAGTGGAAATATTGTATGATTGTGAAAAGTGATGTAAGATACAAACGTCCTGAATGGGCTGCAAATACACCTAGAACATACACACAAATGATGAGTGGTGGAGGTAAATGTGGTCCCCGTGCTTGGTTTGGACGATTTGCATGCAAGTCCTTTGGGATTCCGACGTGGGGTGTACGACAACCAGGTCATGCTGCAATGAGTCATTGGACTCCAAAGGGATGGGTAATTTGTCTGGGTGGGCCCAATTGGAAGAAGAGTTTTTGGGAAGATTGCAATGGTGTCGAGTTTGAAATCGAAACAAGGGCCAGGGCAAGTCATGATTCGTACGAAAAGGTTCTTTGGTTGGATTGCTTGGCAGCTATAAATCAAGAAGGGTGTATTGGGAGCCAAAACAGGCAATATCTCTCTCGTCGTGTGGATCAACGATTGTGGAGAGAGCTTTCTGTGTTACAAAAGAAAGCAATTGCGACATCTGAAAGTAAAGACTGCTCTCCACGCCGTAGGGACGACGATCTAGTCGAGACTCTTGTAGAATCTGTGCTCAGACATCAAAATGCTTCCGGCGAATCAATTGTAATCGAGCCTGAAGGCAGAATGATTATCCCAGCGGGAATGTCGTTGACTCCAAAAAGTGGAAATGTAATATATACGAAGAGCTTCTATAACGCAAGTAGTGGGAAGCAGGCTCATTTGCGAGACGATGGGAGTCTTGAATTTCAGATCAGATTGAAACATGACCAGACCTATCGGCTTATTGCTCGGGTTGTCACTGTCCACGCTAACCCAACTCCTTTGAAGCTACGTATCAATAGTGGCTATTCGAAGGCAGAGCATCAAATAGATATCCCGTACTCTAAAGGATATTGGGAGCAAACCAGGCCCATCGAAGTATATTTACCAGCAGGAATGAACAGATTAAGGTTCTCCAGGGAAGAAGGCTTGGGACTGACTATTAAGGAGTTTATTTTAGAGCCCATAGCAATGGGTTAATGATTGTGCACACGATGGTGAAGTTATCAACTAAGGAGGCAACTGCTTGTATCCAATTTTGGCATTTCCAAGCATTCTAGTAGTCCAGACATTTTTTATCAATCGGTCGACCGAATCTTTCCCATGTACTTGTACCATATCATAAGATGTTTATTAATATCCATCATCAGGAATCCGAACTTTCATCCCTGCCATATCTTCTCTAACACAAATTTGACATCCTAGACGAGATGTATCGGTCAACTCCATTGCTAAGTCAAGCATATCATCTTCCTCTGGATCTTTTTCGGGCAAAGTGTCAAATATTTCTTGCTCAAAGATTAAGTGACAAGTTGCACACGCCAATTCTATTTTTTTATCGAACTTTGTGAGAACAGATTTGCAAGAATGCTTGTTATTGCTCAACGTTTGTGTTGATAAACGTACCTCCTCCACAGGCGCCTTCCAATTCAATATTATTGTCATGAGCAATGTCAAGTAAATTCTTTCCAACTTCAGCATCTACAGTCTTTTCGTCTCCCAGTGGATCAATATATGTAACTTTCACAGTCCCTCTGATTACAGATGATTCGTGAAAATTTCTCTGTGTTCGGTATGAATGAGAAAGGTCTTTGGTGGTGAGGCTGCTAGTCTTGGATGGATTTAATCGGAGATTTTGTGCTCTTGAGAGAACAGATCTGGAGGTCCGAGAAATGATGGAGTTCATAGTATTTCGTAGTTTAACTTTGGGTCGAAAAAGAAGATCGGGTGCGTGATCCAATACAGGTGACGTTGGATATGCTAATATTAGTTGGTATGTTAGAGGTATGCTACAAATGTTATCTATTCACCGTCGTTCGTCGTCACATTATTTCTTCCTCTTTCACCGCTCACCGCCTCTTCTGCGGAAGGCTGGCGAGACGAGAGCAAGCAAGCAAGCAACGCGAGATTTTGTTTCGCGCCATCTCTCTACTAGGAAGAAAATTCAAAATGGGACTGATTGATCAATGTGAAAGTGCACACCACGTCTCCCTGCGCGTGTACGGCATAGTATGATCACCAATCAGCAGAAAGAAGTGCCCGCCACCTGACACCTGACATGAACTGAACCTTCTATGAAATAATGCCATGATTGACAATAGCAGGTGGATACATCAACACTGGTATTAATTCACCGATTGATACAGCCTGAACAAATCTACAAACGAATTGAAACATGAAGAGCTTTACGAGTGCAATCCCCCTATTATTAGTCTTTGCTGCTGCACATACTTATTCTGTCAGCGCATTTTTACCCAGTGCGAGAAGAGCCATTTCCAATCCTACAACTTCAACTATCAACTTATTTGATACTAAGTCGAAGACTGCCACTATCGCTCCTAGCGACAATACCATGGGTATTGTTGAAAAAAATGTGAATACAATTGAAATGATGAATGATGAAGAGGAAGAGGAAGGAGGGAGCTTCTCCTACGGGGACTTTGCTAAGGCGTATCCATTCACCACCAACGTTGCCATTGCCTCAACGAAAACTGCAGCTGCTGATCTAATCGCGCAAGTTGTAATTGCCCAAACTCCTTTAGCAAGCATTGAATGGGATAGAACCTTTCTTTTCTTTGTATTCGGAGCCATTTATTCGGGAGGATTTCAGTATTTTTATCAAGTAAATGTGTTCAAGAAGCTATTTGATGTTGATAAATTTACATCGCAGCCCTGGGCCGATAAATTGAAAGACGAGGAAGGATTAAAGGCTCTAGCTGCTCAGACAGCTGTGGATCTTGTAGTCTTGACTCTATGCTATCTTCCTGCATTTTATATCTTCAAGGCTGGTGTATTCAGTGGGACAATGGATCCGTCGGTATGGGCAAGCACAGGAATCCACACATGGCAAGAAAACTTTGCCAAGGATGAGTTCGACCTAATTCGCGTTTGGTTTCCAGCTGATTTGATTTGTTTCTCGGTTCCGCTCTATCTTCGTCTACCATCTCGCCACGTAGTGAGCTTTGTCTGGACAGCATATCTGTCTTTTTCTCGTGGTGGGCATTAAAAATGATGAAAACATTGGTCTACAAACAATAGAGGTCTACAGTCACAGAGTCTGGGAAGGAGATCGTGGGTGGAGGGCTTGTTTGTTGAATGCGGTGTGCCAGCAACCTTGGCTTCGAATAACATGGTTATGCACGTGCCAGCTATCTATAATGCATCAAATTGATTGAGAAGAAGGAATTTTCCAATTGTCAACGCTAGACAAGCATATCTTGTTACTTTGTCAACAAGAGTGCTGAAATTTCCATGATAAATTCTCAACGATTTTCATTTCACTCTGAATGAGAAATATGGCAAACGATCTCAACTTGAATATTTTAATTTATGAAAACGCATTTACGTGTTGCCATGCTTCTTGATAATAAAAGGAATGTATTACTGTACATAGAATTTTTTAACATATCCACAAAAAGTCTGCATTTTTTGCAACAAGAGATAAATACAACTTTTGGTACAACAGTAGTGGATTACAAATATATTGAAATGCTGTAGAATGCAAAAAGGCGTAGAGCTGAGCTGACAGAGTGGCGGCGGAAATTTTCCAAAATGTATGGAGGCGCGCCAAATCATCGTATGTCACTTTTTAGGCCGGTTTTGAACAGCTCTCAGTGAGGGCTTTCGAATGAAGTATCTCCGGGATCAAATGGTATGATAAATGAAAAGTTATATGCG
>Ga0115005_10004321_pt1 | contig 11299 bp, 14 predicted proteins | sample ArcOceMetagenome_FD_87163 | JGI IMG/M metagenome (GOLD analysis project Ga0115005, IMG submission 87163) | Marine eukaryotic phytoplankton communities from Arctic Ocean - Arctic Ocean - Greenland ARC118M Metagenome | ecosystem: Environmental > Aquatic > Marine > Oceanic | place: Arctic Ocean...
AACGACGACAACATCCTCGGAGGTGTCAACCTCGGATGGGCTGATCGCTCGAAAAGAACAAACCGGGTGACTGTAAAGTTCCCAAACGAAAATAAAGGCTATCAGGACGACACTGTCAGCTGGCCAGCAGCACACAGTGCTCTGCATGTTGCCTACAAGGCCGCCGACAACGATGAGGATCTACACTCGGAGTTTGAGCTGATAGGTGTCACCGACTTTTATCAAGCGCGTGACATGGCTGAGTTTGCAGTCCGCGAATCTCGGTCTCAGGAATATGTCACCTTTAAAACACAGCCACAGGCAATGGCTTTGGAATGCGGTGATGTCATAACAGTTTCAAACGATGCGCTCGATATTGTCAACAAACTCTACCGGGTTCGCGAGACCTCGATGAATGCTGACCTCACTGTCACAGTGAAGGCGCAGATCTATGACGCGACGATTTATCCGTGGAGTGTGGGTGACGAGGCCGCTGAGGCCGTGACCCTGAACATGACTCCAAGCCTTTTCGATCAGCCTGTTGCGATGCAAAACGTCAACGCATCGACAGCCACTCTGCTAAACGATGACGGAACGGCTCTGACGGAAGCGACTGTGACATGGGATGAAATTGAAACCGGAACGTCCGAGATCGATTACGTTGAAATCGGCTACAAATTAAACGCCGAGACTGTCTATGTCTGGGCAATGCTTCCAGCGGAATCACTGTCGCACACAATCACCGGGCTGCAGGATGTGCAGCTGTACAACATAGCAGCACGCTATCGCAACACGGTCGGCAAGTTCTCGGATGTAGTGGTGGTCAATATCGGCACGCTAACAGCCGGGACGAATCTCGACGCCGCAGCAGTGGCCGCTCAAGCAGCAGCAGACGCAGCCGCTGTGGTTGCTGCTCAGGCTGTGACTGATGCAGCTGCCGCTGCTGCCGCTGTCGCCGCGATCGACTTCACGTCGTATCTCGAAGCCGCTGATCTGCCGGACCTCACAGGCTTCATCACACAAGCTGAAGCGAACGCCGCGCAGGCTGCTGCTGAGACCTATGCCGATGGCCTCACGACAAACCTGCAAACCGCTGCGGATGTGACAGCCGCAATCGCTGCCGACACCACGGTGATCGATGGTGCTCGAATTACTACCGGGACCATTGCGGCTGCACGGGTTTCAATCACAGGAAAAAACATTTCGGACCTAACAAACGACAGTTCGTTCGCCACCGGGACCGAAGTGGCCTCGGCAGTCAGTGGGATTGATTTGTCAGGTTATGTTGCAAACGGAGATCTCGCGGGCTACGTCACAACCGTGCAGGGCGCTGCGCTGCAGTCTGCTGCTGAGACCTATGCCGATGGCCTCACGACAAACCTGCAGACAGCTGCGGATGTTACAGCCGCAATTCAAGCTGACACAACGGTCATTGATGGCGCCCGAATTACCACGGGCACCATTGACGCCGCACGGATCAGCATCACAGGACTCGACGCCTCAGATCTCAATAATGATGCGTTTGCTGTCCCGGCTGATATTCCTGACATTTCTGGGCTCGCATCGACGGCTGATGTCACAGCTGCACAGGCAGCAGCGCAGACCTACGCCGACGGTCTAACCACTGGCCTACAAACAGCTGCAGAAGTAACAGCAGCAATCGTAGCCGACACCACGGTGATCGATGGTGCTCGGATTACCACGGGGACCATCAACGCCGCTCGGATCAGTTTGTCAGGTAAAAACATTTCGGACCTGACAAACGACAGCGGCTTTGCTTTGAGTAGCGCCATCCCGGACATCTCTGATCTGCAAACAGCTGCGGAGGTAGCTGCAGCCATTCAGACTGATACAACGACGATCAACGGTTCGCGGATTGTCACGGGCAGCCTTTCGGCTGGGTCTATCTCGGGCGGGACGCTCGATTTCACAAACGTGGAAGCCGACAATCTGTATGTGAGCTCGATACGCGGTGACGTGAATACGCTCATCCCCTTTAAAAAGCAAACAACGCAGACCATCCCGTATCTGACGGCGTCGACGAGTTTCACAATTTTTGAAGGAACGATCCCGGCGTCTGGCAGCGCCGATATTTTGCGGAAGCCATATTTCTCGGCGACTGGCTGGGGCGTGTTTGAGAACGATGACGTGTATAAATTGGAGCTCTGGATGCGGGTCAATGACCCAGCGCCAGCAGTTACAAACACGGGCGTTATCTCAAACCCGCTGTATTTTGGACCCAATTCATGGTTTGGAGCAACTGGGCAGATCACAGTCCCCGGGAATGTTTTTATACAAACAGGGACGGTTCTGCAGGACTCACTGTATGCAAGCGGCGGCAATCCAAGAACGCTGGGGCAGGTGTGGTATGTCTCATATAACCAAATCAATAATACAACCAGTATGTCGTATTTTGCAGATAGTATCAGCGGTGTTGGTCCAATCCTAAGCACTGCGGGCCGCTACGCAATCACCCCTGCACCTGTTTCGGGCTATACGCTGGTGAATGAGTTCTTTTTCCGGTCGCCTTTTGACTATGACCCGTATCAGTTCGCGATCAACGGCGCACTCAATGAATCCACCGAATACTCAGTGGACTGTGAGGTGAAGGTCCGGCTGTACAATCAAGTCGGCAGCGGATTGATCCCCAACTCCCAACCGAGCCAGAACTGGAGCTACGACCGGATCTATAACGTGTCTGGCATCATGATGTCTTTGAGGTAATTATGGAATTATTTGTAAAGTACGATCACGACACCGAGCAGGTGACACTGGGCCCTCAGTCAGGAATGGCTGGGGAGCCCGATTGGTTGCCTTATATAGGCACTAATCCTGCGATGGTGCCAACAGATATGGATGGCGATCGCTACATCGAGGAGCTCGGTGCTGTTGTTCGGGTTTCAATCGGGTCAATGCCAGACCTAACATATCAGCAGAATCGCGTCATGGCATACCCCGACATCGGGGAGCAGCTTGACCTCCTTTTTCATGACATATCAACCGGGAACCTCAACACCGATGGTGGCTTGTATCAAGCATTGCTCGCTGTGAAGACTCAATTCCCAAAGGAATAATATGCAATATAAAAACCAAGCTCTCGAGCTGCTCCAAGAGCACGAAGGTTTCAGACAGTTTCCCTACCTCGACAGTCTAGGAATCCAAACCATTGGCTATGGCCGAAACCTTGAATCTCGAGGGATTTCGGAGCCAGAGGCGTCCTACCTGCTCAGCAATGACATCGCTGAGGCCGAGGAGATGCTGCACAGTTATCCGTATTATTGGAACCTAAGCGGCGAGAGAAAAGCGGTATTAATCGACATGATGGTGAACATGGGACCGACCCGGCTCGCTGGATTTAAGAAGATGCACGCAGCTTTGGAGGCCCGCAACTATGAACTGGCAGCCCTCGAAATGATGGACTCGAAATGGTCCACGCAAGTTGGGCAGAGAGCTCTCACCCTGTCGGGCGTCATGCACGACAACAAAATATAAGGAATACAACATGTGGGGAATTGCAATAAATGCTGTGAGATCCCTCGGGTCTGACTGGATGTCTAACCGCAAGGCCAAAAGTGAGGCAAAGTTGACCAAGGATCTGGCAATCATATCGGGTGAGCGTGCGGCAGATGTTGCCAGCGCGTCTGATATGGCCACCAGTTTGAAGGACGAATTCCTCACATTGGTTTTGACGGCGCCGCTGATTGTTGTGTTTTATGCAGCCGTCTGGGGCGACCCGGAAATGATCAATCAGGTGACCCTCGCGTTTGAGGTTATGAGTGCCCTGCCTGAGTGGTATCAGTTTTGTTTCATGGGATGTGTGGCTGCGACATTTGGCCTCAGATCCGTCAAGGCTCTGGGCCCTAAATCTTAACCTTTAAAGTGGCTGAATTATGAGCGATCACTACACCTCGCTGGTGGAGAAAATTGAAAAGCAAAACGCCTATCAATTACGCGATAAACTCGAGGCCCATTACCAACTCCGTGACGCTGCCGCCGCGATTGCTTCACGTCAGAAATCGCATGAAAAACTATTGAAATTAATCATCGCGCTGCAAATAGCCTCGGCGGGATACATGCACGGAGATTCGCTGGCTTCATTTATAAAAATATTGTTTTAAGATTAACCCTCGAAAGAGGGTTTTTTTTCATTCAATCGATCAGCAGATCTGCCATCGTGATGTGCTCATTGCCGAATAGGCCTGAGTAGGTGATCGGGTCATAATATGACATCAGTTTTTTGATAAAAAGATCGGACCGCACCCCGAGACATTTCGCATACGTCACAAAATGATCGGGAGGCATACGCGCCGAGCCCGCTTCTATCTGCGCGATCATCGTGTAGTAGTTTATGTTGCACGCCTCCGCGACGTCGCGCTGGGTGAGACCCCGGTGCTGTCGTAAGTTCTTTAAAAAGCTGCCGCCTTCCTTTCGCAATGCGAGAGATTCGGCGGTCCGTGTGCCCTGTTTATTCATGAAAGTTACCCCTTTCATTTTTTACAATTGCGAAACCGAATGGTCATTATCCCCGAGTGTAACCGATAAAAATATCAGAGTCACACATTAAATTTTTTATAATATTAAGTTGTGCAACAAAAACATGTGGACAAATGGTGAAATACGTTAGATTATGATTACTTGAATAGTGTTGGCATAAACCATGATAATACACGAACAACTTATTTTAAAACTGGCAGATGGGCCCAGTCGCAGTGCGGCGATTGTCAACTTGAGCATCGCTCGGGTTAAAAAGTCAGGGACGTGGGCCACAACGGTCCTGCAGCTGCTGCATGCTGAGGAGTCAGGGTGGACTATGTTGGAAGTCTCCAACCCAAAGACTCGCGCACCAGTCGTGGAGCTCTTCAAAAAGTAAGATAATACCTGTCTACAAAACTGTCTACATCAAACCTATCTGCAACTAATGCCTAGCCCGTAAGTCTATGATTTTTATAAGAAAACCCACTTTGCAGAAAGTTGGTCGGGAATGAGGGACCCTCAACAAATCCGCTCTGAACCCCGCAAAACCCCTAAAAACAGGCCTTTCGATTACTTGCAACTGTCTACAAAACTGTCTACACTCATTCGAAACCTCATCGGAGATCTCGAATGCGCGCATCATACATAAAGCAGCGACACAATGTCTACTGGTTCCAACGTAGGCCCCCCAAAAAGCTGCACGACCAGCTCGGCAGTAAGACAATCAGCATCAACCTGCACACCTCTGATCGATCCGTCGCCCTTAACAAGCGCGACCTAATTCTCGGAGAATGGGCTGCACTATCCTCGACAAATAGATCCCCGGATATTTACGCCAAAAAACTCGCCGAGCTAAATGGTCAGGATCTGACAGAGAGTCAGGAGCATGTTCCAGAACCTGTGGTCGACGCCCTGTCACTCAGCGGCGCCCAAACGCAGGACGAGGCCGTCGATGCCCTGCGTGGTTTCAGCGCTGCCGACCGGGCTGCTTTTTGGGCGTGGCGGGCGGCCACCAAGTCTGAGACGCCTCCCGAAGAATATGCCTACTCGATACGGGACGCACTGGCTGCAGTGATACCGCACAAGCGCGGAACGATCACGGACCTTCACCTCGACAAATACACCGTCGCCGTCGACCTGTTTATGGGTCCGGGTGTCGATGGCTCTCTCGAGGCAATCCGGAAGGGCGCAGTCGTTCGCTGGATCGATACACTGACCCAAGGCAACAGCACGAAAAACACCTACCTGAGCTGTCTCGGTTCTGTATACGAGTACGCGCAGGACCGGGAGCTCATCAACGACCAGCTGGTGAATCCATTCAAAGGAATCAAGCTCGGCAAGAAAGACACCAAGAGCTATAAGATGATGCCACACGAGACGCTCAGGTCCATTCTGAGCCTATTAAAACCCAAAGATCACCTGCCAGCCGTCCTCGCTATAAACACCGGGATGCGCCTGTCTGAGGTGTTCAACGCGCAGCTGCAGATCCACGAGGGAATCCACTGTCTGGTCCTCGAGGAGAGCGCGAGCTATAAAGGAGCGAAGACCGAAGCCGGAAATCGAATGGTCCCAATACCCGATCACCTACTCGACGACGTCCTCGAGCAGCAACCCGGATGGTCCGAGCACGGGGCCTATTCAAAACGATTCGGCAAAGCGAAGGCCAAAGTCATCAACTGTCGTCAGACTGTGTTCCATTCCCTCCGGGTGAGTTTTATCACAGAGGCCCAGCGAGCTGGATACACTGAGCAGCAGGTTGCGTGGCTGGTTGGCCATGAGGCCGGGAAGGGCGACGCGATGACCGGGAAGCTGTATTTCAAAGGCTACAGGCTGCAGCTCATGAAAGAGATCATCGAGGCCGCTGCCACTTTTAAGTCCACATAAATGTCGACAAAGTACATTTTAATGTACATATAAATGTAACCCTTACAAAACCCCGACCCTGAGATCGTGAGACCTCGGGGTTTTTTTTGTCCAAAATTCATAAATCTGCTCCCTCGACCAAATTACGACGATGCGCCGAATGGTCAATTATTAGGAGCAGAATTCGCCATCCTGCATTGACAAAAAATAAAAGACTTTTATCAGCTAGTGCTTGAGTTTCCTGCGTAGCTTTATATTCAGTAACTTGCTATAACCTGCACCAATTCAAACATTTCGCCCAGTAACCTGCTGGGCGGCGTGTTTTTTGAACCTCAAAGAAACCAAAAGGAGTTCCACCATGAACACGAAAACAATTAGCGTCGAAATGCTTGAAAAGCAAATCAGATGGGAAAACCACCAAGTCGAGGAGGGTGTTGCCAAGTACCAGAAAGCAATGGTCGAGAAGTCCATGAACGGAACGACAGGTGGCCAGCGTTTAATCAGCAACGCATTGCCTCGGACCATCGCTGCAATTAATGAGGCGTACCTCGAGGTCGACGATTTAATGTTCAACAACACGCACGGCGGTGGTGTTGATAATTGGGTCTATATGATAGGGCTGGTGTCTGCTGAGCAGACCGCAGTCATCGCCCTGAATAAAGCCTTCGCTTTTTGCTCCGAGGGTTCGTCTGACACCGTTTCAGGATTATCACGCAAGCAGACCTCGATGCTGACCCGAAAGGCCGGGCTCAACCGATTGGCCAAAAGCATCGGGCAAGCTCTGCGTCAGCAACTGAAATTTGAAAACTGGAAAGCAAAGTCCAAAGCGGAATCGATTGGAGTTTTAAACGACAAAGGGGACCAAGTCAAAAAGTCATATGCCGAGCTCTTAATTGCACGAGCAAAGGGTCAAATCAACAACCGCAAGCTCGGGCGCTGGGAAAAGAAATTCGACAACTACGCCAACATTGACTGGGGAACCGACGTCGTGAAGATTGGCTTCAAGATAATCGACATTCTCGTCGCAGCCAACCCGGGCCTATTTAACTATGAAACGAAAAGGGAGCTCGGGAAAACGCAGAGATTTTTCTATTTGACCGAGGAGGCGTGGTCGGAATATCAGAGCTGTGAAGATTTTGCAGAGCTTCAGAGCCCGTACATGCTTCCGACGTTGATCGCTCCGGTACCGTTTGCATATGTCGACGGAAAGGTTCGGGGAGGCTATCACCATATCGAGTCGCCACTATTCAGCAATCACCAAATGCAACACACCTCAGCTGATAAAACAGCGGCGTCGGAGCGATTCCTGAGCGCCGTCAATAATGTGCAGGCGACGATGTGGAAAATTAACCCGTTCATTTTGATGGTCGTCGACATGCTCTATGGCACCGGAGCGGAAGTCGGTGGTGTGACTCAGGCCTGCCATCAGGTGACCCCGGCGCTTAACTCTGACGCCTACGCCGCACTGAGTAAAAAAGAGCGCAGCGCATACCATTCAAAAAGAAAGGACGCCATCGAGAAGATCGCAAGCGCCCGGGGAAAGCATGGAGCATTCCGTCGCAAGATCGAGATAGCCCACAAAATGGCGCAGCACTCTGAATTTGCGTTTCCACATTTTGCAGATTTTCGCGGTCGCTTGTATCCGTACCCCAAGGAGCTCACGCCCCAAGGTGATCAGGTTGCAAAGGCTCTCCTCATGTTCGCCAAAGGGAAAGAGCTCGGGACGTCTGGCCTCAAGTGGCTCAAGATTCACGCAGCCAACTGCTATGGCAAGGACAAAGAGACTCTCTTTAATCGGGAGCTGTGGGCAACTTTCAACCTCGACCTGATGATGCGGGTGGCTTCTGACCCGCTGACCAACGAGGAGTGGACAGCCGCTGCCGAGCCCCTGCTGTTTCTCGCCGCTGCCAAAGAGCTCGCCCGAGCTCATGAATCTGGGGACCCGACGACGTTCGTTTCACACATCCCGGTCGCCATCGATGGCACGACCAACGGAATGCAGATTTTGAGTATGTTGGGCAAAGATCAGGTCGGCGCTGAGGCGACCAATTGCACGGCCAAGGACGAGCGTTTTGACCTGTATGCGACGGTTGCTGCGTCGGTCCTGTCGATCCTATCACGCGAGGCTGGAGGGTCTGAGATCGCCGCAGAGTGGCTCGAAAGGCTACAGGATAACCCGGGCAAAAGTCGTGGACTGGTCAAACGTGCTGTGATGTGTGTCCCCTATGGTGTGACACCTCGAGGCATTGCCGAGCAGCTGGTCGGTGATAAGCACTGCAACGATTTTGAGTGCGCGAGTCGGGCGGATGCGAGCGTTTACATGACAGATTGCATCCTCGAGGCGATGACGTCGGTCAATGGAAAGGCCGTCGAGATTATGAGCTATTTCCAAAAAGTGAGCGGAATCATTGCCAAGGCTGAGCTGCCACTTTCATGGACGACCCCGATGGGGCTTCGAGTGACTCAGGCCTACAACAAAACGTCGAAGCGCGAGATCAAGACTGTCCTCGGTGATGTGATTCTGCACATGGAGGACCAGAAACTCGGGCTCGATGCGCGTCGACAGGCTCAATCGAGTGCCCCGAACATAATCCACAGCTTCGATGGGGCGCTGCTGCAGCTCACCGTTGAGAAAATGGCGAACCAAGGTCACACGGATTTTGCGATGATACACGACAGCTATGGAATGCACGCCAGCGCGATCGAGGACCTCAATGCAGCCCTGAGACTCTCAGCTCTGGAGATCTTTCAGGAGGACCAGATCCAAGCGTTCCACGAGCAAATGGTTGAGCTCAGCGGTCTGGACCTTCCAGAGCCGCCAGCGCGTGGTGAGTACCGGATCGAGGAGATTGAAGAGGCTCCCTATTTTTTTAGTTGAGAAGTTCAGTAACTTTGCATTATAAAGTTGTTGACAGGTCGCTGGGTGTGTGTTTTTATACTCGCACATTCAGTGACTTACTAACCACCAAAAAGGCCTCCACCATGTTGAACATTTACCAAATCGTCATTCTCGAAAACGAAATCGATCCACGCAACGCATGGGACTCTCCAAAATTTGTTGCGATGCAGGAGACCTCAGTTTTTGGAGTCGAGCGTTTTGAAGACAAGCACGAGCAGTTCTACAACAAGGTCTGCGAAACCACCTTCACGGTTCTCGATGAAGCCTTTGAAGGCATGAACATGTGGACCGATGAGAGTGAGTCAAAAATCACTCGGTTGCGTCCTCTTCACTCACTGTCTGTCGGCGACATCGTTCACAACACGTCTACCGGGACAGCTTACATGTGTGACAGTTTTGGATGGGGTCAGCTGTCAGCCGATCAAACTGCACGCATCACAGGGGCAGCAGCATGAAGATCAAAATCGAAACGACTGTCAATGTTTGCCCGGAGACGATCCGGGCCTATCAGGCAGAGCTGGGCTGCAGCGATGAAACGATCCGCGAGTTTGTGCGCAGCTGGATAATCTCTGGCGGCGTCGGGTCTCTCGAGGAATCTCTGAGCTATAACGGTTTCGACTACCACGCTGTGGAGGTGGTTGCTTGAAGTTCACCATTTATGAACAAACCAAAAGAAGACCAGCAAAAGGCCCCAAAACTGCTGGGGGCTACAAAATGGGCCCGGATGAAGAACGGACCGCGATCTGTAAATGCACCAACCGCAGAGGTGACTGGGTGACTGGCTGTCGATCATGCGGTCGCCGCATCGCAGCATAAGGATCAGCAATGAAATACCAAACCAACTTCCCGGGGAATCCCCGGGTCATTCTCGGCCTGCTACTCGCGGGCCTTTATTTCTGGGCCAGCGAAATGGCCTTTCACGATTGCATCACTTTGGGAGTTTGCTAATGCACGGACAAAACCACGGCGGGAAGGGTTCCGCACAACGCACAGTCGATCGCGTCGCGTTCGCCAACAACTGGGACGAAATATTCGGCAGAAAGGGAGACCCGAAACCCGAGGGCCATTGTCCCCGATGTGACGTTTCTCGCTTCGACGGCGAGTTCTACAGCGTAGAATCTCAGGACTCATATGACATCGGCGACCAGACAGTGTGGGAGAAGTCCTACATCAACCACTGCAACGAGTGTGATGAGGAGCTCGACCCTAATGAATAAGATGACCGAGGCGCTGCTGCAGCTCGCCAGAGAGCTCAGGGACGTCGATGCGCAGCTGGACCTGCTGACCATCCGCAGCATCGAAGGGCAGGGCAGGGACATTGCAGCTCAGTCTGCTCACCGGGATCTGGTCCGGGACCGTATGTTCCGACAGGCTGGTGAGTCGGGCGTCAATCTGCTACCTGTACGGGCTTTTTTTTATTCCTAAATGCAGTGACTTTATAATGCAAAGTTGTTGACAGGTCCCTCAATATCATTATAATAGGGGCCATACTACAGTGACTTACTAACCCCGGAGAGACAAAATGAGCAACTACCCAAAGCACCTTCAGCCAAAGAACATGATCAAAGCATTCAACAAGAATATCGGCCAGCAGGAATTGATGGAACGCGCAGCAGCGATGCAAGACAAGACAATCACCGCGCAAAAGATCGCAACTTTAAACACCCGCTGGGCTAAATAACAAACGGCCCTCCGGGGCCATCAGGAGAAGAAAATGGAAATTATAAAAGCAGGCGACACAGTGACAATGGTCGGCGACAGGATGAGCGGTCGCGATAATGTTTGGAAATTCACTGCAAAGGTTGTGGACTATTACGGTTATGACGAGCGCGAGATGGCTGGGCCTTGTATTGTGTTTACCAGCGGCCACTATTTCGACGGTCTCGTTTTAAAAACCCGCAGATCAAACAACATCGGTCAAAACTTTTCAGAAATAGAAATCAGCTAAATTAGGAGACAACGATGACTTATTCAGAATCCCGCGCAGAAAAAGCAAACACAACCCACGCCGCTATCCGTCGACAGGCCGAAGAGAACCGCAAGGGGATCGAGCGCCTGCAGTACGCCAAAAAGGTCCGGGCATGG
>Ga0115005_10004323_pt1 | contig 11296 bp, 10 predicted proteins | sample ArcOceMetagenome_FD_87163 | JGI IMG/M metagenome (GOLD analysis project Ga0115005, IMG submission 87163) | Marine eukaryotic phytoplankton communities from Arctic Ocean - Arctic Ocean - Greenland ARC118M Metagenome | ecosystem: Environmental > Aquatic > Marine > Oceanic | place: Arctic Ocean...
CCTAGGCAGACGTTAAATACACAGGTGCCTGGCACCTTACAGGACACAAAGTTGTTGTGAGTCGGATTGCCGTGTTTGTGGCAGAAAGTTGCTCCACAACGTGCGCAATGGTGACGGCACCGCTTGGGAAATTTATATTTCTTGTGACATGAGTTGCATCGATTATGGTCTTCGATCTCAGGGTACTGGGAGTTCATCTTTCCCCTATTCTGATTCCCAATGCTATCAAAAGAAATGGAGTGCGGTTGTTTCAAATGCATAGTTGTTCCGAATGTGCGTGTATTGACATGGCCAGATTTTGCAGTGTCTCGTCTATTCGAATCGGTGCTATCAACAAAGGCGTTAATTTTTGATGTTCTTCCGAATCTTCTTACATTGGATGGTGCCTTGCTTATGGACGATATAGGCTGTTCCGTAATCTGAATACGTTTATTTTCATCTTCTGAGCCGTGTGATATTAAATCGGTACGAGACTCGATGGGTATTTCAGATGTGTGTATAGTTTTAGAGATTTCTCTCATCGACGACAGAGGAGATTTTTGGGAGCGTTTTCGAGAAAATGGACCCGCTCTCTGTTCTTTTTTCGATTTACCCTTTATCAGTGCGGTTGTATCTTTTTGTGTTTTATTCGAATCCAAGCATTGCTCGCTTTGGGAGCGTAGAAGTTCTCTAGTGGATTGTGTACGATCGGTATTGATTCTTTCCGATAAATGGATTTCTGGCGGTGATAACATGTATCCATTCAATCCCACCGATTTGACAACATTATCATGAAGGCTCAAGGCCTCATGACGCCCCATCGTGAATTTCTGCGGTATAAATTCTATCCCTGTCGTTTTCTCCAAAAACTTGTTGATATGTCGGAAGGCCCACGGGAAAAATGGTTCGATTCTGGCTGCTGTGGAAGTTACAGTCGCTCGACGGACTCGCATGAATGTCGTCGACAATGCTCCTAATGTTAAAGCTCCATTAACAATATAGCCTCCCCAAGCAGCTATTAGCTGTAAGCACCTGATAAAAATGGAATTGTGCTCTGGTTTTTTCTCCGTAATATTCTCCACCCTCAGTATCGTCTCTTCGGGAATGTGTCTCGTGACTTTTGTAACTATGGGCGATGCATCATCAATCTCTGGGACAGGTACGTGCAGAGGTTCTTCATTGCATCCATGCTCCACCCATGACTCTGTGGGGTCCAAAACTGCCCACTCGCTCTTTCCGACTAGATTCCAAGCTTGAATTCTATACATGTAAGCCTTACCCCGTTCAAGTCCGCTATCTACGCATTCAGTTTCGCTCCCGTCATACACAGTTGTCCATTCTGACGATTTGCTTATCAAACTATCACCATCAAATGTAAGAGGACATGAACCGAAACCTTCTTTGTGATCGTTGATACTCGTAGCTTTCACAACTGTACCATCACCGACGTCCCCATCAAGGTCTAAGATATCGTTCGAATCATTGAAAACTTCAGAATTGCCCATGGGAATTTTACTGTGGTTTCGTCTCGTTTCAACATTGCTGTTGCTTCCGCCAATTTTCCTCCTGGCCACTCTATACTTGTGAACCGGCAAACTATTTGTTTGGGCCTTGGTCCACCTCAGCGCAATCGTCGAGCAACTCTCCACCCTAGCAAAAATGTCACCTGGTTTAGACGGCACTTCACCAATACCAAACATTCTTCCATTGACTGCACGCACAATTTTTGTTCGAAATTTTGGGTCGATTACAAGTTCGTCGTGAAGCGCTTGACCTTTGTTCTCAACAAGCTCTGGGAAGTCATATCCAGTGACGTGATGTTCCCGAAAGATTCTATCAAATCAAATCAAATCAAATCAAGGACAATTTTTAGAGAGCTATTCAGTGAAATCTTGGTGACTTCTGTTTGTAAAGTAATCAACGTACCTTCCAACTTCCTTGGGTAGCTGTCCAGCATGGACAATCCATTCCGCGACTTCATCTACAGTCAATAAACTCTCAAGTTTTTCCCAATAACTGTTGACGTCTCCCATCTCCAACCTCCCATCACCCTCCAAATCCATTTTATCCATGATAATTCCAACTTCGTTTTCTCGTTCTTCTATTTCATCAAAAGCACTTCCACCAATTTCTTGGAGAAACATGTCTAATTCTGGTCTGCGAATTTTTCCGTCTCCGTCTAGATCTACTGAAGCGAAGAATGATTGAAAGGAATCTGAGGAACGGTGCGAGTCTCCAATTGTATGCCCCTCGAATTCGACGTGATTATTAGGTATGAGAAGACGCGGGGTTTGTTCGACGTTAATACCGCTGTTCCTATAATTTTCGGCACCGGTTTCAATCAATGTTTCAGCTTTTAGAATGGTCATTCCCTTTAGTGGAATTGTTGCTTCACATATACCTTCGGGCACTGAAGATTCCGATCCTATTGCTAGGGATGACAGGGATGTTAATGTTAGCATCAATGCCATTTGTAATCTGCGCTTGTTGCGTTTTGAGTGTAGCATTTAGTATCCCCTACTGTATTATTTTTCAAATTTGAAATTGTGGGTGTGTGTTTTTTCCAAATGATTGAGCTTGAGTAATTGTACGTGAGTATAATTAAGTAGATGGAAGGATCAAATGCGTGTTCTCTCTTCGGGTGGCATATATGACTGTGTGAAGAAGTTTCATTCAGTGAACGTCGTACTCGTATGTGAATGCTTTCTTGATGTCAATGTATGCATGTTTGTAAGTAGAGAAATGATTTTGTTTTAGTGCAGCTTGCGACTTGGGCCGAGCACGCAATGGGCAAATTATTGCAATCGTCTGTTTTCGTCCGCTTTTTGCTCTAGTAGCTTCCCCGCGCGCCGCGCGGTGAAATTTTCATTTTCAGCGGTGTCAACGAAATAACAAGGGTTATTGATATTTTGGCGTTACAAATGAAATCCTTGTAAAATGAGGGACAATGCTACCAAATTAAAATGCTACTTTGTACTACGAAATAGTATGTTTGCATGTTTTCATCCCACTTTGTTCTTAGACTATTTAGGCGCGTAAAAGAGTTTTTGATGTCGAAAAGAACATGATGGGAGGGAGTAGTATGTATGATAGATAGATAGTACCCGGGTACCAGGTACCCGCTGGTCGGTATGTACAACTTACGTACAACACTACAAGCAGTTAATTACTATTTAAAAATAGTAAAATCAGAGGCTTCATTTTTTGGTGCTGGTGGAGTTATTTTTACTAGAAACACGAGAAAGGACGGAAAAAAAGGAAGTTTTCATTTTGGCATGATAGCACACACTATCTCGTAATGACACGTCGCAACAAACGAATGCGTATACTAAGCTTATTACTTTAAGCATCCTTATTCATACGTTCGCATTATCATCTCATTTATTGAGCTTTCCACATTGTTCACATCGGTTCAGCAAAACCGGCCGCCTACAATTAATTTGGATTTCGTGTTAGTACTAACCTTCCGTTCCGTATCTACACAAACCGAGAACCTGCTTCACTATCTCCTTCGTCTCACAAACCTAAGCTTTCCTTCTATTTTTTTTCTTCACGCAAATTAATTATAAGCAGGATTTACTTTCCTACTGTACCTTCCCATACGAGTAGGCACCACCCGACGATTCCATGCATATCCTCGTCAAAAGTTTCCAAGTTCATCTTCAAGCTGACGCTAGGATTAAATGCAAGATCAATATTTGTGGCAATTTGACAATTTCGGCTTGACGTAAAACTTCTCGTGCTACACGTGTTTATCGAAACACGAAATTGTATCCCTATCTCCCATTACATTTTTTTGAAATTTGTGACACTGCTTGATGACACCAGTGCAAAGTCCCTTGAGAGAGTATTTTCACTAAAAATTATCAGCCGATTTGACTCTTTACAAGATACATCAAAATGAACTCCATGTCCCCATTTGAGCTGAACTTTTTGTGCTCCTTGTAGTGGAAAAATCGCACGTCATTTTATATTTCTTCGTAATTTCTCCTTCACTCCTTCTGTTTGAACGGCGCCGCTCATTTTTCCTCCAATGGCATCATTCTGGGGACATTAGTGATTAAAGACTGACGTTATATTTTTCACCTCACATGGTCAAGTTAATGATAGTTTGTAGAACGGTATGTTGCATTGTGCTGTTGGCTGTTGGTGTTTGTTGTGTGTTGCGTTGCAGCAAAACCCTTACAAATCAACAAAGTTTTTTTTAAAGCTCCAGTTTCGAAGTTGATGAGATATGATTGGCCGAGGGGCTGAGCTTTTAAAAAACTTTCGTAATCTGTGGAGTCTTTGAGCAACCCCTCCTCACCGTGAGCGAAGCTACTGTAGTGGTTTTTTTTTAAAGATACCGCCAGCACCGAAAGAGTACACCTCAAGATGGTAATGACGATGACATGTTTCCCTTCTTTCTTTATAAGGCCTTTCAAGTGTGAAGTCGTGAGTCAGTTGGTTTTGGCCAGATTGTGAATCACCCTAAAGTACTTAACAAAAATAACGGTCAGTTGAAGATAAATGTCTTTTGGGGCAGATGGCGACTTCTGGTACCATCAATCTGGGGGACAGCTGTTCTAAAATATTTATAGTCCATCTGTTCAAAACCTAGCATCATTCCTATCCTACCCATCAACAATCATATTTCAATCGAATTTTGGCCCATCAACACATTGGACACAACCCTCTATTTGCTGTCAGCAACAGTTGCATCGAAATTCCTACACAGAGTTTACAGTATCAGTCTAAGAAAGATCGATAACGATTCATTCTAGGTTTTCTAAAAGCGAATTCAATCAAACTCACCTCCTAACGAGAGAAAAAGTGTCGCTATGAGTGGCAGAAATGAAAATCCTCTTCCTACAAGTGGGAGACACGGGAGAAATGGAACTATGTTCGGATCTGCAAGTTCGGAGCCTCAGCACGCACAGGTACAGCACGTCCCCGTTGCAGGGGAGGTTGATAATCAGAATCCACAGCAGACAAATGAATCTATTGGACAACATTATTCCTTGGCATCACAGCATACACCTATGAATGCCAATGGTTTCCAGGTGCCTCTAAATGCCAATGATGTTGGCTCTATCCCAACAAATCACATGTACATGAACGTGAATCCAAACGGTGCTGCTGCACAAGCATTTGCCGCTGCCGCTTTGGCAGCACAACAAATTATACAAGCACAAATGGGGATGAACGCACCAGCGCAGCAAACACAGAAAGTTGCTCCACAACATTTTCAACAACAGAATCCGATCGCAGTACAGGCTCAAGCCCAAGCTGCCGCCATACTAGCTGCGAGTAGCCTTGGACCAAACAATATGTTCAATCAGGCTCAAAATACGTCTGTTCCAGCAATGGCTGCAGCTCAAGCATTTGCACTGATGCTTCAGCAGCAGCAGGCGCAATCAACTCATAAGCAAGGGCAGTTGGCACCGTCAACTATGCTTCATGCACCAGTTTCTTCTAATATGCAACAGTTACAACTACTTCAGTCGTCACGCGGTGCGCAACAAGCTACTCAAGAAATGATTGATATTGTTCAGCAAAAGAATGATCAATTGAAATCACAATCCCCACAACCTTCTTGTCAGCAGCAAACCGCTCAACAATCCAAGGTGCCACCTCGAAAAAGGATAATCCAAACAGCGAAGCAAGAACAACACTCGGCATCTGCAGAAAAAGACAGTCAATTGCCAAAGATGTCACAGCTATCAAAACTACCACCCGCGCATCATGTGAAATATAGTTCTGCGTCATCTGTTGTTCAAGTTCCAGCCTTAAGAAAAGCACAACAATTGAAGCCAATGAAACAAGTTTCATCTTCTCCATTTCAGATGCCAGTTTCCACGCCGCCTATATCTTCCATCGTTCCAGTGCATCACAATTCAATAGCATCGTCTCAGCATGTTCATAACAATTTGTTTCAGGCAGCAATGAATCCGATCGTCTTATCACAGATGCAGAGTTGGAAATTGAATCAGTTGGGTGAGTATCATTGTATTTTACGAAGAGAATAGGTTAATGCTACCTGGTGAACTAATCTTCTTTTACTGCTGTTTTATACAGAGAGTCATGTCCAGCTTCTAAACGAGACAAACCAAGCTGTCCCTCAACCAGTTCAAATTCTTCTAGCTGAGGCTAGGAGGCTTGAAGAGAAACGGGCTGCGAAACGTATTGCCAATCGAAAGTCCGCATGTACTTCTAGAGCGAGGAAGAAGGCTCTTGTCGCAGAAATGACCAAAACTAATGCGAGGTTACGACGTCAAGCGATCATCCTTTCACTTTTGCCTGATCTTGTAGTTGCTATCAAAGATGATGGAACGATCACATTTTGCAGTGCTCAGGTGGAGCGTGTCCTGCGCCACAAATTGGAAGATTTGGTAGGAGCTAATATTGGGGAAGTTTTGACACCGTCATCGAGAACTGCTCTTTCAGCATTGACCGAAAAACTTGTTGCCGCTCAAAAGGTAGCATTGGAAGATGGTAACAACAAGGAGGGTGATGAAAGTGGTCGATCTTCTAATTCTGGAAATACGAGAAATTCGCAAGCGGCCATCGTTTCCGAACAGTCTGACAACTTTCCTCTTTCTGTTGTGAAAGTGAAGAGTCACAAACCATCTAGTACGAACGATGCCTCAGATTTTTCTGGGAATGGTAACAATACTATCACTGATACACCATTGTCGCATATGGCACAGTCTCCGATAACCAATCAGAGCAACAGTGATGGTTCCACTAATCCTCATGGTAATGATGGTTCAACTGGCATTGGCTCGAACAATTCTGGTAAACGCAAAGGGTCTGTAAATAGTGATGTAGACTCTTCTTCTGACACCAAGAATCTCAGTGAGGCTAATGATGCTTTGAACAGAAATGTGAGATTCCACAACGAACAACTGAAAATTAAGAAGGAGAATAAGAAAAAATGCATTGCACACAAGGACGATGTTACAGGTGATTATGTGACTGCTAATAATGCAGATGCAAGACTTTCGTCCTTGATGAAGCAGGGAGGCGAACTTGAGCAGTCAGGTACAGAAGCAGTAAAGAAGGTGACCTCCACAACTAACATGGAGAATCTTGAAGTTAGTTCGTCCTCTTCTTCGACTGATTCTCTTCTGGCAGGCGTTGAAGATAGACAGAAGAAGAGAAAGAGAACGGATAATAATGCTTCTGATGATAGTGGTTACAGAGAGTCCGGAGAGAGTGACCCTTCCCGAGAGGATTCAGCCTTCTCTACGAGCGACGCATCAAATGGTTAGTAGAAATCTGAAGTCATTGTTTTCATTGCTACGTGTACATGACATTTGCTCATCTTATTGATTTGATTTTTAACATTAAAGCAGGAGGCCGTCGACGACCACTGGCTCCGACTTGCAATATATGCTTGATCAGGGACAATCTAACAACAATCTGGTGTGAAGTAACTTCATCTATTCGTACTCGTTCTGTTGATGAAGAGGACGTGTTGACAGTGACAACAGCATCAGCATCTATTCAGAAGAGAACCAAATCTTCCTCCTCCAATAGTAGTGAAGAACAACAGTCAGCTAATGACAGTTCTCAGAACGCTCAAATTAAGGAATTGCTTTTATGCCTTCGTCCTATCCGAGATGGGGTTGAAAAAGTGTCAGAAGATCTTCGTTTCGTTCCAAGCCATAAGCGACGTTACTTGGTTCCTCTGCGGGGTAATAAGGTGGACACTAATGAGTCAGGGTCGAGTGTCGATGCTACTTCTATTCCTTCCATCGTTAAACCAGGAACCATTACTACAAAGTTACAAGATGACAATGTGAATGAACGTAGACCAATGAAAAAACGACCCTTGGATGATGATTCGCAACTGAAGTGTATGGGGGAAGTCGCTTCGAAGAAGCAGGCTATTGAAAGACAGGATAATGATGCTGAAAAGAGTGTTGTTGAGTCTCTTATTCTAATGTCAAGTAATTGATTACACGCAGGATACTTTTTGAAAAATGAAAAAATTCACACACATACCTTGAATCTATTTCAGTGAACAATGTGATCTATTAATGATTTAGAAATTATTTTAAGTTAGTTTAGTGCACTACTGCAATCCCATGTATCTTGAATCTATTTCAGTGAATAGTGTTACCTAAATATGATTTAGGAATTGTTACGCGTGTAGTTGGTTTAGCGCACTGCATCACACATATCTTGAATCTATTTCAGTGAATACAAGTACACGTAGTGCGATCTACGAGTATTAAAATGATTTAGAAATTATTAGTTGGTTTAGTGCACTGGAGGTCGAAACTGTTTTTTAAACTCAGAATGATTGTCTCCTTGGACCTCCACGACCTCCTCGTCCGCCGCGACCACCGCGACCACGTCCACGACCCCTTCCGCGCCCTCTGCCTCCATCACCTCCAATTCTCCGGGGCGGCTCGGCAATGGGTGGGAAGTTGGCCTCAGTAGCGCCGTTTTCTCTTTCTGGAACAAAGCATGTGCTTGCTCCACGTTCATTCCTTTTCCTTTCAGCAACAGTCAACATGTCCTCTCCTTCAGAATCAATAACTCCTATCACAACGTCCAACAATTTCGCTCCTTCGATGAAAGGAATTTGAACGACAGCCTCCCATGACATACGCTTTCCATTTGCGTCCGTTTCGAATTCTGCAGGATAATATTCAGCAATCGGAGATGCTGTGTTTGTCATTAACTCTCCTAATGCCGGTGGTAGCAACGTAGCACTCTGCGGTGGTAAAACAGACAAAAGCTGTCCAAGACTAGGGAAAGGTTCCGTTTGTTCAAATCTGAATGATGCAAATCCCTCATCATCGGTCTCGCTCTCAGTCTCATCCTCGTAGAATTCACGAATGTTCACGAGATCTGTACAAAGAGGGGTATATAGATGGGGAAAGAACCAATCCCAACTCGGACATCCATTATGATAATAGTTAAGGACCCAGTGTAAACCCTCAAGATAATCGCGTGATGCAGCACGACGATTTTTCAAAGTTTCGTCACGGTCGACCTTGTCAGGAGACCATCCAAGTTTGGTGTCATAGTAAAATTCTCTGTAAGATCTTGATGCACTGGTTGGGCTCTTATTAAAAGAACCTTGAACTTCACTGGGTTTTGAAATTATTTTGCGGTTAGCAGGCTTTGCAGCCTCGGGAGTGGCGACCCCCCCATAATATTTCTGCGAAGAGAAAAATGAGTGAGGAACAAAGTGAAATTAAAAAAGATTCATTTGCATACACGATACTCACCCCGTAGAAATCGTCTTCATCTTCTTCATTATCGCTGCTTAACTGCCATCCAGATTCATTTTCCTCGTACCCCCTCTTCTTGAAATGTTCCCCCTCAAAAACAGCAAGATTATAAAGAAATTGTTCAAATCTCTCCGGATGAATCTTTTCTTTGTTTGTTAAATATCCACCCCACTCAGGAAGTAAATCAATGTAATTATTGAGCATCAAACTTAGGGCACCATTGTCAATTTCAAGATGAGGACAATGGGACAAGAAATCGTTACCAACAAGCATACACATGAAGACAAAGTCATCGATAACGCGATCGATGTCGTGTTTATCTCCAAACGAATCACTATCTGCAAACTGTGGCGTTACAAATAAATCGATGGGGATGAGTTGTTTTTTGAGCATATCGCAAAAAGAACCTCTTCGGCACTCAATCAACAACATGAGTAAACCTCACCTTTCTGAACTGGACTTGGAACATTTGGCGAAGTACTCTGAGTTCCAGAAGTTCAAAATCGTCTCTATCGTATTCCATCATATCCTTCTTCTTCCTGTGCTTATTTCTGCCTCTTCCCGCCATGACAACAGACATTTTTTCTCTCAAAAGCATGAAGTTGGGTTCAGCCGTGACCAAGCCCAACATGATCAAATCAGCATCTAACCCATACAAAACGTGCGTCATCTCAGGTTTCCAGTGGGGATGACACTTACTTTCATCCTCCGGATCATATTGAGCCTTTGTATCTCTTATGTAATCCATTACCTTATGCTCTCCCTCTCCTGGGACATCTGGGCCTGTAAAAACAACATCAGCACCATTCATCCAAAATGGATCTGTCTTCTGTTTGAATTCAATCCACTTCCTCATTGCCAAACTAAGCTTTAGCATGAAATCCGTTCCCGGGGTGATGCAGTTCGAATCAAACTGTGTACCTTCGGGGAGTTTACCGTCGCGTGCTAGGATTGTGGCGGCAAGCTCCTCTGCTTCACGAGAAGAACGGAAGCGACGAGAGCGTTGTTGATTCATTTTGGCACGGGGTGCAACTCCATCAACTGCAAGGTATAATAGTTTACGTGGTTTTACGAGTTTGTACAATCTAATGTAATGCACGTACACGTAGATTTTACATAAGGCGAACGATTGAGTCGAGGCGAGGGTGAGATTTTTGAAGGGATCAATCACAATCAGCCTTTCTTGTTCCATTTCCATGGCGACAAAATCAAAAAGAGACACGATTGATACTTACCTATCAACATAACCAAAGATCTTCTTAAACATTGCAGTCTCATCTAAGACAACAATCTCATCGCTATTTCCATGGGTACACGGGTGAATGATACCATTCATGTCAAGATAAAAGTTATCAACCACTTTATCCGTCCCCAACCCTTCATTCAAACGGGAGTTGATGTTGGGGTATTGATCTGTGAGCCAACGAAACATTTTGGGAATTCCAAAGAGAGCGGTAGATGCTGTTCGAGGGCAAGTTGTTGGCGCAACTACGTTCATTATCTTCTCTTCATTGGTGGAGGTTTGGAAAGATTTGTTCAGGGGTGATGGTGTATGGGGTGCGAAAGCTGCTGCTTGAGCAATTGCGAGGAAAGCTAGTGCTGCCTTCATGGTCTTCATTTCGATATTTTTTAATCCACAGTGTGCCTTTCTCAAAATCCACCTCAAATTCAATTGATGCAATGTATTCAATTAAAATGTGCGGGCTATCAGTATGTGTTGGTGAAATTGTGAATGTGATGTGAAAATCAAGAATGTGTGCCAATGAAGTGGGTTGATGGTGATGGCTCCTCGTCGTTCATTTCGTTGTCTCTGTTTCATGCGTGGCGTGGTCTCAGAAGATTCTTCTTCGCGCAATTCTTACTGACGAAAACCGACGTGAACTGCTTTGCTTGCGATTGTGAGACTGACTGCCACAATAAATACAAGCTCGCAAGAAAGCGAACAAAACAAACAACAACAAGAAGCAAGAGGCAAGAGGCAAGAGGCAAGAGGCAAGAGATCATCATCATCATCTCATGGACTTTGAAGAAGGAAGTGATAGTTTGCGTCAAGGTGTGAAATTAAATCATTCAAAACATTATCAGAC
>Ga0115005_10004326_pt1 | contig 11292 bp, 10 predicted proteins | sample ArcOceMetagenome_FD_87163 | JGI IMG/M metagenome (GOLD analysis project Ga0115005, IMG submission 87163) | Marine eukaryotic phytoplankton communities from Arctic Ocean - Arctic Ocean - Greenland ARC118M Metagenome | ecosystem: Environmental > Aquatic > Marine > Oceanic | place: Arctic Ocean...
ACTTCAGAGGATAAGCCTCCAACTACGAGTTGAAAGAAGTGAGAACAACGTTTTACCAGCAATTCAACCACAACTATCATCGCACATCATACTTACCGAAGACATAGGCAGATGATTCCGCGTCCAAAGCAGAATAAATAGCACACGATTTACACATATCATCTCCTAGCAACGGATCAGACGACTGCGACAACCGCGGTACACGCAGATCAAATCTGCGCAACCCAGATTCGGAACAGATCAACCCTGTATTTTGGTCTAGCATATGATGCGAAAAACACATTCCCTTCAAAGACCCTTCCGATGCTAGTATTATCGATATTGCTTCTGTTTCAATGTTGCAAAGATTAAGCAACCCATCTGCGGCACATGTCAACACATTTCCTGGTTTGTCAAAAAGCGGGGTCGCATGAAAGACATTGCCACGATGACCCGTTCTCATCGACGCTAACATGTTTACCCCCCCAGGTACTCTATTCACTCTTCCTCCATAACGTTTTACCCAATGATTCACGAGAGAGGTAGAGGTGGGCTTCGTGTTTGAATACGCAAAGGGGCAATGTGTTGTTGCACACGATTCTGGACTAACAGTTCCCATTGATAAGCTGACGTCCCAAATTTTTAAACTTCTACAATCACCTGATGTGATTATTTGTGTCGGACATTCTTGAGATGGAGAAGCCTTTGGAGACGCTTCTTTTCCATTACCACTTTCTTCTTGTCTTGCAGTCGAATTGGACGAATTGGACGATGAATTGACAAGACTATTCAAAAATGAGTTCTCATCAGTGCAGGCAGTAGATAATCGCCATGGACAATCTATCCAAGCTGCTGTATTGATACAACCGCCGTGAAGAATACGTGTGCAAAAATTTGAAGATTGTGGTACTGGACGAACGTCTATTTGGGATCCTATCGATGACGTAGAACTATATTCATCTGCATCTGCATCTCCCTGCTTTGAAGCAGCTTCGACGTTATGTTGACCATCGGACTCTTCATCTATGTGATCTTTACTAAGATATCTTTTCCTGCCAGATAAACTATCCGACCAATTTTCATTACGATTTTCAGACCCCTCTTCGAGGATATTCCGTCTTTGTTCGCTTTCGTCTTCGTCATCCGTGTCAGCTGACAAGGTAACACTGATGTGACTATGTTCGTCATCATCATCATCATCATCTTCGTCATCAGTATCTAAAGAGGAAGTACCCATTAAAATTGAAGCTGGTGTGCCTGGCCCGACGGCAAGTATCATATTTTGTAATCGCTTTGAGTTCCTATTGGCCCAAAGAGAATTAATTAATAAGTGTAAGAAAAAAACTGTATGAGTGATGGAAGCGCCATTTTATTCATATCCGTAAATGCAAGAGAAGAGGCTGCACCTTTGATCGCACATCAACTCGGCAATAGAAATAAATCCACAAGCGCATGTTGATTAACCAGGCCATGCGTCTCTGAATATGAACCTACCAAGCTGATACAATTGATAGATCCCTGCAATGCACTTTCCGGTGATTGATTCCCGAAAAGGGGACCGTGTCTTGGTTTCGAACTCCAAATTTTTCTCTTCTGTTGAGAAGATCTAACACATTCTGTTGTTGGCTCATTCTTCACGCATTCGTTTATCTCTTTCTTCCTACCCCGATTAGTGATCTATCAATACGAGTGATGGCAACTAACTTCAGTTGGGAACTGGGATGGGGAATACTAATAATAACAAGTATTCGGAATACTTGTTATTATTATTGATGATGTTTGTTCTGTCATGTCGGTCGCGGTCGGGAGTCGGTCGGAAGAGGAAGTCGGATGATTCTTTCGCGCACTTTTGTAATGGCTCACAAATCCAAAATTGAACACATTCAACATACGTAGAACTATGCTTATTAGACAACGTCCTCAGACTATATTGCTTTGAATTTTATCACAGTTCAATCCTCAAGAGCGAGTCAGATTAATTCCGTGATTAATTCACTCGTACATATATAAGACGTGTTTATTTTCTTTAGAATCTAGAACATTGTATGGGTATGTATCAGTATGGTCATAAAGACAACGGAGCATTAATATTGCGTCACAAGTTTGAACTATGAATAGGAGGAGAGAGAAAAGCTTTTCAACGATGACACGAAACATTCGACGTAGCGTTTGTCTCTGCACTGTAAAAACTTCCACCACAGGAAGAGTTGGCGTCGTCGCGCATGTCTCTCATAGAATGAACAATTTTACGACGGTAAGCAGTCGTGCTTGTTGAATAATCGTCCACATCTTCGTCCCTATGATCGTATACTGTGCCATTGCCGCGCACAGTAATTGGACGAGGTTTTCTGCGCTGATTTTCCTCGATTTGCTCTCTTTTCTTTCTTCCTTCCGTTTGCTTGGAGCGAGACATGTTATACAAACGGTCATGGATCGTATATGTGGTCGCGTTCGTCGCGTTCGTTACCCCGCTGTAAACACTTGTACCACAGGAAGCGTTTGCATTGTACGCCCTCTGACGGCGAGAAGCTGGTTTAGGTCGGTAGCATGTACTGTTTGTCATACCACTGTACACACTTCCACCACAGGAATCTTGTGCATTTTGCCATGTCTTCTGACGGCCACGAAAAGGAGCAGTTCTACACGTGCTCTTCGCAGAACGATCACCTCCATTATTGTAAGAGGTACCATAACTGTAGGGTGTCATTCCAGTATATGGTGTCATACCACTGTAGACGCTACTGCCATATCCTGATTCTTTGGATATCCGGTCAGGGTCGAATCCTACAATACAATTGAAAGCGCGATCAACTTTCAATTTTTCTTCTCTTGCTTTTTGAATCTCTTCAAGGCGTTTCTTGCCTGCTAACTGCCTTGACTTGGATAGACCATACAATCTTTCAGAGCACATCGATGGAGACTCTTTGGGAGACCTACGACTTTGTTTTTCACGCTTCTTTTTTAGCTTGTCATCAAACTTTGTCCTACTTGTGGATACATCCCGTTGGACATTATTGCTGGACTTTGCTTTCCCTTGGAGGCGCTTCTTCGCTTCGATCTGCTTAGACTTGGATAGAGCATACAATCTTTCAGAGCAGGCAGTTTCATTCAAACGCTTACTCTTTTTAACCTTCTTCTTATTATCCGGAGGAATGTTAGGCTTTGCTTTCTCTTTTCGACGATTCTTCCCATGCATCTGCTTTGACTTGGATAGGTTATACAATCTTTCAGTACGCGCAGCTCGAGTTTCTCTGGTAGAAGGGGTTTTATTCTTTTCACGCTTCTCATTCCACAAAATATCAAACTTTATGTTTCTCTTGGACTCATGAATAACTTGAATGTAGCTAAGGGTCCTCTTCAACAACAAAGCTTGTGTTCCGAGTTGGTGGAGTTCTTCAAATCGAGTAGGGCGGTTTTCGTCACCATAGGAGTTATTAAATAAGTCACGTTCTGGTGTAGATGATGCACTTTTGTCAGGCTCAATGCTAGATAATTGTTCTTCAGCTCTTGAATCGACACCTATAATTGCTGGTAGAGCATAGTTCGAACCCACCTTTCCTTTGATCTCGTCTTGATCAACACCAGCATCTCTCATTTCGTTCGCACGCTCCCTCCCAAAAGAAGGCACATCGTCCACTGTCAATGCAGATGGTTCGTTCACAGCTCTTCCCTGCCGAGTCGAAGTACAGGTAAGAACATGATCACAGTCGTCACGAAACGAAGACTCCATAATTGTCAGTAAAAAAAATCAAAAACACGCAAGTTATGGCATGTAAGTCGCAATCAGCGTAATAATGCCTACTACAGCCTACAATCAAGTACAACACAAGTTATCATTACACAAACTAAATTATTACCAAGCGAATCATGGGAGACAAAAAGTGAACCAAATTATTCCAAGGGAAAATATTGTTTTTCCTCATTGTACCGTTGGAAAATATCTTTTTCTCGGTATTGAAAAATTAGTCCCCGCGGAACGTCCAGGAACATGAAATCTACCGTTGAACGAGCCAAACGGATTTTAAAAGAGCTCATACTGGCTCTTGCTGGCTCATAGATAGAAAGAAGCACGATTTTTAGAACGGACGGAAAATCTATATTTTTTGTTTTGCACTTTGAACTTGCTTGTGACAAATTGGAAATGATGGGGAAAGCGTACAATACTAGCGCTTCCCCCATTTGAGGGGGGGGATTGAAGAAGGATTGAAAATCCCCCCCAAATTTGAAATGGGGGGGGGGAGTGTCAAAAGTCATCAACAATCTGTTTGATTTCAAGTTTGAAGTTTGAAGTTGTGGCGTTAAAAAAATAAAAAAATAAAATAAAAACAGAACAGACACCACCGCCGCGTCGACCTCTCCCAAAGAAGTTCTGTGTTCTGAACAATTTTGAAAAAAGAACTCCCTGCATCAAAGAATCTACTTTGGCACCAAACGAAGTGCACTTCAACTTGAAAATAAGCAGTCATCTCCATCACTCCACCTTAGTTGGTAAATAGCGCTCCACTCGAACATCGATTCATTCATCCTCAAATCTCTTCTCAACTACTAGAAGATGCCTTACCGAATCTCGAGTCAGAATATTTTACTTCGCATTGCTTCCCTGTCGGCAGCATTGCTGATACAGCTATCAAGTGATGATCGCGTATCCATTCTTCAAAGTGCTGAAGCATTCGGATCTCAGACACTTTGGTCTTGTACGTACATTTTTGGAAATTGCCATGTTTATTTTCATGGCCCCTGAGAATTACTTTTTATCCTCACACTTTTATTCTTTATGGCGGGCTATGAATACTTGTATGCTATCTCCCCTCATCTATTTTCTTATCTTAGCAAATAAACAACTCAGCAAGAGTCAGTATTCACGACTATTTAGCGACCTACAACACCATCATCCTGAAATGCCCCACGAACATGCAGCTGCGGGTGTGTCTGGGACTCCTCTGCCAAAGAGAACAGCAAGGCATCAAAAGCGAAAAAAGAAGATGAAAGCCCAAAAGGGATCTAGTCGAATAGAGATGCCGAATCATAAATATAGACCTGTATCCGATGATGAAATCGCTCATCACGTTTCTTCCATGTATATCACTGGGCCGGGAGGGTTTATGAAGGAAGCTGCAATCAAGAGAGAAAAGCAGAATGATAATGAACATTTGGCATTTTTGAAGAAACTCGATAGGCATCCTACTCTTGTTTTGAATGCTGATTATCAGGTAGGTGCTTGTGCATGTACCGGTACTGTGAAAATGACGGAAAGAGATACACTTCCATATGAAGAAAAGGAGATTACGACGATAACATGAAACCTCACAAAAACAAATCATTCTTTATCATTCCAAAAGCCTCTTAGCGTTCTTCCGCTATCAATCTGGTCGTGGCAAGAAACCATCAAATCATTATTCTCGGGAAGAGTTGTGGTCGTAGATGTTTATCCGGGCTTGAATGTCAAAGCAGTCAACGTAGACGTGCCATTGCCCAGTGTGATCGCACTGACTGAATACAACCGCCAACCAAACCAGATCCCCGCTTTCACCCGAAGGAATGTGTTCTTACGTGATGGGTATAAATGTCAGTATTGTTCAAAGACGTATAGGACTGGAGATCTATCATTGGACCATGTTACTCCTAGATGCGTTGGAGGCAGGTTGGATTGGTAAGTAGTAATGAGTTTGTTGCAATTGTTTTTAATGGAAATGTGCACCTCGATCGCCATGGTATTAATAGAGTTTTGGTATTAATATTCTCAGGGAAAATGCAGTGACTTCGTGTAGGAAATGCAATGGGAGAAAAGGTTCCATTCTCCCACAACATTTAAAACAAATTGGCATGAAATTGTTGAGAGAACCAAGGGTGCCGACAAAGTGGGAGCTTGCTGCAAATGCTGAGAAGATGGTCCCTAAAAAAGTGCATTCTACTTGGAAGCCCTTCTTAGGGATGCATATGGTACCCGAGGATCACAAAGGTGCGGAAGAAACTTTTTTTAACGAAATTGACGAATCGTTTTAGTAGTGATATCAAGTACGTGGCTTGATTGCCTGGTGAAGACTTAGATACTCATAGAGGTGTAATATGTTCTGAATGTCTGCACTATCGTCGCAGCTCTTCATTTTCATAAATGAAAACTCAGTTTCATAAATATGTATTGGAACTACAGTATGCATAGGGCCAATGAAGTAACTTCAATCTGTACAGTATTTCAATTACCCTATTCTTTCGTCCAGAATTTAAAATTTTCCTTGATTTTTAGCAAAAATGGGGGATAAGACAAGTTGAAGTATTTTCACCCCCGACCTAAATGTCAAATGGAGAAGATCGTGACGAATGACAAGAAGAATGAAAATGGAAACACACAGCAACCACAACCCAACAACACCATCATATCATACTGAGTATTCAGTTAACGTAAACCGGTACACACAATAACCTAATCCCACCACAGGACAAAAATCTAGGCTATACTGTTACCTCTCTCACCTGTAAAAGGAATTGAACCAGCGCATACATTATTATTCTGAAAATGAAATACTCTTTTCTCGTCACTCTGTTCACAACTCAACTATGCCAATCAAGTGCTTTCATCGGTGGATCTGGATCTGTGTCTTTCAGCCCTGTAGTCAAGCCTCAAATAAAAAAGAATAACAGTTACACAGACACGAAACTGAGTATGTCATCTGATGTGGAACAACCCTCTACTAGACGTCAAGTTATGAAACAAACTGTATCACTTTTGGCCTTCACATCTGCAACAACTCTAATGAGCTCACCAGCAGAAGCAAAAAAGGATAAAGAACCAGTGACGAGAGAAGGCATTACTGCGGCATTCCAGGCTGTCAGAGATGGGTTAGAATCTCCAAATGGTGGAGTAAAACAATTGCAAGCACTTGTGGAAAAAGAAGATTTTGCTGGCATCATGGAATTCACTCAAAACTATGATTTGGAATTTCGCAAAGCAAAGATGGGGAAGGCTCGCAAATTCATGACATCAAAAGAAGAAAAGGATCGTGCAGTATTAGTGTGTAATGCTGTCACATTTGATTTGATTGGAATGAATAAGGGATCGAGACCAGGTCAGCAGGATATCAACCAGGTGAAAAAATACTTCTCCGAGCTGGAAACTGACATTAACACCTTCTTGGAAATGGAGAAAGGGATCGATTTCAGCGTATACGATCTCTAATATGTAAGGAGTTAGACAAATGCCCATTTTAATAAGATTTTTTTTGTCAGTTGTAATGTAATGTCTCGCAGTGAACCGAACTACGTGTACTTGTAGCGATTGCCCATCTGACACTTGCGTGAAAAATACCATATTCATGGTAAAGCAGGGCATCACACCTCATGAGGTATGTACTACGGTACATACAGAAAGAAGAATGTTAAAAAATCTCATCCACCTAACTCATGAGGTAAGTTCAAAGTACACGAACTGCATACACTAAAAGAAGAATATTTCAACAAAATTTATCGATCGCAGATCCAAGCTACAGTACGTGTAGTAGCTAAACATCGCCGCGGGGCAAAGTTACAAAAATGACATAATGGTCACACTGCTCTTTCCACTTAAAATGAAACCTGATGTTGATCTGGGTATGATTCCCGGATTCCAGCGACAAAACCTCACGTTGATATTGGATAGGGATTGTCAGTCTTGGTTCAGTGCAAGTCTCACAAAGACATCTATTTTTCATATAGTCAATTGTCAAAATTGAAGTACGTTTTATCAATAGGTCCTAATATTATCTAACTTAGCCAATTAAATTGTCAATATTTTCTTAACGCATGGTTCTAGAACACCCACTCCTTCTTATTGACACAAGTGATTCTCGCCGACCAATTCGGGGGTGTATAATCATGAATAGTTTAGTTGATGAAATGTGAATCAATCCCAACTATTTTATTTATTAAATCGTAATCAGGGGCTAAGTCTTGAATGTCTGGGTTCTCAACCGATTCATATCCTTCCTTCAACTGATAATATCTGGCTATCGTAGCTTGATAAATCATCAAATGTTTTTTCAACGCACATTCTCCACAGTCTCCAGAACGCTGATTTCCACTTTTTGTCAACAGGGGCCCATGATCAAGAACATTTGAGTCGACCATAGTATCAAACAATTCATCTAATTTGTCAACTACACGTACACAAAAAATATGTGCTTCAAAGAGAAATCAAACATCATGGAACGCATAATGTCACAAGACGCTCTAAGCAAGGCATATTTCAAAGATGCAACAAACATGGACAGTACACGTAGTGACATAATACAGCAAGACACTCTAGGGAAAGCAGAAGTGAAAGATGATCATTGTACAGTTGCGAATACAGATTCTTCCAGTTTTGAAAGTGGTGTGACAGGTACACGTAGTGATCCGGCTCATAGTCTTAGCAGTACCGATAGCGCTGGGATTCATGAAGGTTGTGACGCAAAAGAGACGACTTCTCTTGAGGTGGACCAATCTCACAGCAACAATGCCATCGCCGTTATAGACGAACTTCGAGTCACAAAATTCACTACTACACAACGTAATGACATTGATCCTTGCATCGCGGACAACGAGAAAATAAACACTGACGAAGCTAAGGAGGATGCATTAAAGGATGTCAAAGTTACCGGTGAACTTTCAAGAAAACAACCAAACTTCAATATTCCTGATTTCTTTCCTGTGCATCAAGTGGTACATCCTATACCAATGATTGTGTTCAAGCGTTCTGAAGCTAGCCACGCAAGGAAACCTGCAAGAGAAGATCGCAAATCCTTTCCCTCTGCCAATACGATCATGAGTGATTTGACAAGTGTGTACAAGAGAAGAAAACAGAGAAAGGTAGCACCCCGTCCAACCCGAAAAGGCAAAATCGCCAAGAAAATGTCATCAAATTCTTCTCGTAAGAGTGCAAATGCCTCCATCTCGCGTCAATTAGGAGGAAGGAGAATGAAAAAATCTTCAAACCAACCAATTCACATTCGCTTGTACGAGGCCGCGAAGAGGCAACAGAGTGCCGTACCTGTACTGAGGAAAAAAACAAAAGCACTACTTCATGATTCTGTACACCTTCGCTTGTACAACCAGTCCAAGAAACTTCAATCTGCGGTGAAAAAAGGGCCAAAGAAGGAGATTGGTAGGCCTGTATCAAGGAAGCAAAACACAAGAGCGCCACCTCCTAATTCTGCACATCTTCGCTTGTACAACCAGTCCAAGAAACTTCAAGATAAGGCGAAAACAGGTCCAGGGAAGGAGAGTGCTGAGCGTGTATCAAGGAAGAATAAAACAAAAGCTTCACCATCTCCGAACTCTGCACACCTTCGCCTGTACAACCAGTCCAAGAAACTTCAAGAAGAAGGGAAGAGACGAAGACAGCTCAACAAGGACCAAGACTCGCAACACAAGGCTCTCGTCCAAAAGGACGCCGTGAAACAATTACTTAGAAATGTTAATAAGCAGTCTGGCCAAAGAAAGAAGACGACGAGCGACCCCAATGAGACACACCTTCGACTCTATAACTATGCGACGAAATCTCAGATCTACAGTCTGAAAACGCTAGAAGAAGGGCTCACAGATACCAGCAAGGACCTGCAGCCTTGTCGAACAAACATCGGACCGAGCCCTACGCAGCTTCGTTTGTACGAACAGTCCAAGAAGCTACAACAAGAAGGTAAACAGAGGAGAAACAACGCCGTGAATAAAGTAGGCAATAATCCACGGTTGATTGGAGGGCCTATTCCAACCCAAATTCGTCTCTACAACAAATCAAAGCATTTGCAAGAAGAAGGTAAAAGGAGGAGAACACGGCCTGAGGAAAAGATTAAAGCGTCGAATACTGGGATGAATGGGGCAAATGCATTATGTCCATGTCCATTTGATTGGGCCCTACCCTGCCCTACCCTTCCCTCCCTTTAGACCAGCGGCCAATTATTTCCAAAGAAGTTGTTTCAATTATTGTCATGATGAACTCATTTTTACCAGCATGTAGCGATAATGCCGACGTAACATTATACTTATACCCGGTAATAATATATATAAAATAGAAAAAATCCTTTATGTGGATCGCGCAGCACATGACGAAATTCCATTTGTCGATGTTTTGATATCTCATATTCAATAGTGTAGTTTCACTGGAAAGATTTTGCGGTCAATGAGTAGTGACATCACTTAGGTACATGTCGCTTCTCGTTGAAAATGTCAGTATCAAAAAGAGCATACGAATGAAAAATGATTCTATTCACTGAGTTTTTTGTTCCAGCGCACCTGGTCCGGCATACCTTGATATCGAAACTAAAACATTACAAAGTTCGACAAAAGAGTCGCTTCTCGTTGAAAACATCAGTATCAAAAAGAGCATACGAATGAAAAATGATTCTATTCACTGAGTTTTTTCACTGTCAAAAGTAAATTGGTCCAGCGCACCTGGTCCGGCATACCTTGATATCGAAACTAAAACATTACAAAGTTCGATAAAAGATATGCACGATGACAAGCACATGCCAAAATAATCATAACCATCTAAACACAACGCGGTGTGCACTACGTAACGGTAGGGCTGAGTTTCGCTCCACAACACAAAGGAAAGCTCACAATGCATTCTCAACTCAAGCTCGAGCAAGAGCAAAAAAGCGTTTCAAACCTTTTCACTAAAACCAGCCATCACCATACTCGTATTGGAGGAAGATTTCACCAAAAATTAATTTATTTCAAAAAGGTCAAACATGTTTTTACTAAATTACAATACTCAACTGTAGTTTCTAGCTAGAGCTAAACTTTGACAACTCATATCTGAGGAAGGAGGAAGATTCCCCCCCAAAATAAGTTATTGACATGTTTCTACTAAATTGGATACTCAACTGTAGTTTCAGCTAAACTTTGTAAAAATGAGTGGGAATAAATTTCAACGAAGATCGAATAAAATTTATTCTTAGCAAATTCAAGGAAAATTAAGATCGAATAAATTCTTCTCAACGCATCCAAATTTACTCTGAGAACTTTCCCCTGTAACATCTGTTACCATATTTTGAAGCTTTTGTTACTTTTTGATAAAACAATGTTACACATTTGCTGTTCCAGGAATCTGCAGGAAAATGCGGGACCCCTGGCTGAAGACTATTTTGGTAACGCATACCTAGACTCGTTGCGTGAAGTATATTATGATGATAATGCTCACAATATCTACCCTGAAGATGATTGTGATTTTGTAGGCCGTTATGATATCCTTGTCAACGGACAATTAAATTCGTTTCAGGAGACATCGACAGAGGAAGCCGACGTGGACTCTGAAGTCTCAAGTCCGTCGTTCGCAAACGATGCCCTTGTATTGATGTTGAG
>Ga0115005_10004330_pt1 | contig 11289 bp, 9 predicted proteins | sample ArcOceMetagenome_FD_87163 | JGI IMG/M metagenome (GOLD analysis project Ga0115005, IMG submission 87163) | Marine eukaryotic phytoplankton communities from Arctic Ocean - Arctic Ocean - Greenland ARC118M Metagenome | ecosystem: Environmental > Aquatic > Marine > Oceanic | place: Arctic Ocean...
AGAGAAATATCTACGTTGGAACATGGCGTCGTCTACTCTGTCCACGGAATCACCGTCCTTCAATCCTCGATCCATCATGGGAAGTCAGTCTCCAGGGCCAAGTCGTTCTGGATCCTCTTCCCCGTTGACACATGTTTCTGCCGTGGAAGGTAATAGCAACGCAATTCCGAAACATACTTTTCAATACAAAGGGTACGTTCAAGCTCTTTTCGCTATCATGTCATTGCCTATTAATGGATTCCTTACTAATGAACGCGTTATCATTCAAACCTCGCAGTGAAACCTTGGAGATTCGCAATGTGTGGGCGGAAAATGTAGAGGAAGAAATGGCTCATATAAGAGAATTGATTGAAACTCATCCGTATGTTGCAATGGACACCGAATTCCCCGGCGTTGTCGCCAGGCCAGTATCAGAAACCTACTCTCCCGATTTCCATTACAAGTCTCTGAAAGTAAACGTGGACTTGTTGAAAATCATTCAATTAGGTCTCTCCTTCGCAGACGCAGAAGGTAATTTCGCCAAGGGTTGTCCCTGTTGGCAATTCAATTTTAAGTTTAGTCTAAATGACGATATGTTCGCACAGGATTCAATTGATTTGCTTGTGAACTCCGGAATTTCATTTGATGACCATGCGACTCGTGGTATCGACCCTCTCCGCTTTGGAGAGTTGCTCATGGTGAGCGGCCTTGTCCTCGATGATAAAGTCAGATGGGTTTCTTTTCATTCGGGGTACGATTATGGATACTTGCTGAAACTATTGACTACACAGGAGCTTCCCAGTGAAGAAAAAACTTTCTTTGATACTTTGAAGCTTTATTTCCCCAACATTTATGACATAAAATACATGACAAGTCTTTGTGACGGACACTTTGGAGGTTTGCAAAAACTAGCAGATGCACTCAACTGTCAGCGTATCGGAGTTGAGCATCAAGCAGGATCAGACTCTTTGTTAACAATGTCAACATACTTTGCATTGGCAAGGGCAAAGTTCATGAATGGAGGCAATATTGATGATGCGAAGTATAAGAATGAGCTCTTTGGATATGGAGGCAATCATACAGTACGAAAGGGAAATGCGCATTCTCAAATGCATCTCTCAAATTCATCGGCGGCATTGTCTATTGGAAATGGAGAATAAATGCGGAGATGGGAGAGGCAATTTCTTCTGTTGTGCATATTGCTGGGAGGGTGATTGCTGATCATTACAGCAATTTGAACTAACATTTTGTAGTTACAACAACATTGTTCAACTTGATTCATAACTCAATTTGGTGTGCATTATTAGATATTTATCTTATTAAAGTGTTTGTTCTTGTCAAATACTCTGAGAAGCAATCAATGGAAGAGGAGACATTGCCAATAGTCACCATATCATTGGTGGGATGAATTCCAATACAAAATGATGCGGGCGAGGATAACCAAGCGCGCCCGGTCTGGCCTACACTGAAGTCCGTAGAATTCCAAAACGAAACGACGCTTTGATTCCCGATAGAAATAACTTTATTTGAGTGAGAATGAAAGGCAATGTCGTGAATGGTCTCGCGGGTTTCTTTGTAGGAACTGACAGTTCGACTTTGCAAATTGAACAACTGCACGAAACCATTTTCTCCACCAGATATTTTGTTTTCTCGACTGCCCCCACCCACAACAGCCCATCTCCCAGTATCATCAGAATCAATGCAAGACACCCAAGAAGATGCGTTCTTCTGATTCGAGCGTTGCTTATCTGAATCATCGCCGATGGGGGTGGATTGAATTAATTTGTGATCTTTACCACTCCAGATGCACAACGGATTATTCATCCCATCTCCTCCAGTCAGAACACAGTTATTACATGAAAGTTCGGAGTTGGGCCCGATGGCTTTGACAACATTCATTGCACAATTGGTGGTAGAAACCATTTGACTTTCTTCACAAAGATTACCAACCAGTTTTGAAGCTCCGATATCCCAAATATATCCACATCCATCTCCTCCTGCTGCAAAAAGATGCCCCAAGGAAGCATCGTAAGATATCCTATTGATTTCTATGCGCATTTTTGATGCGTAAATGTCAGGGTATGGCTTCAGATGTGAAATTGGTTCAGGCTTGATGTCTACTTCTCCGTTTTGGATGCTGGACAGGAAATTCTTGTATACAAAGATTCCATTGTCACCGCAGGTCACAATGATAGAATCTGTTCCGTCTGACTCCGGGATTAATTTGACATCATACAAGGCCCCTTTACAAACTTGCAGCTTGAATACAGGTTTTTTCGATTGACTTTCTTCAATTCTTCTTCTTTTGCTGCAATCGTCGCCGTCAGGAGATGTAGACGATGAACGTCGATCGCAATCCCAAATTAGAAGCATACCATCAGATGAACATGCAACCAAGTATTCACTGGTGTCAGTGTCTGCACTGAATGCAGTTCCAAATATGGTACTACGAAGGACTCGTGATCTTCTTGTGCATTCTAACTTGAGTTGTTTGCGAAAGTCGAGTTGTTGCGACGGTAACTTGACCATGATGAATGCTGCTTCTTGCTTTCCAGGTATAGTAGAAGTAGTGTGCTGTGTGAGATGTGAGATGTGAGATGTGAGCGGTTTCTTCACTTTTTGAGTTTCTAAAAAAAATTGACCGATTTTTTATGCATGACCGCGCTCCCATGTAGACTAGGTAGTGAGATTTGTGAGAGGAGAGCCACTCGTTCACCTCCTATTCCTTTCACCTCATTACAATTTCAATCAATTCCTAAACTCACCTACTGCAGATTAACACGTCTACCATCATAGAGCAAACAAAGTAAGAAACCATGGCAAAGAAGACTGCACATCCCAGTCTACAGGGAAAGAAATCCGTTAATACGGCTGGATCTGCTGTGGATAAGGCAAGAACCAGTTTTAAAAATCCTGGTCATATCAAAAACAAACTCAAGCGATCTGAAGTCTATGGGAAATACCTCTTGGAAAAGAAATCTGCCAAGCGTCAGAAACGCGTTCAGCGAGCAAAGGAAGCTGAAGCCCTGGGAGATGATGTTCCTACGCCAAAGCAGACTCCCAGGACACTAGAAAATGCAAGAGAAGTTGAACATACCATGGTGCAACAGAATGATATGGAAATTCTTGGAGATGAAGCATCAGACGAGTTTGCAGATTACTTTTCTGATACAGTGAGACCAAAGATTCTGGTAACAACAAGACCAAGGCCATCTTCAAATTTGTTTCATTTCATTGGTGATTTGATGCGTTTCTTTCCTCAATTGTATTACTATCCTAGAAAGCACTTTTCCGTCAAGGATATTTGTGAATTTGCAGGGAAGAAAGACTTTACTCATTTGATGGTATTGAGCGAAAAGAGTAAAGTTTGCAATGGGATGATTATCAGTCATTTGAGACGAACTGGTGCAGCTGCTGGTGGGGACGAGCAGTACAAGTGTGCTGGACCTACTGCATTCTTCAAAGTTAGTAACGTAATTCCATCGACTGGTGTCCCCAATCATGGTTCGGCTACAACTCACGTTCCAGAACTGGTACTGAACGGTTTTGGAACAAGGCTAGGAAATCGAGTGGGACGATTTCTAGGAAGCTTGTTTCCGCATAATGCACAGTTCCAGGGACGTCAGGTTGCCACTTTTCATAACCAGCGAGATTACATCTTTGTGAGACATCATCGTTATGTATTTGAAGAGGGAAAGGATGATTACAAGGACCCAAATGAAAAGCAGAAGCCAGAAGATGGAGACGATGAGGAGATGCAAGATGAAAGTGAGGAACGTGTAGGAAAGAAGCCAAAGAAAACAAAGAAAAAGACGAAGGCTAGGCTTCAAGAGCTTGGACCTAGATTTACCTTGAAATTGCGATGGATTCAAGAAGGAACTTTTGACACGCAATTTGGTGAATACGAATGGTTCCACAAGAGAAAGGAAATGGATATCAATCGTCGCAAGTTCCATTTGTAATTTTATTATGGGATATAGCAATCTTTGAAAAGTATTTATTTCTAATTACCTCCATAGTGTAGTAATATCATTTACCAACCCCTACTTTGGAGGAGAGACGATGGTACTATATGAGCTGCATTCCAACCTCCTCGCTTTGTGCCTCGCGTCTGCATTTGAATCTCGTCCTCGACCGCTTTCTTGTATGATTCTGCATCTTTCGAAGTAATTGGTATCGACTCTCCGAAAATTACGACTTGATACTCGACGACTTTCCATTCTCCTGCACTATGTTCATCGTCAGGGTTCTGTTGACGTAAGATTCTAAAAGGTTTGATCTCAATTCGAATACCATCGGGAATCTTGTCTTTCAACATTTCAAATACAAATTTCTCATCTAATATCTGGCCGTTGCTCCAAAGTTGGTCGCTTTGTCGTGTCGGCGTCCCGTTGTTGTTCGCTGGTGTAGGTAATGCGATGAAAAGTGAGAAGTAAGAATACATTTGAATGTCTTCAGGAGCTTTGAATCGAAGGTTTTCGCATTTGGTAAACAAATGCATGAACGCTTTTTTCTCGGCATTAAATGATCTATCTCGGAACTGATACGCGCTTAGGTTGTATGCTGGTTGGAATGGTTTGAGATGAGATAATAGCAGCCCATTTTCAGCAGCATAGATTGGTGATAGCCAACTACTTTTCCATTCTGAATTAGTCTTTGCCATCAAACCGCCTTGATGATTCATTAATGCAAGGTGTATTTGGCCACCGTTCGATAAAAGACCTGAAGAACACGTGAAGAAATCAGATATTAATTTCCTGGCCGTACGTAATAGATGAAAAATAGTGAGTCGTGATTGTAACATAGCGCAAGTGTGATGCCATCTGCAAGTGCGCTTGCTTACTTACCTGTTTCTCCGATTATTTGTCTTGCCTCTCCAGTGTGGAAAGTTCCACTGGATGCGATCTATTGATCCATATCCAAAGCTTTCTTCTAGGCAAGTCGCATCTACCTCAAATTTGACTTCGTGGCCATTTTCTCGAATCAAGTCAATGTTTCGCATTGAATCCTTGTACACTGGTACCAAAGAAAAAACATATTTAGAGGCTATTGATAAAAACAAGATTTGTTCCACATGCATATCTTACCATTGTTGTGCATAACTTCTGATTCCAACACTGATGCAACAATCTTAACATCTGGGCGAGCATTGTTTATTATTTCTGTCATTGCAGCACCGTTGCTAAGATCGCCATCTCCAACCAAAAGAATTGTTCTCTCGGAAAGTGACGGAGTGTAATCAAGCAGAGGGTTGTAATGGTCTAATTGCTGTGAAAGATTCCTTGATATCCCAAGGAGGTGCCGTTTATTCAGAGAAATATTCGACAGTCTTTGAGCTAGAAACATGGTCAATTTGATAATGTTGTTCTTAGTTGGACATTCAACATGCTGTCTGCGCCACTGCTTCTTCACTCTAACTCGTTTGTGCTTGGCGGGAACGAGGATGAATTTCTGAGGTCGGTGGGCGCAGCCGCGCAGCGAGCGAGTTCTCAGTAATGACAGTAGTGTACCGGGTATGTTAGCGCATTCAAAAAAATCAATATGAAACATCAGACTATAGCATTTCAAATTTGAGGAGCTCGATATTGAAAAAATCATTTGATTTGATGCGGTTTGAGCTTAGCACGAAGATTAACATATGTTTAGAATTGTGAGCTGACTTATACTGTTTAGGCTATTTATTATCCAACACAAGTAGGGGTTTTCTACCACTTACTTGAGTTTTCATGTTTTATTTTTCCCTCTGTGCCCTGGTAACACACGAGGCGGTATTTTGTATATTTTTTATCTAGTTGCAACCATGGTCAAGGTTAGTGCAGATATCCCAAAAGACGCGTGCTGTCGAAGCTAGCTCTGCAACATGTTTCTGTTTCGCTTGAGAGAGACAAGGATTTGGATTGGTGAAAAGGAGAGGAATTCTGAGTTCTTTAGCCATGAATCAGACCAGGTCATGGATGTTTAGTGCCCGAGATTTACTGATGCGAACTACGGGTGGATGGATTGCAGCAACCTTATGAAATAAACTGGATTCAATGTGAACAGAATGTCGATGGACCGTGAACGCTGATCGCGTTGTTACCGAGTGTCTCCAGTTGATCTTATCTTGCTCTCTCAAGTCAACACACAGCGGCACACCTTTGAAATGAATGGAATTTGTTATCATTGACTCATTTTCGAATACTCAACTAACCACATCTTTCCATCTGTCGTATCATAGTCAAAGAATACGTGTGCTCACAACAACACCCACAAGAACCATGCAAATGGTATCAAGAAGAGGAAGAGTACCAGGTATGTCTCTACCAAGGGAGTGGAACCCAAGTTCGTAAGAAATCAGAGATTCTCGAAGAAATACAACAAGGGTGGCAGAAAGACAGCTGTCGAATAAGTATTGAATTAATAGATAATTAAACGATACTTTTCTGGATCAGATCTAACGTATTGTAACACTGCTGTAGGAGTGCACTTTGTCATAAAACCTCTAAATTGAAGTACCACTACAGATATTTCTTAGACATTATATTCTATCTCTCGTCACAGGAAGATAATTGTACCGTAGACGAGCATCCTGTTCCAATCCTTACATTCGAATAGTTGATGTCCTCCATTCGATTTTCAAGCTGCTCTGATCCACCGAACATTTGAGTCGTCATCTGGCTCAAGGACAGTCCAACTCCAAGACTTGTAATAGGTTGTCTGACCATTCCGTAGCTTTGCTGTTCATCTACTATTCTATCCCATCGCCGTTGAATTGAAGTACTGAGCTACAGTTATTTCTTAGATATTATATTCTATCTCGTCACAGGAAGATAAATGTACCGTAGACGAACATCCTGTTCCAATCCTTACATTCGAATAATCTATTTCCTCCGTTCGGTTTTCCAGCTGCACTGATCCACCGAACATTTGAGCCATCATCTGGCTCAAGGACAGTCCAACTCCAAGACTTGTAATAGGTTGTCTGACCATTCCGTAGCTTTGCTGTTCATCTAATCTATCCCATCGCTGTTGAGAACTTGACTCTGCAAACAGAAATGCCCTTTCATGTCCTTTTTCATTTATTCCAATGCCTTGATCCAAAATTTCACATGCAAAAGTCTCTTGACTCTCATTATGATGAATGCGAACAAACATATCTGGGGGCATGGCAGAGTGCCCTTCGAAAGATGCTTTCTGAACACTCGAAGTCATTCCGTTTTTAAACAACTCGCAAAGAATATAATGAACCCATGGTCGAATCAATGTGATTTCATAGTTGCCAAGATTGGCATCCAGGATATGCACCTCGGGAGCTTTTCCGTAATTTGCATCGCAAACGTCTTTTGCATCTAAAATTGCATCAGTCAGTACATCTTCAAACTTGCAATTGACGCTGATTCCTCCTCCAGCCTTTCCTTTACTCAACCCAACGTAGTGATCACAAAGAAGTTGCGTGCCAAGCCTATCCCTTAAGAAATTGTCAACGAGTTGGTCATCCAATTTCATGCCATGATTAATATTCTCAAGACTCCTCATTAGAAGAACAATATCAGCCATATTCTCTACTGTAGACGCATGTCTTGATCTCACTTGTTCGAACGTAGCAGCAAGTACGGATTGATCAACATTGGAGAAACGTTTGATCGTAGGTTTATCATTAGATAGTAAATGCTCAGTGATTGAGAATGTATCAGCGTGAAGCATTTCTAAATCATTCAGACTACGCAATATTGTGCCCTTTGCACTTTCAACTTTTTGGGATCCATCTATCCATTCTTTGAAGGAAATGCCTTGAACAGGCTGGTTCACGGCTCTTACTGTCTTTGGCCCAGTAGTACTAGAAACAGGTCCCTCGAGGGCAGAGGCTGTTTTTCCAGATATTTGTTCAATCATGTCCATACATTTTTTGTGTTGTCCTGCTAGCCTGATATTCACTTCGCTTAGTAGAGTATCTGCTACTGAACTTGAAGGTCCTGGTTTTCTTTTCGTGGAGTTGTTCCTGCTGATAGAAGTTCCAGCACTGGAATTATCAGAAGTCTCATTGGTGGATGGTTGTGCTTTACTCATTGCAGCTAGACTTTTGAGAGACCACTGTCTCTTTTTCGCAGTAAGTGCTTTATCAATCAATGAAGATCGCACAGATGAAGGTAATTTGTTCATGGTATATGGTATGATTGTCTCGTATTACAGCAGTGTGCAGTAATGTGCCAACATAAAAGTAGAGGAGATGCGTTATTTTTATGCAAATGATGGATGATGGGTGATGGGTGATTGACGGGTGATGTGATGGTGGGTACCGGTAGATGGGTGATGGGTTGTGGTATCATAACCTATATCAAAACCCCTTATGAACCAATGAACCAAAACCATCGATCAGGTCCAGGTTCAAGATGTTGAATGTTTCAGATTTCAGACTTCAGACAGTACAGTATAATGTTTCTACTTGTGTAAAGGTGTAAGTTCTAAGGCAACACCATTAGTAGAATGGAAGTAAAATCGCAGATGCAGCAGAATCATAAGAGTGGATCAGTGCGGCATGCAGAAAAGCGGAGAACAGGAACATGCCAATTTTCCGATAGAGTTGCACTCGTGTCAATCCAAGCATTCAATGAGCGTATACCCAAGAAATGGAGAGATGAAAACAAGCAGGTGTGTTTGGCTACAATTGTCGCCCACTTTTGTGCAAATGAAGATGAAGAAGGGAAGCTTCTGGTTTGTGGATTGGGAGTTGGAACAAAGTATGTATCAGATGAGATAATTGACTCTGATACTGGAAACTTATCTTGTGGAGCGGCAGGAACCAACCATAATGATGCTGTCGAAACTCCTCGTAATGAAGAAATGAATTCTCCAAGTTATTATGGTATGAGAATAAGAGATTCGCATGCAGAGGTATTGGCACGACGGGCTTTCCGTCGAAAATTGACGGTAGAAATGCAGTCTATAATTGCTGGTCAAATCAGTTCAGACACAAGTATCCTCCACTATGATGCTTCGACAAAGGGCGCTATATTTTCTCTCGCGGATGGGGTTACCATTCACATGTATACGAGCAGTACTCCTTGCGGCAATTCGTGCCTGAAGAAATTTTCAAAGATGGCAAAGGAGAAGTTTAATGCATGCCTTGGAGCCGATGAATGGCCAAAGGAAATACATGAGCCCATGCCTGCCCATTCGCTTCATCTTGGCAATTTCTCTCTGTTGGTAAAAAGAGACTATTCATCAACCAAATTTCCAAATCTTGAAAAAGATCTTGCTCATATTCCAAAGAAGCAACGAAAGTGGCCAGCCAACCTTACGGATGATTGGTGTCCTCCGGGAACCTCAGTTCCTCATCTTGGAAAGGGCTCAATACACACATGCTCTGATAAAATTTGTCGATGGAATTACTTGGGCTTGCAAGGATCTTTTCTGTCGTCTTTACTTGAGAGACCAATATATATGGACAGTTTGACAGTTGGACGGAAGTTCACCAAGGTTATTGCTCAGCGTGCCGTCTGTTGCAGAGCTGCTTGCGGTGACACCAAGAGGAGCAAAAGAAAGAGAGAAGAAAGTGATGAATATGAGAAAGAAACTGCGATTACAGAGCCATCTATTTATAAGCTGAATCATCCTGCTATCTGCGGTACTGGTGTATATTTTGATGATTGTGGTAAGTACCAGTATATATGTCTATGAGTATGTGTAAGATGTTCTCAATCGTCGCCTCAGACTAACATTGGTTTCCAAATCCTATACTCGTAATCTTGAAGGTGTGCTTGATATGTCTGGTGGTAAAATAATAGGTCAGGACGTGAGATTTCGTTCTACCCTTTGTTGGATATGGTGCCCGAACAACGATGTAAATGAGCGCTTCAACGCAGAATGCATTGACGGAGAAACAGGTTTTCTACACGCATACAATGATTCAGACACAAGACTAGATTGTAATAAGACGAACAAATCTTCTGCGGCTTGCACCTATGAATTGGCAATTCAATTTATGGATGTTCTGCGCAGCCATGGAAATACCATGGTTGAAGAACCTTATTCATCACGTGTACAAACATTGGATCAATTACGAGCATTGAAACGCACTGTTTCATCAAAGTATGAAACTGCGAAAGATGATCTTTTACAGAATCATGCGGTATTTAACCTATGGAATCGCCGCGATAATAAAAGATAACTGAAAATATACGATGATCCTTAGATTTTAATAAACGGGTATCAATGGTCTGCTGTCTCGAAATGAAAATGAATAAATGAAACAATCAATCTGCTCCATGATTCTTTTCCCTCTGCATCCAATCCATGTTTGCCATTGCCAGTGTGTGAACTTCCTCTATTGTAGGATGAATGAATCTACGTGTACCCCTGCCCAATTGAATAGTTTATGAAAAGTACTGGGAATGACTTGGCATTACCTTGGTCAAGAAATCATTGTATAATCCGAGATCAAAATCATTCCCCAAATCTCTAGTCACAAAAGCCTGAGAAAACGAAGAGAAAGATCAGTACATGTAATGCAAAAAGGACGATGCAGCAAATACTATAAGAATCATAGGAAGAATCTCACATTGATTGTTCCAGTTTCATCGTTGACTGCTCCCATGATTTCGACTACTCTTCCCTGTTGATATGAAGTTTGTCAAGTGTAGTGGTAGTGTCAGTGGTATTGTTAGAAATTTCTCCCGGCAATGAACAATAGTTCTATTCAATAAAGAGCGTTCTAACTTCAAACTATCCGAACAAATGCACTTACTTGCTGAAATTCCAGGTCGGCCTGAACGTCATATGTCAATTGCTTCCCATCCGCCGCTCTCAAGATTAGTTGACTACCGTCACAGGAGACCATCTCTCCTACGATGCTGATAATGGCACCTTGTCCATCTCCTCTCTGCATCATTTCTCCGTTTAATCTGGGAAATAGTCCGCTCATGTTGATCAAATGTTTCTGGTATTTTGCTGTGAAGTTAGTTGTTGCAGTACCTATGTCGACGTTGGAGGTGGTATGTGGTATTCAATGCGAATGTGCGACTTGATGATGTTGTTCTTGTTGGGAGCAACGTTTTTCTGCAATTTTTTGTTTTGGCGCCCTCCTCCTCTTGCTCATTCTTTTCCCTCCCGCCCTCTCTATCTCCTCTCCTCCTCTCTCTTATCATACTGTCAAACGCGAACACCAAAAAATGTTGTGATTGACAATGATTGATGCGTCTATCTCGCCTATTGTTCTGCAAAAAGATTCTTCCATATCTTTCCTTGTAAATAAACAAAGACTATCACTCTATCACACACAGAAATATGACTACTGGCAAGCTCATCATCGACTCCGCCCTTCGTGCAGCTGCG
>Ga0115005_10004331_pt1 | contig 11288 bp, 7 predicted proteins | sample ArcOceMetagenome_FD_87163 | JGI IMG/M metagenome (GOLD analysis project Ga0115005, IMG submission 87163) | Marine eukaryotic phytoplankton communities from Arctic Ocean - Arctic Ocean - Greenland ARC118M Metagenome | ecosystem: Environmental > Aquatic > Marine > Oceanic | place: Arctic Ocean...
CTGAAAATCAATATTACCATCACTGGATAACAGCGATTTTCCTGCAAATTCGGTTTGCTCGATGGTTTGTGAAATGTTTTCTTGAAGTTGAGTGACTTCTGATTGAATAGCCTGACGATCTGAATCACTTAATAAACCATTACCCGATTGAACCGACAACTCACGGATGCGATTCACATCCTCATTAATACCAGCCAAGCCACCTTCCGCAACCTGGGTCAATGACACGCCATCATAAGCATTTGAAATAGATTGACGATTACCTTCAACCTGAGTAGTCAGGCGGTCAATAATCTGCTGAGCCGCCGCGCCATCAGCTGCGCCATTTATGCGCTTACCTGATGATAACTTTTCGAGTATAGACTCTTGTTTGTTTTGAACTTGTTGTAACAACGATGTATTTGATTCTGTGTTGAAACCAATCATAGATTTATCCTCATATATGAACCAAAGATAGCAAAGATCTGGTCAAATGTTAAACACTCTTGGCAGTGTTAGTTCATACATAACAATTTAAATACATACCTATTCAGTTTTTTTAGCTACTGTGAGCTTAAGAATTGGTACATTTTCTTTTGTTAATATTTTGAAGTGATGATGAACGGCATCGAGCAAATTATGACAGGAGGAGGCAATAGAATTATTTTGACCTGCAACATCTACTAAAAATAAGGAACCTATACCGGCATTACTACCGGCTGCAATATCAGAGATGCGGTCTCCCACTAAAACGGATTGCGCTAAATCAAGGTTATGTTCATTTTGCGCCCTTAAGATCATTCCAGGTTTAGGTTTACGACATTCGCAATCTTGCATATAAGGAGCTAACCCAATATGTGGATGGTGAGGACAAAAATAAACATCCGTGATGTCAATTCCTTCTTTTTGAAACTCTTGCAACATCCAAGCGTTCAATTCAGAAAATTGATTTAGGGTGTAATATCCTCGTGCAACACCAGATTGATTAGTAATAACAATTATCTTATATCCCTGAGATAAGATAATTCTACACGCATCAAAAACACCATTTATAAAATGGAAATGTTCAGATGCATACACATAATCTAGCTCAGTATTGATAACACCATCTCGGTCTAAGAAAAACGCTTTGTTCATTTTGTTATCAGTTGTTTGCATTTGTGATCATTTATCTTTGATTTTCACTCAGATATACCTAACTATACAGTTAATTAAAATGATAATAACTTGATAGGCCAAATGAATGAAGTTTACCGGCGCAGTATTGGTAAATACAAATCACCCCTTGCAACTTGTTGAAGATATTCAAGTTCCTAAGCTACTGGCGGGACAAGTATTGGTTAAAGTCGCGTTTGCAGGTGTATGTCACAGCCAATTGATGGAACAAAGTGGTAAGCGAGGTCTTGATCAATACCTACCTCACCTGCTAGGGCACGAGGGAACTGGCACAGTGATAGACATAGGTGAAGGAGTGAACAAAGTTAAAGCTGGCGATAAAATAGTATTGGGCTGGCTCAAGGGAGATGGCATGGATGTTGGTGGAAGCATCTATGATTCACCAATGGGTAAAATCAACTCTGGTGCTGTCACTACTTTTAGTGAGCTGACTGTAGTATCAGAAAATCGCTGTTATCAATTGCCGACCAACATATCCATGCAAGAAGGTGTATTACTGGGTTGTGCGTTACCCACAGGAATGGGCATAGTAAAAAATCAAGTTAGGCCCAATTCAAATACCACTATTGGCATTTTGGGTTTAGGCGGTATTGGCATGAGTGCATTGATCGGCGCAACCTGTTTACCTCATAAATCACTCATTGCCATAGATACTAATGAACAAAAGTTAGCACTCGCAAAAACGCTAGGCGCGAACTATTGCATCAATCCAGCCAAGCAAGACATTAATGCAGAAATCCAAGCATTGACCGCAGGAAAGATGTTGGATTTTACAGTTGAAGCAGCGGGCTCTTGTCAAACAATTGAATTGGCCTTCTCGCTGATAAATAAACAAACTGGGCAATGTATTTTTGCGTCTCACCCCCCGGCAGGACAAAAAATCCAAATAGACCCATTCGAATTAATATGCGGTAAGACCATCACCGGTAGTTGGGGCGGATGTTCTCATCCAGAGCATATAAGCCAGTTTGTATCTGAAAATAAATCAAAGCTTAATTTTTCGCCTTTTATGTCAAACACCTATAAATTAGCTGACATCAACATCGCAATGAATGATTTAGCTAAACAAAAACTCCTTAGAGCAATTATTTGCATAGATAATTAGGTGATTATTACTGAAAAATCGAGTACTGGTTGATCCATATAAATTTTTACACCTTATATTGTCAAATAACTGACTGGTCAAGTAGGTCTGATTTTTGCTTTAATAACATGACTATTAAAAAAAATAAAAACCATGCTAAAAAATATACGCCTACACATTGAAAAAAATGAACAAAAACAAGCCGAACTTGATGAAAAGTTAGCCGTTCACATACTCACCACTCACAACAGCAATCTCAATGCATTTCAACGCAACATCTCTTCCTTATTGCCCTATGTGAAAAATACTGACTTAGCCAACTACTCCATTTTCATCAATAAATACGGCGAAAACAATATTGTTGATTACGGTATGGGACGCACCTTTTATGGCTTTCATCCAGAAGAAGAGGTGCTCGAACAGTTGTTTCGTATAGAGCAACACTGCCCTAAAGTGACATTCAAAACCCAACTATCAAGCCATGATGCTGACTCCTCTACTGCACTTAGCATTGAACAGTTAGCAAGTGTAAAGATCAGAAATCAACAACAAGCCATGCCATATGAAATTGAATGTTTAGTGGTACTTGGGTGTGGCCTAGGTATTCATTTAAGTCATTTGTTGAAACAGCACAAAATTAAAAACTTGCTGATTTACGAGCCAGAATTACAGTTCTTTCAATGTTCGGTCATGATCACGTCATGGCAAGATATTTTTACGTTGGCTAAAGAGCACAACACATCAATTTTTCTACAACTTGAAAAAGATGGTAGAGACCTAATTAAAGACGCAAACGAACTAATTGAACACTCTGCTATTTCCAGCTTTCATATTTACAAACACTACAACCATCAAGTGTTCGACTCATTGCATAAAGATTTAACCGAACGAAGCTGGAGTGAAATTGAAGACAGTGGTTTTAAGCTTAAGTCGAAGGAAAGTTACTTAGACTTTCTGCCTATTTGGACGCCCAACATAGACTTAGCGAATCATGCTTTATTAGCCGCACCTAACGACAAGTTGGCTAACAACCTTAAAACGTTTAAGAAGTTTTTCCCTGAAATTTATAAAGAATACAAAGATTACACACCAAAAAAATGGTTGCCAATCGCCAACACAAAGGGTGAAGTCAATCTAGTTAAAATAGACACTTTACACTCCTGGTATGGCGGATCACCAAAACAGGATTGCACCTTAAACTTCGAAAACTTTAACGAACAGCCTAACAAAGATGGCCTTGTGCTGGGCTACAGAGGCACCAAACTCGCCCACTACATTCATTATCAATTTGTTAAAGAAACCGAGGAACTGCTCAAGCTAGCCGAAGAAGAAGTAGGCGCCCTTCCAGACAACGTACCTTCAATCATTATGTTTGGCTTAGGAGTAGGCTACCAATTAGAAAAGCTACTTGATGAACACACAGTCGAAAAACTCTTTGTATGTGAGCCTAACCCAGACTTTTTCTATGCCTCGCTGTTTGCTATTGATTGGCAAACTATATTTGAAACAGTGGAAGAGTCAGAAACACGGATATACTTAAATATAGGCGACGACGGCACTAATTTATTCAGAGATTTATTGAGCCAATTCTACGCTATAGGCCCTTATATTCTGAACAGTACCTACTTCTATCAAAGTTACTACAATGCTTCTTTAAACTCTGCCATCAGCCAACTGAGAGAACAGTTACAAGTAGTCATATCGATGGGCGAATATTTCGACCATGCCTATTATGGTATCGTACATACAAAAGAAGGCATGAGGCGAAAGATCCCTGTTTTAGCGGCAAAACCCGCTAGCAAACTCAGCTATGAAGACAAAGAAGTTCCAATATTTATTGTGGGCAATGGCCCATCTTTAGACATCTCTATTGATGCCATCAAAGAATGGCGGGGCCAAGCGATAGTGGTTAGCTGCGGGACGGCCTTACAAGCATTACATCGACATGGTATCACTCCTGATTTCCACGCAGAGATTGAACAAAACAGAAGCACCTATGACTGGGCAGTATTAATAGGCGATCTAGACTATTTAAAAAACATCACCCTCGTATCATGTAATGGCATCCATCCTGACACCTGTGATTTGTACAAAAGTGTATTGATAGCCTTTAAAGAAGGTGAATCTTCGACAGTATCTGCACTCAACGTATTAGGCCGAAAAAACTTTACAACACTACTCAACGCTTTTCCCACGGTTAGTAATTTTGTCATCGACTTATTCAGCACTATCGGGTTCACCAGTATCTACCTAATTGGTGTTGATCTGGGTTTTGTCGATGTTAAACATCACCACTCTAAATCATCTGGCTATTACCAAGAAGATGGAAAAGAAACTTACGACTACACAATAAGTGCAAACACCTCGTTAATAGTGCCTGGGAATTTTCGCCCAACAGTCAATACTAAACACGAATTTAAAGTCTCGCGGCAAGTAATCGAACAAGTCACTAGTTCTAAACCGAAAGGACAGGAGTTTTACAACTGCAGTGACGGCGCAAGAATTAAAGGAACACTGCCTATTAGGCCAGACGATTTGCTCATAATGGCAACTGAACAACAAAAAACACAAATCGTTGAAAAACTAAAAACGCTAGTATTTTCAACCGAAGAACATGGCAATTATGTTGAAAAGTTTGAAAAGCAGTTTTCTCAAGATTTACTGATAGAGGAACTCAGTGCTTTTGAAACACTTTTAGAAAAAGATGTGGCAAGCAAAGCCGATACTCAGAAGATAATCACAAAACAAAAAGAAATGCTGTTTACGTCATATAAAAAGGGTAACTCACTACTATTTTACTATTTGTATGGGACTGTGAATTATGCTAATGCAGTTTTGACAAAATTAATAAATACACAATCAGAGTCAGCTATTACCAACGAAATATGTAATCTAGCTAAGGAAAAATGGCTCCATACAATAGAAAAAATAAAACTGACTTTACTGGATGATATGCCCAATGATTTTGATACGTCCACTTACGGATTGCATACAAGAGAAGCAAAACTTTTAGCCATGAAATACCGAAAAGAAAAGCTATTAATTGTTACCGATTCTGAAAAATTCAAGAAAGTCGCCCAACACTATTTAGCAACATATTACCCGTGGTTAGAAAACTTCCACATTCTGACATCGCAAGACAGCTTAAACTATAATCAACAACCAAATTATTCAGTGTATTACTTAGCAAACACACAAAACGTCATTAAAGGCGAGGATAGTACAGTTGTATTGACAACCAAAATTGAAAATATGAAATATGCCAATAGCGAAGTTAATTATCTATTTATGCCACAGGTAAATAAAAAAGTAGCACTAACCGACACTGTGACATGCATACACATAGCATTGCGATATTGCCTAGGTAACCACAAGAGTCCTATAGTACTTCCTAAAACTTTTGTTAGTGACACATCTGATTTTGGTGAACAGCCCATCGAAATACCTACAGAGAATTATTATTTATATGATTATTGTTGGTATTTGTGCCTGTACCCTAAAAACTCTAATTCCAATCTAGAGATAGAAAAAATTTCAAATCACGGTTCAAGGGGGAAACGTTTGCTAGAAGAGCTCAAAATGAAACATCTTGTTTTAAAGTCCATTTCACACGAGAACATGTGTGAACTAAGAACAGGACATTCAGTTTTGTTAAGGTCAATACGGGAGCAAAATAAATGAAAGCAGTGTTGCTTGCTGCAGGACTGGGGTCAAGGTTAAAACCATTAACCAATACAATACCTAAGTGCCTAGTACCCATTCTGAATAAACCACTGTTGGACTACTGGTTAGAACTAACTCTAGAATCCAAACACATAAGTGATGTTTACATTAACTTGCATTATCTCAAAAATAAAGTGACAGAACATATAGCCACTCATTGGCGACACGAAAAACGGATTACTCTATACAGTGAAGAACAACTAAGAGGCACAGCAGGTACTTTAAATGGGCTTAACAAGGAACTAACCGGTAGTCCCTTATTAGTCATACATGCCGACAATTTATCTAAGTTCAACCTTGATAGTTTTATTCACGCTCACCAAACAAGGCCAGATAATTGTGTTATGACTATGATGCTATTTAAAACCGATGCTCCTTCAACTTGCGGCATCGTAGAGCGTGATGAAATGGCAAGGGTAATTACCATGCATGAAAAAGTTCCTAATCCTCCTGGAAATTTAGCTAACGGTGCGGTGTATATATTTGAGCCTGAAGTATTAGATTGGATAGTAGACAACGAAGCAGCAGACATTAGCGCAGAAGTAATCCCGGCTTTTCACGGCAAAATTTATTCATGGCTTAACAATGTATACCACCGTGATATTGGTAATCCACAAAGTTATGCATTAGCTCAGCAAGAGTTCACTAAACGCTAACTTTATGGAATTGAGCTTTACAAAAGTTGCACAATCGCTCGATTAAAGCGTTTCGCATCTATAGGTTGATTGCCAACATTACTCACTTGACAGGCCGCGGCCACAGAGCCAATAAATGCAGCTTCCCAAATATTGGCCCCAGCCGCCATTGCAATTGCTGAGGCCGCAAATAAGCAATCACCTGCACCAGCTGGATCAACAGGATTAGCAGCTAAAGCTTTTACTCTATCATTATCCCAATGGCTATCATTGATCGGATTGTGAATTAATATCCCTTCATCGGCAAGTGTCACAAACAGATTTTTACACAGCGCCTCTGCGGTTAATTTTTGGGCTAATATCACCAACCCATCTCTATCATTTTTAAGGGCCACTCTAATTTCACGCTCGGTAGGCGTAATTAAATGCATATTCTTAAATCTAGAGATATCTCCAACTTGTGAGGAAGTTTGACTATCAGCAGCAAGAATAACGTCCTTATCAGCAGCAAAAGCTATGATGTCATCAACTAAAACTTGCGGTAACATGCCATAATTAAAATCTGAGAAAAGAACAACATCGGCTGTATCAATCGCAGACTTAAGAGCATTACCTATAGTAGTTTTCAAGGCCTCAGATATGTCGTGAGATCTGACCTCGTTTACTCTAAGTAAGGTTTTATTACCTACACGATAGCGAGTCTTCAAAATAGTAGGTCTTGTATCATCCTCATAAACGAAAGGTTTAACACAGTATTCATTTAGCCTCTGGCGCACAAAGTTAGCATGCTCATCTTGCCCCACAACAGAAAAATAACTAACGTCCGCAGCACCCAACGATTTAGCATGCCCAGCGACGATGCCTGCGCCACCTAAAAAGAACTTCGACTCTTCTGGAGTAACGACAATAGTAGGATCTTCTTGGGACATTCCCACCGCACTGCATTGTACATATTGATCAACAATGGTATCCCCAATCACCAGTACTTTTTGCAGGCTAATTTTATCAATGATATCGAGAATATTATCGCGGTTTATCTTATGCCTTGCCAAGTAACCGTTCAACTTATCAGATTGCACATCGGCAGATGCGGGCCTATTGCCAAGGTATGAATACGAGCTAGATCGACTATTACCTGAACTAAAAATAAGTTTTCCGCCTAAGGCTTCCAACACAGACTTTTCAGGGTTAAAGGTATTTTCGTACTCTTTACCTTTCACCACAGCCCAGGGTTTTATGTGTTTTATCAAATTTTCAACAGATTGTGTGCTGATAAATGCCCGGTCGACATATTCCAACGAAGAGATAACCTCAAGTCTATGTTCTTCATTCAAATATTCTGGATTGTTAATAATCTGATCCGAATTCACAGCAACAACCAGCATTTCGCCACATTCTTTAGCAAAGCGCAGTAAACGCACATGTCCAGGGTGCAAAATATTAAAATTGCCACTGACCAATACGACTTTTCGCCCAAGAAAAGTTGACTCTAATAGATTATTTTCCGATTCAATTTGTTGTTTTAACATAGCGTAAAAGGAGCCACCTAACTGTTATATTGCCTAAACTTCTCGGTCGTATTTTAACAACTACGATAAGTCACATATATTCATCTTATGGTCGCCAAATAAAGTAGCATTAATTTTATTGATTCTCATCAACACAGACAAAACTTACATACTGCTGACTTCTGCCCCAAAAACCAGCAAAAGATGCAAAATCAACCTCCTCAATTGAACTCCCATCTAACAGTTTTTTAACTGCGGTAACATAGTCGGTAATAGCCTGTGAAGTGATGGGTTGAGAGTCGTTTATCTCAGCGCAGATATCACTTAACAAGTTAAAAACACCTATCCATAATTGTTCGTCTGCAGAGCCCCAAACCGAATGGTGATTGTTATACAACACCTCTACTTTAGCTTTAATTGATGCAGACATTTGTGCATCACTAACATGTGACGGTTCATTTTTATTTAAGAAGTTGATTTCTAGGCTTTTATACTGTGTGATCAAATCAGATAGTGAACCATTGTTGTTCTCTATCAATTCTTTGTACCAACGCCAATCCTGCTTAAATGTAGGACTCGCACCTAAATATTCAAAGTTATCATGAAGAGTTGTCGCGGCTTCTTCTACGGAGAATTGATAGTTCCTCCCCCACGGGTGTAATATTACATCAGCCACCCAATCTTCTGTCATCCGACTCACAAATTTGAGATGCGCAAGGTGTGGTCCGAAAAACTGGCATAACTTAGCCATTTTTTGTTCACTATCATCAGATTCAAAAAAGGGAAATAACATCCTTCTCATAACATCAGCCAATAAAGATACATAAGTCGCAGTGGTAACGACCAATACGCCTCCAGGCCGGACATATTTGGACATTTTATGAAGTAGCTTCGACGGATTGTCCTGACCTGGTAATAAACCTTCAGCCAAGACCAAATCGTATACTCGATTATCTTTGTAATCTTCGATCAAACATTGCTCAAGCTCAATCGATGATGCGCAATTAAAATCACCATCATTGATTCTAGACTCAAGGTACTTGAATCCTACAGTTGATCCTTCGACCAACTTATACAGTTTTGGCTTTAAACTAGCTGTATATAGCGCATTATCACCAGAACCGGGACCGAACTCCAGGACACTACAGTTCTCAACCATTGCAGGTGGAATACCTAGTTGCAAATAAAGCCCCCGGCGCCGATTGAAATGCTCATTGCCCTTTTTAACTTCCTGTCTTACCGGCACAGAACCAAAACTATTATAAAAACTAACAAAATTTCCCACTACAACCTCTTTATGGTTATATAAATATGATACAAATCGATACCTACATTCCAATGGCTATTCATGATTTTAAAAAAACATAGAATGTTTACAATCGACCCATTGTTTATTACAGTCTGATTTGACATCGTATATGCAATTGAATTGATGTTATCAATTAATTAATTAAATTTAACTACTTAAATGTATCGGCGAAAGATTGAAGACCTTAAATTAACAAAGGTTGAAATAAGGCAACTTGCTACAAACATATAATTAAAACTAGATTTTAATGATCTGAATGAAACATTCCTTGATACGCGTCATTTGTGTTCACTGGGCACAAGCAATGTTGCCTCAATACTGAAGCGGGTTGAGTCAGACTGATTGGGCATTCCACAATGGAGTAACTCATCATGAAAGACTATGAAATCACCCGGCTTAGTCGACAAATTCATAATATCTAATGTATTAATATCTTCATCAAACTTGGGTTTAGTCACAGCCGAACCGTCTGTTTCCCCGTGATACTTCCAGTCGGATCGTAAATGTGAACTTGGGATAACCCGCAGGCCACTTCTACCTGGTTGCGTTTCGATGGCGATCCATATTTTTAATCTACGCATACCTGGCGCAATCTCGCCATGCCCTAAATCCCAGAACCATTTATCCGCGTGAAAATCGCCAATATCGTCGTTTCCAGGCCTGACGACCCTCCAATACATTTCTTGCCAACCGGAGCCGTCTTCTCCGGTAATTCCTTGAATATTCAACTCTTTGGTTAAGCGCTTGAAAAATTTCAATAACTTAATGCTTTCAACCGCAGCAGGTCCCAAAATTCTTGCTCTTTTAGGCCAAAGCACTCTGTGATTCACTTTGTCAGTAATCAAATGATAGTTTTTCATGCCAGCTGTATAGAATTGACAAGACAATTCAGGATATAGGGAAAGGATCCTACTCAGGTAGCTATCAAAAATTAGGCTTTGCAATACCGCAAAATCATCACTTGGCATCTGCCCGACGACGTATCCGGGTGCCCCATCAATTTCAGCCAACATTATCAATCTCCCCTATGGCGAAATAAGACTCAGCATAATTTCGGTTTTGTCTGCGTGACTTTGCTTTGCGGCTTCAATAACCTTCATCACATTTATCGCCTGAAAAGGCGTAACGTTTAGGGATTTACCGTTGATAAGGCAATCACATATGTTCTCATAGTAGAGGCTATGCTGACCTGACTCAATAGCGACTCTATGCTCGCCTATCTCATTGTAAACGGTTCCAAAAACCTCATCGTTGTGACCAAAATCCTCAGCAAGTGGTGAGTTCAACATAGACGCTTTAGCGTCTGTGAATTTAGTACTATATACACCCTTTGTGCCCTCTATATAATATCTAAACGGTGATTCAATAGCATAAACACTAGATCGAAGGACTACTTCTAGCTCTGGATAAGTGCAGCGTATTGAGAAATAGTCCGATGTTTTAGATGATGGTCTTAATTGTCTAATTGATGCGTTAACAGAATTGGGGAAACCAAACAGGCAGAGCATCTGATCTATCAAATGAGGCGCCATATCGTAAATAAAGCCATTGGCCGAAAGTGGTTGTTCTTTCCATCTATCATTGAGAATGGGCTTATATTTGTCAAATCTGGACTCGAAATATCGAATGTCCCCTAAACTGTTATCAGCGATTAATTTTTTGACTGTAAGAAAATCCCCGTCCCACCTTCGATTGTGAAATACGGATAACAATACGTCATTCTCGCTGGCTATTTTCATTAGCTCTTTAGCCTGAGCAACCGTCTCAGTAAAAGGTTTATCAACCACCGTATTAACGCATTTTTCTAACAGGTACTTAGCGGTGTCAAAATGACAAAAATTGGGAGTTAATACAATTGCCAAATCGACTTTTTC
>Ga0115005_10004336_pt1 | contig 11280 bp, 9 predicted proteins | sample ArcOceMetagenome_FD_87163 | JGI IMG/M metagenome (GOLD analysis project Ga0115005, IMG submission 87163) | Marine eukaryotic phytoplankton communities from Arctic Ocean - Arctic Ocean - Greenland ARC118M Metagenome | ecosystem: Environmental > Aquatic > Marine > Oceanic | place: Arctic Ocean...
AGCAAGAGAAGAATGTATTTTACTAAACCCACTTTGAAAAGAGTGTGGGAATATGGGACTCGATTGATCAGCAGCTCTTTCGATTTTTTCACGCTAGTAGTTGAGAATTGGAACAATGGTTGCACTTTAGGACCACTGTCTACTATTATTCTGGACTTTTGTTTGGTACGTGTAGAACAAAGAAGCAACATTGAACATTAGCCCGGACAGACCTTGCAGTGAAGGTTCGAAAGGAGGGCCTTCAAAAAGTCAAATGGTGGAAGAGGAATGAATTTCTCGTTCCGCTACTATATACTATTATGAATGGATTTACATCCAGCTTCTTTCAAAATGATCCGACATTTTTCCGCTGCTTAGCACTACTAGGTCAAGTACTATTATTACGTGTACACAAACTCATCTTTGAATGCTACCAGCAGGGGTACGACCTCGCAACAACTTTAATTTTAATTGATTTCTGTGGGGATTGGAATACTTGCCTCCTCCCCTCACGCCTCCTCTTTCTCTCTTAATCTGTTTAGACAATCTATCTTTGTGTCACTTATCACTGATCACTACTTGTGACCGATGCATATTTAAAATAGGGCGTCATTTTATTAGGTGAGGAAATTCGTCTGACTCACCTCACAACAGAATTATTTTCGAATTTTTATTTTGAAATGTCCCCGCGAAGAAACAGAAATTCTGGTTCTGGTTTGCTGCTGACGTCAACATGACCGCTTTACAATCTTGAAATCTGGTCGCTTGTTTCTTGTTTGCTTGGACACCGCAAATTCTTTTCACATTTTTCAAACAAAAGAACAACCACCGACATCAGAACAGAACAATGAAGACTCTCCATCTTGCAACAACGATTGCACTCTCTCTAATCATTCAGAACGAAGCATTTGCTCCAATCATTCCAACTTATAGCCATGCTCAAAAACAGCAGCGCGCTTTGACTTCTAGCGTCCTCTACGCAAAAGAGCCGACCAATGCTCTTGAAGCAAGAACCTGTATCCGTAACTTCCTTACGCAGAGATGCTTGCAGTCCTTCATGTTCCTTATGAAAGAAATGAGAGACCCTCATACGAATGCTTGGTTAAGTGACTTTCTAGGTAATAGTAACTTGCTTTCTTTCCACGGTTCTGGTGCACTCGATTTAAACCGATTCGGCACATGGGATAACGTTTTCAATGAACTCATGAAGAAACCCTTAGATGCTGTCATTGTAGAGGTCAAACCTAGAGGCGACCGAAGAGGACTGAGCAAGAATAATCCGTATAGAATGCTTGAGGTAAGTTTGCAACTCGCATCATCGGGGGTGGTTCGGGGTGTCATTGTCCCATTCTTTGGTTGACAGAATTTCTGTCACCTTGCTTGAGAAAAATCTGTTTTTTTGTCGAAATATTTAGCTCACAAATTCAATAAATCTTTTACTACGAAGGATTCTGAGCCAATCGAGATCGAGATCGATATCGATCCTCAATCACTTGCCACCCGAATCCTATCCGTCAGAGACAAAATTTCCAAAGAGTGGGCAGCAGATCTTGATATTCTAATCACTGCCAACCAACAAATCCTTTCATCTTATGCTACCAAGCGCAAGGAAGCTCGCGAAACGGAAACAGCAGATGAAGGTGATTATGATAGAGGGTCCATGGAGCCCATTCAGGCCGAAGCAATGTCTGGAGATTTTAATTTTGGCCAACGTACAGTTCAGAGTTTTGACAGAGCAGCGATCTATTATATCAACAACCACCCTAATTTCAATGACATGGATGCTACCCCTCTTCGTTCGTCAAGCTTTGATCTACTATTCCTTTTGTCTATGCAAGAGGCTATTCATCGCGTTCTGAAATCCTACAAAGACGCTGGCGAAGAAAAGGAAGTATCATTTGCTTGGTTGAAAACGTTGTACAATGAGTCTCTTGATAAATACTTTGATGGTAATCAGAGTTTTGGTCGCTCTGACGATTTTCTGGATGATTTGTTGAGTAAATCTCCAGCTCTGAAAACTATCGGAGACAAAATAGGTAAGTGATTGTTGACGTTCTAGTTGTCATGTCCCTGGAGGTATTGCATTGTACTCACTAATATTTACATTTGACTTATCGTACTCTAGGCTTTATTGATCCTCTCGCCATTGCCGAAGATATTATTTCCGTTCGCGAGGAAGTTGCTTTGGAGTGGAAAGATACGTTGATCAATGTAGAACTAGATCATGCTGATATGCGTACTGAGATTTTTAGGCTTCAAATGGCCAGATGGGGCCAGACAATCGAGCCCAAGAAGGAAGAGAAAGAAGAATCAGTTAAGGAAGAAGTAGTTGAAATGGCACAGCCTCTTAATAGCAGCCGCATTATTATTGAGGCAGGGGATTTCGAATAGAAAGGGTCTTTGAACAACATCTAGAACTGCAATCGGCATTAGCTTTTATGCTTATATTTACCGAGCGGTGAGAGTTATTTTTATTACTAATGTGACCCTTTAGAGCAAACAAATGAAAATGGTTAAATTAATGTTTTGGTACTATTCAAAATAATAAGTTGTTTAGGTGTTGTGTGCGGTTTTATTGCGGTTAAGAACATCACCTTGCTCGCTCGTTGATCGTTGACGACGACGACATCAAACCAATCTTCAAGCAAGCTTGCAAGCTTCAAGCTTTGGTTGCAACAGAATTTTTAAAGAGTTCAACAGTTCAACATCACTTAGCAGCATTATTTCACTACAAACAAAGAATGGTCCTCAAGATTTCCCTCCCATTCTTGCTATCACTGTCATTTGCAGCTGTCTGTAGAGGGTTTTTACCTTCCTCAACACAAAGCTTTCTGAAAAGTGGATCTAGCTTTCTCGGCACCCGTCACTCTGCAAGTAACAGAAATGAAGATTATGAAAACGCTCTATTCAATAATCTCAAGCGTACATGTATCAAACAGTTCCTCTCTCAAAGATCGCTTCAGTCGTTTTGTTATCTATTGAATGATCTCAGAGACCCTCACACATCTGATTGGATCGAAAGATTTCTTGAAGCTCCATCCCTGCTTGATTATCATGGGACGGGAGCATTTAACATGACGAAATTTGAGAATTGGGATACGTACTTTGTTGAAATGATGAAGATCCCCAAAGAGAGAATTATTATTCAGGCACGCAAGTCGCAGGCTTCCGGCAGACGCTTATTCAATAGTGGTAGTAAAAACAATCCATACTTGCAGCAGCAAGAACATCATATTGAGATTCCAATCGACATTGATGCAGCTTCTTTCGTTCCTCGCATTTTGTCTGTGAGGGAGCAGATTGCACGCGAGTTTGTTATTGATTTGGATCTTATTCGTATGTCCAATGACCAGAGTAAGTTTTTCTCTCTCGTAGTCTCTTCATCGCATATCTTCAAAGTCTAACAAGCCATCATCGTAGTTCTTCGATCTTATGAAGATACACTCAGAGATGAAGTAGAAATGGGCGTTGTGAGAGAATATGTCTATGAAAGAAATGCAGCGATGATCTTAACAAATAATATGGCTATGCAGGAGTTTGTCTCATCGCCTATTCGGAAAGGGAGCTTTGACTTGCTGCAACTACTTTCACTACATGAAAGCATTTTTAGAGTGCTACGCGAATACAAAGAACTTGGTCGAGAGAAAGAAGTGTCATTCGAATGGCTTCGTGCTTATTTTTCTAAGAGAACAGACGATTACTTTGATGGGTATCAAAAGTATAATAGAGCTGACGACTTTATCGAAGAAATGCTGAAAACTTCTCCAAAGGTCTCGAACACGAATCTCGTTGACACTTTTGCGATTGCCGCAGATGTTTTGCATATGAGAAATTTGGTGCTGATGGATTGGAAGTATATTGTTGATAAAACGCCATCTGATCATATTGATTTGAGAAAGAGTCTCTTGACTAAAGACTGGGGAAAGATTGACAATGCTGTCTCCGAGCCTTCTAGCAACGATGAAATGGGTGCATTCGAATAGTCAATACCAGAAGCAAATGCGCCTGTGGATAACAGTATTTTAAAAACAACCTGATCTATCTCGTATATGGACGTGTACATTGAACATGATATAATCACAAAGGGCATTTTACGAACATTACGTATTTAGGAGTATGATCCATTTCTAACGCCAAATACATTGTCTGGATCAACAGCATTCTTTAAGTTCATGAACACTTTCCGAAGAGCTTCCGAATTGACAGTATCCATTAATGGTGCACGATGCTTGCCAATGCCATGATGATGACTTAGAGAACCTCCGTGAGCCAAAATCTCACGTCTCGCCGCTAACTCAATATCGGCAAAAACTGCGCTTGGATCTTTCACGTTGTTAAAGCTCATGCAGAAGTAGAAGTAGACACAGACTCCTTCATCATACAGTTGAGTGACACGGCATGTGATAATGGGGTTTCCAGGTAACGCTCTCTCCTCGTGTTCTTGCCGCAGACGTTCCTTAGTCGCATTGATCATTGACCGCAACTTAGACCAGGGCACAAACGTTTCGAAGGATTCAGCCAAGAAACCGTATGTCATAGCAAAATCACGGATGTACGCGATCGCATACGTCATATCATAACCAGCTCTTCCAATTTCACTCCCCGCGCAAATCCCACCGTGCTTTGATGCCAAGCTTCGAATTTGTCGTATTTGCAACTGGACCTCCGATTGCGACCCTTCAAAACTTACAGTTGCACAAACAATTTCATCGGGGTAATACTTATCAGCGAAAAGACCGGTTGCAATTTTTGTCATACCGCGCTTGATACTCTTGAGAGTCGAGTCTTTTGATTGCATTGCTTGCCCGAGGCGGAATTGAGTGTTGTCAAGTAGACGTACACTTGCAGGTTTCAGAGCTCCAAGCCTTGAAACATCTTTCATGAACAAAAGGCCGTCCTCAAATTTATGCAAAATGACACTTTCGTACTCTTTTACTGGAGGTAATGGCCAGATTCTCATTATTGCACTTGTGATAATACCAAGGGATCCTTCTGAGCCAATCATTATTGAAGACAAGTCGGTTCCTGTGGAAACTCTAGCGAAAGAAGCTCCGTCACTATTATTATGCTGCCAAAGTTCCCCACAAGAACTGACAACGCGGACTTCCTTCACAATGCCTTCAATGTTTCCATATCTATTTTGCTTCATACCACTTGCTTTTGTCGCGACCCATCCTCCCAAGGTGCTGAATTCGATACTATCTGGTTCGTGTCCAATTGTGTAACCTCGAGACGCCATCTCACGCACAAGATCTCCGCCGGTGATACCAGCCTGAACATGTATGGTAGAATCCTCTTCATTTATCGCAAGAATTTTGTCCATTCTTCTCATGTCTACCGTGATTATAGGACGTGGTTCTTTGTCTCTTGGAGGACACCAAGTTGCATGACTTACATTTGTACCTCCGCCAAAAGGAATTAGACACATCCCTTCCTTCGCAGCGAGAGAAACTAACGCCTTCACCTCATTTTCATTATCGGGATAGATCACGGCGTCTGGTAAGCGTATGTGAGAAAGTGTGTCACTACGAATCATGTACATGTCTTCTTGGCTATGACCAGTCCCATGACGCGCTCTCACAATATCTGATGTGGACAGTCTCTGCGAGTCGTTGGAGACAACGTCTCTCAGAGATTGCAACATCTTTTCCGATAAGTCAGTACTTGGAACAGTTACACGGGTCCTTTTAGGGAGAGACACATTGAGAGGGTCTACCTCTACATTAGTTTCATTCTCAAGAAAGGGGATCAACTTCGGCATAGAACGACCACTGATTTTGTATCTATTGCCTTTCATAATGACCGATTTCGCCCCATTCCGTGCGACCTTTACGACAAAACCAGAATCCTTGAAACCCCAAGCTCCGAAGGATTCAGTTGACATGGAAGGATGCGTATCCGTATCGTCATGCTTGTCAAAAAGGGGAGTAACTGGGATATCTGTATGTGCAATGGATTTCTTACTGACACTTCCATGTGGCATTCCTAGGTACATTGTTATAGCAGGGCGAAGAAGCAAGGACGGCAGTTGACAGCCACTTTGGCGGGTGTACTGCAACACATGGCCAGGGGTTGGATTGCAAAACCCCTTCCTTTCTAGCAAATCCACTGTATTACGGACAGATTCATCTGTTTGGTCAAAGATGTTCTTGAGAGCGGCAAGCACTATTTGGGTGTTACCATTCATGGCGGTATCACGCCATGGGTAATCGGCCTTGGAACCCAACCATGCACCCCATTTTGGATGGGATTCCATCAATAATTTAGAATAGTAGTGGCCAAAGTGAAGGAATATCGCCCATCTCTCCGATGCCGAAATTGGCAATTGAGGCTTAGGGTGGGAAGAAGAATCCTCTGGCCAAGTGGTATGCCCGAGGTCTTGCAAAGACTTGTGGATTAAATCGGGTTTGATATCCAAAACTGATGCACATGCGTTTATATGAAATTGAGATACAAGAACTTCATTGCGCTGCAAAGTTTGCACCGCCACAGCTATCTTTTTGACGTTAAGACTGAGACTATCTTTCATCAGAATGGGCACTGCCGCGGAGACGTGTATTCTACCCAGGTTAACTCTGTTTGTACGAACAGTCTGCAGATAGATGCTTAGTATTGGAGATGACACTGTGTCTACATTAGAAAACAAGAGAACTTTTACATACCTTGATCCAGCTTAGAAGACGTGCAATAGACAATTCGTTCTTTCTATTACCATCTGCTTCTTCTGCTAGGCAGGATTGTTCAGGAAGTGCTTCGTAATTGATAGTTATAGGAACGATCACGTGATCACCCTTTGTACTCGCGAGACATTTGAGGAAACCAGTCTTTGGATGAACAAATCGACGATCTCTGCTCCGTCGACCCTCCAAGAACACTTCTATGCATGTTGGATTTTTATCTGTATGTTTGTGTTTAAGAGAGCTTACTTTGCTTTCCAATGCTGGGTCGGCAACTCCACGTCCTCTTCTTACAAAGAATGCACCTGCCAGCCTTGTTAGTGGCCCCAAAATTGGAACACGCGAAAAATCATCTGCGGCTGCTATGTTCGGGATGGAAATACCAATTTCTGGGAAAGCAAAAGTGATGAAACTGAGGAGAATGAAATCCAGATAAGATCGATGGGTGGGTGCAAGAATAATGAACACTTTTCTAGCGTGTTCCTTGCCATTGGAATCGTTTGACCTGCATTCTTCCACTGCGTGTATAACTTTTGTAAACGAATCCATATCAATGGTAACCTCAGTTGCTATCGCACGAAGCAACTTTATTACAATCCAACCAACTAAGCGTATTGCATAATTGCCGTTTGGCTGGGTCAAACACCACAAAAGATCAGAAATGGGCTTCTTGCTTTTCTTTCCTGCAATGATTGCGAAATTATCACTGTGATAGGGAGGCCCATCATCGATTATTTTGCTAGATCTTTGGTTCAACTTGTCGACAAATCTTTCAGCTGCCAATATTGATGAAAACATGTATCTTTCCGCATTAAAGTCAAGCGGGGCAATTAATTCACTTTGGAAACAAAATGTCACCGAAGTGAAGGGGAAGAATAGAAGTGGAAGGTCCACAAAAGGCATGAGTTTTTCCAGGTCGCGCAGAAGTCGAGGCTTCAAGCCAAGGAAATTACAAAACTCTTTAATGCCAAGCAGTGGCCAATGTACAAGAATCCGATGCATCTTGCAAAACGATTCCAATGTCAGATCTAACGATAGGAATATGTGAAAAGAAACCAGGAGAACGAAGTAAGCAACGCTTTTGTCAACATGGCCCTTCGCACATCCCAACTGAACAATAGCGCAGGCAAAATTGTACCACTGGAAGCTTGTGTGTGAAGGAGATGATGAATCCCACGCCGCTGTATATATACGCCCTTCGTGACGTTCGAAGGCTTCTTCTTCGCGCTGATATGAATCTTGATCATTTGTTGTACCAGAATCTTTTGGAAACACGTAGCTCTCTTCTGATGAATACACGCTTTCTTCTGTAGACTTGGTACTATCAGTGGAGGATATGCCATTGCTACCTTCATCGCCGCTGAAAGACCCTTGGTCGTCTTCGTCATCGAGAAAGGCTTTTGCTATGATAAATCTGCAAACTACGTCAACCGGTATAACTGCAGCCCTTTCTTTGCGAAAGCTCCAAAGATTGAAGGGGTTCTTTAAATACAAACATGCTCCAGCAACAAGCGTAGATGGCTTATCTCCAGCCCATCCTTCAAAAGGTTCCTGTACCGCCGGACCTACTATACAGGGCCTAATGATGATTGTACGGACGCCTTTATCTCTCATAAGCAAATGTTCACAGATGCTTTTACTAAAAGTGTACGTGTTTGGAAAGCCAAGGTCGTTCATAGCTGCGGAGGCATATGACTGTGTGTCCATCATGGATTGGTAAAGACCCAATGGGTCATATTTTCCAAAATTGAAGAGGCTTTGTGGCAGAGGCGATTCTTGGGATCCTGCATGGCTTCCATGTACGAACGCAGTACTCAAATATACATATTTGGCTCTTGACTTAATGTGTTTGGTCAGAGCTTGCAATTGCAAGGCAGATGTAATGTTAGATTCAGCTGCCGTTTCTAGCGGCTCGGTGAAGTTGACACAAGCTGCGCTATTGATCACATGCGAAATGTTGAGATCATTACAAACTCGACGATAGTCGTGACCGCTCATTCCAATCCTTGGGTGCGATACATCGCCTTCGATGACTGTGACCAAACGATCCTTTTCCTTTTCAGTCAAAAATGAGAACATTTTGTTTGCCAGTAATGCTCTTGCGCGATCATTTCCGGATTGATTCCGCTTTGGTCTAATGACGAGGACAACTCCTCCTTTAATTGATAATCGCTCTCGGTACATCAGTAACTCACGAAGTAGAAGCGATCCGATAAATCCGGTTGAACCAGTAAGAAGAGCTCTCCTTTCATCAAATTGTTCATTACAGAGAACATTAGGTACACGTGTAGAATCATGCTTGTTCAGATCGTATGCTTGGTCATGAATCTTAGTGTGGTCGATGATGGTAGCTCCACTGTCGTCGAGAATACATTTTGCAGCTTCCGGTCCGTCGTTTTTCACGTTCTGCACCATGATAGAATTGTACCTGGCGAACGCCTTTGAGCAGTTTATATAGTATCGCCCCATAGTGATCCGCAACAAATGCAGAACAACCAGAACGATACAAGAGCAAGCTATGCCGATTAGCAGAACTTGACCGAACAATTTCGGAACCCATGCTACCAGGGCAGAAGGGGAAGGTGACACCTGAAATAGAAAAGCCATGGATATCAAAAGTGCAACCAACACCACGGAACGCCTTCGTGGGGAAGATTTCTGAACTTGATCCTCGTTTGCTAAGGTCACGCTTTTTTTCAGGAAGGAGGTAATTCGGCACATATCACTCTGTGACATATCCATGCTTGCGATTGGCAAGTAAAGTATTTGACTCATCATTCGCTCAGTATTTGGACATGATCCAGCGCACCTTTCACTATCGAAAATAAATGATGTCACGCATCGCAATTGTGATGTGCCATTGGGAACGTCATACCCAAATTTGGACATTGATTTGCATATGTCAGTAGGATTACTTGTAGTGAAGGGGAAAAGCCAGTACAAATGTTGACTGGATTCTTTCCCCTTAGGCATGTGCACCAAGGGTAAATGTTGCCTAAGCAATTCGTTCATTTTTTGACAACGCACTCGTCGTCCAGCAACTATAGACGTCGCTGATGATTGACGAAGTCGTCGATTGAGTAGGGATAAAAGCGCTGGTGTTGGGCATTTTCGCAATTTTTGCACCAGCATTTCTGCCCGACTTTGTTTCCGTTCCATTTCTGACATATTGGAAACTTTGGATATCTTTGCGGGGAAGCCTTTCACCGATGATGTCACCAAATAATCATAATCAATCCCAAATATTGCCAGCAAGTGTACAAGTACACCAAGTACGCAATGATGCCTGGACAGCAAATGCAACAGGAATATTTTGAAGATTTTCATCAGGAACTCCTTTCTCGTCTGCTGACCATGTATTGTATGCAAAATTCTCTTCATTTGTTCAGATACCGATTTCGAAGACTCGTTCTGCAACACACAGATACCTCCTCCAAGGGCAGTTGAGGTTTTGATTGTCCCAAATGAAAAGAAGTGTACATCAGCGGACTCGCTGCCTTTATATCCTCCTTTACCAGCATAGCACTCAGCGCAGTCTTCCCATATTTCGATATTTTTATCAGATTGGTGTTCATTCACGATCTGATGAAGTGACTTCATTTCTTCGTCGTCCATGCAAATCAAACCAAATGGATGAACAACCAGTACTGCGACTGTGTTTTTATTCAGCCGTTCCTTGACTTTATCAACGTCGACATGGATTAAAGGATCCTTCTCATATGCAGCAATATCAATAGGAACTATTTTGATACCGTGAAATTGAATAACATCCATCATACCTTCAATACCTATAGGCGGAACGACAATGATCTCAGACCCTCTTGGATAGGATTTTGAAAGCAAATACAAATCAACTAGGGAGCGAACTGATAGTCCAGTTACAACATTTGACTTTGACGAAGAGGGTCCGTTCCAAGCTTGAGCTATTTCATTCTCTAGTCGAATAGTTGCTCTCATTGGCGCCTCGAGAAACGGCAAGTTTGGTTTGAGGCCCTGGAACAATGCATGAGATAGGTCAGAATATGATATATCAAGCTCTCCACGGGGAATAAAGGGCTTGATTCCAGTCAATCTCTCAATCATTTTGACCTTAGCTTTTGGGACTGCCAGAGATGGCTTTTGATCACCGGCGGAACCAAATTTATCAATGTTTCCATCGTTGGTGCTTTGTGAAAGAAATCCATTCAGCAACCTTTTGCATTCGTATCCAGTAGGGTTATCAAATCCCGCGACTACCTCTATGTAGCGCTCCATCGCTTCATCCAATTCGAGGTTGTCACACTTCCTCCAGGCATTGCGCTTACGATATGCAACAACATTCCACATCGCAGGTTCTGGTGTACCGGATGCGGATAACTTTCCATCTTTACACCGTTTGTAAAGTCCATATAACTTCAGCTTTCCTTCATCGGAGATATAATCATCAGACGACGAGGATTGAACAAGAGATACTGCCGACCTGAATAGATCGTGAATTTTATCGGTGCCCGACGTCATTGTTCTTCGAGCTTTGAAAAGTACTTGAAAGTGGCAGTTCAAACGCAATCGGCTGGTTTACAGGAAAGATAGATGTTTAATGTATCCAATTGTTTTGAATCATGCAAGGTTGTATTCAAAAACTAGC
>Ga0115005_10004338_pt1 | contig 11276 bp, 14 predicted proteins | sample ArcOceMetagenome_FD_87163 | JGI IMG/M metagenome (GOLD analysis project Ga0115005, IMG submission 87163) | Marine eukaryotic phytoplankton communities from Arctic Ocean - Arctic Ocean - Greenland ARC118M Metagenome | ecosystem: Environmental > Aquatic > Marine > Oceanic | place: Arctic Ocean...
TCGTTAGGATTGATTCAGGATACAGGTTACAGTACTTGTACTTACACCAGGATACACCAAAAAAGATTCAAAAATGTCTGCTGGTGTCTGGCGGTGTCTGGCGAGCTGGCGGTGTAAGAGGGTAGAGGAGAGGTCTTTTACGAGTACTTTGCGAAATGGTCTTCACGTTTTGCTTTCTTGCACATCCTTTGCCTATGGTTTCGCATGATGTTGGATGGAGAATTGAAGCGCAGCAAGCTCTTGAAACTCTTGAACTGAAGAGAACTTGGAGTGATGGTGGACATGGATAAAAAGTTAAAAGTTAAACATTCTTTTTTCTCAAGAAGAATAACGATTGTCGAAAGAAAGTAACGAAGAATGAACAAAGGATGGATGATTTAGAGTCCTTTGTTTAGCGCTTGATGGTGGTATATTTGTTGAGATCGTATAGAGTCACTTCATCGGGAGTGAGAAGAGTCTCATTATTACATATGTCCCTTTGTATGTGTAACCATTGTTCAATTTATAAACGATACACATTCTCGATGGCATCTGATGTGTCCTGACGGTGGTGGATATTGTCTGCTTGCGATGCCGGAGTAGTATTTTTATGCTTGTTGTATCCAACAATATTATCTGCTCGGTGTTGCTGATTACTCGCTGTGCTTCTTCTACTCTGCGTAGTGCTATAGACAGTCCTATACAGCAGTGTTGCCCTTACGTTTCGACTTTCCTTTACCAGCAGATTTAACATATTTCTTTTGCGATTGTGCCTTGAAAATATCGCCTTCCCCATCGATCCGATATTCCTTCTTTGTATACACAACAGTTTCCTGTCCTCCTGGCAGCGTGATCAAATCATAACCTCTATCGCCATTGAAGTGTTGGTTTTGCCGTCTCATTGCTAGTACATTATCAGCAGACTTTTGTCGCTCGGCTTTGAGGTCCACAACAACAAGATGAGGATAGGTGTCGCCTAAAACCATCCCAGCCGTTTCCAATACTGCATTTGGTGCTTCCCATGGTTTATGTAGCACAGCCTTCGGAAGATCTGACAATTCGGGAACCCACTTTCTTGTGTATCCTCCTGTACCATCCTGCGAGGCTGCAACTGGGCTCATTACAAAATTCCACTGATCAATCACCCGCAAATGCCACGCTTGTGACGATTGACAATATCGACACTAGAGATGACAACATATACGTACGCATCTTCTATTTGATTTACTTGACTGTATTGACTCTTCTGTATCGATTTGAGTTGATAGTAGGACTGAATTAGTTCTGAACTGCTGTATTCTGAATTGTGTTTGTCATGATGATGTGTCATACGAGATACGAGTATTATGTTACAGTACACATACGTGGCGTAGCTCATTTGTTTTTAAATTACATTATGTCAGCCCATTAATTTATGATCTCTCTGCCGTTCTGGCTCTGAGTGTATACTCTCGTGAAAACCTAGACCTTATGTAAGCACTATTTAAGGCCAGCATCAATATTCTTATCCTTAATCTGGATCCTTCTTGTCAACTTGAGATATCTTTTTTGATCCTCATCAGATGCCTCCCACATATCTAACTTTCTCAACTTGGCCAGAGTCGTTGCAGATTTGTCTAGATTGTTCACCCATTCTGGATACTCGGAGCGCTCTTTGGAGACGGTTGCTTCTACATTTTTCAAGAAATCAAGGCCTGCGATGGGCGTTCCTGGCTTCATCGCTCTCTTTGCCATCGAGGTTGAAATCAACCTTATTGATCGACTATTCGCACTGAAAAGGATTCTTGCATTCATTTTTGTTGGGTTTACGCCTGTTTCAACAAAGTTGAGTTGTGCTGTTGTGTACGGAAATTTGCTTGGTCGTTGTGTTGTTGGTGTACTACGGTGGTATGGTGTATGGTGTATGGTGGGTGAGTGGTGGAGGAGCGGTGCGGTATGTACTAAAACTGTGTTGTATTCATAGGTACGGTAGGTACAGGTACCGTACCGTTACCGGTAGGACTATGATCCTTTGTAGTGATCTCGTCGGTCAGTAAATAATAATCCCAACCCAACGAAGGACCGACAATATTATCGGTTTCCGTCGCGGGACTTATTTTTCCGGTTTCCAAAAATCCTGGAAATTTTGATTTTCAACTTATTAACTGACCCCCCGTACATATTTGTTTTTCAGAGGTTCAAGTATCACAGTATGATTTATGATACTGTACAGTACTACAGGCATAATCCTCTTTTCTTTCTACTGGCAATACAAGTATCACAGAACTATAGTACTAAAGATTCTTATGATTCCACTGCTTCTACATTTGAAATCTCACATTGGAACCCGGCATCTTTGACCAATCCAATCATCTCTTGAACTTTGACATCAAATAACTCAAGATCCCCAAGCCCGACTTCTACTCTGGCTTTTCCTCCTTTTGTTCCATCAGTATTCAGCCAAGATTGTGCTTCAATCACGTTTTGACCTAATGATCGTAAAGTCCCATCAATTTTGTTGATACATGCAACGCAGCCCATGTCCTTGATGTCAAGCTCAATCACTGCTCTATGCATATATTCCTCAGTTGAAAGTGCACTACTTATGCTTGTACTTGTACTTGCACTTGCACTTCCTGCCAATGTACCTGTTTGAATCTTTGCATGTATCTTCGACATTCTTTGATTCACAACGTGAACAAACTCGGGCATCAGCGCCACAACCCATGCAAGACCAACTTGTATAATCTTGTGCTTTGAAAATGCTGTAATTGTTGTAAATAGTAGAATCGAAACGAAATAAGGTCGAAGAGGCCCCAATACTTTGTTGAATCCAGCACATCCCATTCCAGCAAAAAAGGCATTCAGAAAAAGCTGTAATGCACAGCAAGCGCTTGAGAGAAGAGGGAGGGATATATCTCGTAGCCGGTAGAACCAATTCATATTGTTTGGACTATGACACATTTTGTGAACAGGTTCGATGGAAACTCCGCTTCTTGGTAGGTAGGTTTTCATAACGATTTGGATCGTGAATAGAATAAAGGTCTTGATGACAATAGACTTCCATATTGCAAATGTTGATAGGAGGAAATACTGAGAGGTGGGAGATGCCGCTTGTGGTTGTGTGGACTCAGCTGTCGATTTACTTGTAGCTGCAGCAAGCATGAATCCCCCTCTTGCGATATTCTGGTTGCCCAGAAGATTCTTACAATTGGCAGTGTTGCCCCAACCCCTCCAACAACAACAAGCAGAACCACCAGCAGATGACGACAGAGGTAATATTTGTCTGTTGCAGGGCTTGATAAAAAATCCAACAGCATTCTTTTCTGATAGCAATGTGAAGACAACCAAGTATGCGAACGTAGATCTCATAATGACGAATTTGTTAAAATGCTTTCTCGTTTGAATGAAACTACTCTCATCAACTATGTCCCACAATAGTGCCACAAGCCACAATTCATTTTTTACGAAGCATAATTGTACCGTATGTTGTTTTTGTAGTTGAAAGAGAACACTCCTAACCGCTATGAATATCCGTTAAAAAGATCTCCTCAACTCTTCTCTCCTCCTCATATCTCATATTCCATCGTCCATCGTCTCTCCTCTCTCATCGCTCATCGCTCATCGCTCATCGTGAGTGAGTAGATAGTGCGATAGTTACAAACAAAACAAATAGCTGTGCCGATAACCAATCTATCTGTGCTGAATACACTAGAGCACCTTTGCACCGTCCATCATGCCAATCAAACACCCAAAAGTAAAGAAGTCCGCGTGGCCAGAATGCCGCTTGAACAAGAACGAGAAACATTTCCTCAGCATTTCTATCGGCAACTCAAGCATCAACTGGGCGTTTCACGGCAAAAAAGAAGATCTAAACCCAACCTTCTTCTGGCGCACTCCGCGGCTATTAGTGGAAGACGTCGATACTGAAAATAACGAAGAACTTGCGAACACATTTGCTCGCTATCTACCTAAAGGAGCCATTGGAAATTTCTTCTTTAGCAATAGCGAACAAACTATGGACGCCGCGCTCAAGGAGAATGAAAGTCGCGGACATTTGCCCACCTTTTACATCGTTAGTTCGGATGAATCACAGACTGTTCTATTTGGTAAGTTAGTTCGTTTCCTACCATGTAGAGTTATTGAAATGCAAGCGGACGATTTCTTTACAGAAGCGGAGGGGGCATACAAGGGTATGGGGATCGATCGCTTGGCATGCCTCCGCGGAGCCATGAACATTACTGGTACACCCGTTCTTGTGATTGATGGAGGAACTGCTATGACATACACTGCGATGGACGAAAAAGGAATGATTATGGGGGGAGGAATATCTTGTGGAATAAAAATGAGGATGGATGCATTGGAAACATTTACTTCCGGTTTGCCTGCCATGAATGTGGAGAAGGAACTTACTCGTATCATTGACGAGGCAACTAAGTCTGATTCACCAGCAAATGTTTTTGCAACGAACACGAAAGATGCCATGGTCGTTGCTTCGTTGGTTGAGATATCAGCATATATCAGGAGTGTGATTGATGTGTGGATGAGCAAAGTTGGCCGTCCAAAGAAGAGGAAAGAGACTGATGGTGCAAAGAAGGGTAAGAGCTCTTCAAAATGCAACCACGATAGAGTAGTTGCTTTAGCGGGCGGGGCGGGAAATCTCATTGCTAAGCTATTAGATGAGAACGAAGGCGGGATCCTCAATTCAACACCCAAGCCTCAGATTCCTGCGAAGCATGTGAACGGATTGATTCATTTCGGAGTCACCTGGGTCCTATGCGAAAAATCTAACCAAACCCAAAAGATGCCTCACATTGCTGATGCGAACGGCCTAGGAAAGAAGGTCACTACAGAAACCAAACAAAAATGGACTAAATTCGTTGGTGAGAGTGTTATCAAGGAGTTCAATGATAACACTGGAGCAAGTGTGCAAACGTTTAAAGGTCAAGTCATCAGCTTCAGTGTTTGGGACAGTGAAGATGGTTCTGGAGAATACCCTCTCTATCGCATTGTGTATTCCGACGGGGACGAAGAAGACGTCGACCTTGCTGAACTCAAGCGTAAGTGCTATTTATCTCTTTTTAGTGGGGGAAACAAATTGATCCATTCCCTTCTCATCCAATGCATTACTTTATCGCAACAGAGTTGGTGGCCGATTACAAAACGAAAGCAGTTGATCCAAAGAATAATCCCGAAGGTTTCATTGGATCAAGGGTTGCCAAGGTTTTTTTTGGAACTCAATTGTACTTTGGCACTGTCAACTCATATTCAGATAGCCTTTGGAGAGTCAATTACGACGATGGTGACGAAGAGGAATATGAAGAATCCGAGCTCCTTGCTGCTGTAAAGACTTGCGAAGATAGCAAAGGCTCTGACCCCAAAGCACCTTGAGATCAAAATCATTGTTGCTTGGTGTGCGATCCTGGAGGGGAGGGGGACAATTATTCCAGTCTGAACAGAAGAAACATGCACCGTATGCATTATATTAAGTAAACGTGTTACTGAATTACTAAATTGAAAAATTGTAGAACTGCACAAGTGAGAAAGCGCTTTAGAGCGCGTGAGTAGAATGGGTTGAGGCACTTGCTGATACAATATTATACTTGCACAACTGCAAAACCTTTCGAAATCCTTGAGATGGTGATGATTGTAGAAAACTAAAGATACTCCTACCGTACGAGGCGTCGTTTTATTGCTTTACTTACACGTCCCAGCTCCCAGCCCGGGAACCCACACGACATTCCACACAACAACTCCAAGGAACCTAAATCTGCCTACTATCTTCTATGGAACTTTCATCAAGACCTCGAAACATGTTACAGAAGATGTTTTGTGTATTGTTAATAGCAGTGCACATTGAGCGTGTATCATCTTTCACTTCAAATAAGTCACTTCTGAAAAAGCGCCTTTCCTCAAATCCTAAATTATCTCCTCGCCAACCGGTGACTTCTCGTGTCTACGCCGCCGATAGTGGCATTGAGAGCGTGTTCGAACAAGTTTCCTCGGTAGAAGAATTTCAACCAACGGCCTTAATTATATTGGTCGCAGGAGTTCTAGGAATAATGTCCCAGACATTAATCAACTCGATGCTGAAAGGTGATCAAGGTCTTAGCGCCTTTCTCTCTGATGGAAAAGGATACGGGAATAGCAAATTTAAAGCAGGTTCGGAAGAAAGTGGGCGCCTTACCGATGATCCATTACCTTGGCTGAAGTTGCCAAAGCTTAGTTTTGTTGATGTTGCTGGGCAAGTCAATGAAGAGGATGTAGTGAAGAAGCTTGAATTATTGGCACAGAGGGGTAGAGACGAGTTGGAGGCGGGAGACAAAGCGAAAGCTGCACAAACTAGAGATGAGATAAATTCTTTGATGGCGGATTATGGGTTTGAAGATCAATGATGAGTACTCTACTCTCAAATAATCTACAAATTTAAATCCAATAAAGATTCCCCCCTTATTAGTTTTACAGAAAAACGATTTCTGCCTCGTTGGCAAGAGCTTCCTTTGTTATTTCGACCATCAAGAGCACTTCTCTGTTCAACGAATCACGTAGCTCTTTAGTATCTAAGTTAGCAAGAGCGTCCTTTGTTGTTTCGACCATCAAGCTTACTTCTCTGCCCATCGAATCACATAGCTCTTTGGTATCCAACTTAGATACTAAATCCCGTTTCTCCATGTAAAATTGCATTGAGATCCTCTTGTGATGTTCAATGAACGCAGTAAAAAGTTGCACAGGACTAGATGCTTCAATAGGATCCATGTTTTCTGCGATTTCTTCAGTTTTGATATAGCTCGTTGGTATGCTTGCCATCGTGCTACCAACTGCAGTCGATTCTTCAACAGTGGAAGAACTTTGTGCGTTGCTTGAAATACTCGTCCTTTCACTACTATCTGCAACGGCTTTAGGAACGACTTTGTCAATATTGGGCTCCTCTCTCAATTCCGGCTTGTTTGGCGTTCCCTGCAATGGCTTAGACATTGCAGTGATATCGACTGGTATTATCTCTTCTTCACGTATTGGTGGCTCGTCCGCGACTCTTTCATTGACATCAGGAGCAACAACCACATTTTCGATAGTTTTGGAAAGTCTTTTAATCTCATTCTTTGGCCGTAACTTGTCGCTTCTATGTACGACGGATATAAAAGCTCTTGCGTCGACTTGTGCAACCCCGGAGCGAGGCAAAGGATAGAAAATATTTCTGCTAATAATGCCAAGCAAAATTGACAAAACTCCCACAGAGATAGCTGCAGTTCTCAAGAGCTTGCGTCTCTTTTTGCGTCTCCTTGCATCACCATCTCCATCGGGGCCTATACCTGCAGCAACTACTGCATGGGGATACTTTGCCTCGTGTGCATGCTCCTTTTTCCTTGACTTGGCTTGATCGGATTTCATATCCTCCTCCTTCAATTCAGCCTTTACTGCCTTCATCCTCTTCTTTGCAATATAATCAGATTCAATTGAAGATGCTACTGCCCAATCAGGTGGTTGACGAAGCAGATTGATCTCGTCTGCATCTGATGCAAGTTGTTGAATAGTTTCGCTGTCGTAGTACCTGTGTGCCAAACGGATCAAGGTTCGGGGTGGCATCCTCCGCCTAATCAAGTTAATATCAAAGAACAGCAAGGTTAGAATGAATCAGGATATGATTTTGCAGGCTAAGCAATAGTGCACGAATTCACTTACATAAACGTGATGCCCAAATCGATCAGATCCTGAAATGGGACTCTTGAGCCATCCCATCCACCACTCAGCATAGATTCACCCAGTGAAGGTGCCAAACTATCATCATCATCATCAAATCCTCCGCCTCCTTCTTCCCTGTATACATCTTGACTCATAATGCTCCCATCGAAACTACAGGAGTCGTCGTCTTCCTCTCCACTAACATACTCACCTCCCATGTGAGACCCAATAAATTTCCAACCTACGCTACAAGAATTAATCGGTAGTTGTGTCAAAGCCTTGTGCAAACTCGCAAAATCGGGGTCGGCACCCAACACCTCCATCCTATTCATCGGATGCAAGATCATGGCAACACTCAAATAGATTGGCATCAATGGATGGCTTGCAATGAACAAATCAAATAATCGTTTGACAACCGTTGTATCCCTTACATCATGACTGAACCACGTGATGATCCATGACAAACAAAAGAAAGGCTCCATGTCACAATCCACCATGTGCTGATGAACTTCCGGATCTAAACTCTGAATAAGTGGGAACAAGACCAATCTCAACGCCTTGGTCAAGTACTCAAAGTTTTCCTTCATCATATCTTTCAAATGCGATTGTGACAATTTGGCCAATACCTCACTTGGAAGATCCAATCCCATTGCCTGTGCAGTTTTGGTAGCTTTTGCCTGAATGGTTCTAGGAATATTTTCCATCCTGGAAGATGGGACCGTTGTCTCACCGCCAAGGACACTCAGTATGATACAGGAAATATCATGATATCCCTGATAATACCTCAATTTGATATGATCATCATAGGTTCTAATAAGAGTGAGGTTAATGAAATTTCCAAGTCGACGCTGTTTCCTCTTGAGAAGGGTTCTGACCCTCTTTTTGTGTTTATTTTGCATTGTATTTTGGTTGACACGCTGACTTCCATTCAATAGATGCCAGGTGCAACGTGCAGTGTCGAGTGAGATTTGTGCTGCGTCAATGCAGGATGCCATGATTGTGTTTTTGAAGGTTGATACGGATTCTGGTGAAATGACAGAAAGGGATCCTCCAATGGTTCCGAGTTGTGGTTTAGCATCGATTTCTGGTGTTTGTTTTGCAAGTGTAATGCCGACGAGTTTGGGCCAAGCCTTTCTGCGTATATCGTCTATCATATTAGTGTGTCAAGAGAGGGTGGAGGATCGGGAAGGTCAGGGGGAACACGGAAATGAAAAATGGTTGGAATGAGATTTTCAATTAGAAGCAGGTTCAAAGTGAGTGGCATTAATTAGAGTCTATCAGTAATGAGGAGAGATTTATATAATACTTATAACAGCCGTGTAGCAGTAATATCATACAGCTAGCTAGCTAGCCAGCTAGAACGAACGATTCAAAATGTCATTGTGTAACTTACCGTTGATGAGACCGCCTTCAGTGAGACACAGTTCCCTCAAAGCCCATAAATCAATCTCGGGCTGCGATAAGATGGCATTGATTTCATTTAGTTTTTGATTAGCAGCGCTATTGATATTGATTTGGGGGCTGGCGGGTTTCGCATTCGGACTGCTCTCACTATTGATAGATCTAGTAGTACCAGTACCAGTACCAGTACCAGTACCGCCAACTCCGACTGATTTGGTGCGACGAGGAGTCGATGGCAATTTTGAATCCCACGTTTTCTTCTTCACTGGCGATCGCTTGATTCTCGGAGCCGAGTGAGATGGTGGTAAACCGGGTGGGCGTGGGGGTGGCATTGTTACAGTTACAGAATGCAATCAAATTTGTTTTAGGGGGGTCAGGGTTCAGGACTTGTAGTGTATGTAGTCTTCGTAGTAGGAGTACCGGTAGGATCAATTGTACAGTTCTTGGTGTATGACTGTATGATATTTTCAATTTGCATGTTATTTTTGAACAAGAAGAAGGATCTGATACTTTTTGAAATTTTGTTAAGCCTTATAAGAGCCGTTTAGCGTCTGTTGGAATCTTGCTGTTGAAATTTAGCAACATTAGATCACTTCTTGGGATCACACGCGAAACGCGACACGCCACCACGAGCCACGAGCCGCACATCAACTCATAACCAACTTCTTCAAACACATCAACATACTGTTGTACATTGATCAAATGAATGAGGATTTCTTTTCATTGAACCTTTTCGCATCACCAGATAACGATAGCGATGATGAAAGTGAAAGTGAAACAGATGTGCAGAATCTTCCATCACAACAACAACAACAACAACAACAACAACAACAACAACAACAATCGATTCCAAGCCATCCAATCATCAAGGACTTATCGGATGCAATCAAATTCCTTTCTCAACCACTTTCACTAGATGGATACAATTTAAACCATGTAGAATATGTAATATCCATGTATATGGGAAGTATGGCGCAATGTAGAATCCATGGGAAAGAGATCAACAGGCTTGGAGGGATTGATCATTTAATGACGATACTCTACACTCTAATTGGATACTGGAAACTGAAAGAACAAAGCGGGAAAAATGCATCGGGTTCGTTGGAAGGATCGGAACAGGACACGTATGAACTAGAACTTCAAGTGGCGAATGTTATCCTTGGGGCATTGAGAGATTTGAGTTGCGGAAATGCATTGAATAGAATACAAATTGGTCAGTATGATTACCAAATACAGTCAAAGGAGACATGCGGGAACGATGTGCCGGTTGTGATTTCAACAGATATAAGTACGAGTGCAAACGCTAGAATATATAATGGGATTAGAATAACGTCATTCTTTATTACGAGGCATGCGCATCAGACATGGGAGGAAATACCAAAGGCAGAATTGAAAAGCATGACCAATGCTCTGGGTGTTGCTAGAAACATTACTCACAGTACACCGTATAATTGCAAGGCTCTGCATGAGACAGGGATGACCAGTGTATTCATAGATCGTCTATTAGGAAAAGTGCAAAGTGCTGATCAGAATGGGAATGCGACCTTGAGCTTGAGCTTTGCTAAATCGCACTTGGGAGAGATTGCGTCTTGTCGGTCTTTGCCGGATTCTTCGAAACCGTGGAGGGAGGCATGTTATCGTTTGGCAGGTACATTGATTAATATGGCGGAAAAATGCCGTGATGCGGCAATAGAATGCGCCGGCGATGAAGATATTATTTGGATATTGATTGATAGTTGGGGTGGAGTGAAAGACTGGAATGCCCTGTTCGACACGGGAGATTTGAAGAAGGCGATACCCGTTTTGCATTTAGGATTATTCGCCGTGTTGACGGAAAAACTGAGAATGGAAGGAGAAGAAGGCGATTGTCGAGAACAAGTAATGAATGAAGCTAGGTTGAGGGTGAGAAGCAAGAATGGTCATGTGGATGAGATACACAGTAAAAGAATGCTGTTGGATGTTATTCATGGAATACTTGAAAATGAAAAGAGACGAAAGCTTAGAGCTCAAGAAAGAGAAAATTCAAGAAAGGCAAATCGATGAAGTATGGATAATGTATTGTCTCTTATTGTTTTGGTAGCGTACACGTATGTAAGTATGGTATATACGATGCTTTCGTAGCGCATCGAAGTAGTGCATCGTTCTCTCTCTTAATGCAAATGAATTGCGGCGGTTTTGTCGTTCAAGCGCTTCTTTTAAATCCAATATGATCCGCCCTCACTTATTTATCAATGAGA
>Ga0115005_10004340_pt1 | contig 11272 bp, 14 predicted proteins | sample ArcOceMetagenome_FD_87163 | JGI IMG/M metagenome (GOLD analysis project Ga0115005, IMG submission 87163) | Marine eukaryotic phytoplankton communities from Arctic Ocean - Arctic Ocean - Greenland ARC118M Metagenome | ecosystem: Environmental > Aquatic > Marine > Oceanic | place: Arctic Ocean...
ATTAAGGGTTACTTTTCGCCCTTTGGTTTTACATACAATACTAGATTGTGTTCAACCAATTCATAACCATATTCTTCAGCGATCTGGTGCTGAAGCTTTTCAATTTCTTCGTTTACGAACTCAATCACTTGGCCGGTTTTGACACATACCATGTGGTCATGGTGATCGCCACGATCAAGTTCAAACACGCTGTGGCCGCCATCAAAGTTGTGGCGCTCTACTAAACCTGCGCTTTCAAACTGAGTCAATACACGATAAACCGTGGCAAGACCCACTTCTTCATCGGCATCCATCAATGCCTTGTACACATCTTCCGCGCTCATGTGCGGTTCGGACGCTGCTTCAAGTATTTGCAGTATTTTTACTCGAGGCAGTGTCACTTTAAGACCTGCTTTGCGTAATTCTAAGTTTTCATCTGCCATGGGGTATGCTCTTTGGTCGTTGCGAGCAACGCAACTTCAGGTATTATGCAATCAAATTTTAAGTGACGGTTATTCTACATGTTTCGATTTATTATCACAGCCACAGTTTTAATATTCTTAAGCGCTTGCTCAATGCAGGTGTATAAACTCAATGTTCAACAGGGCAATATTGTCACTCAAGACATGCTTGATAAGCTTAAACCCGGCATGAATAAAGGCCAAGTGGCTTATATTATGGGCAATCCAGTGCTAAAAGACACCTTCACTACGCGCTTTTGGGATTACACCTATCGCACAGAGCGTCGCGAAGACGAAGTGAAAAGCTACCACATTCGTGTGCACTTTGACCAAGCACAAAACTACAGCCACTTTGAAGGTGAATTGCCAGAATCCACCGATCCTGAGCTGCAAAAAGCCGATGATAAACCGGTAACCGTGTTTGGTGATTAACCCCAACCATAAACAGAAGACAATAAAAAAGGCCCTCATGGGCCTTTTTTATTGTCTAACTGGTAAGGTGCAAATTATGCCTTTTTCGCCGCCTTAGCCGCTCGGTTTGCTCGGGCCACTTTAGGGTCAATGATCAGTGGGCGATAGATTTCCACACGGTCGGCCGATTTTAACGACTCTTCGCTTGGATTACGCACCGCTTTACCAAAAATTCCCATTTTGGCTTCGGCTAAATTGATTTCAGGGAATACATCACAGATACCGGATTGCTCAGCTGCTTGTAAAACGGTACACCCTTCTTCCACATCTAAGGCAATAATGCGCTGTTTTGTGGGGTTGCATAGGCAACTTCAACTTGTATTTGCGCCATACTAGGCTCCGTATACTGCATCAGCACGCTGCACGAATGCATCTACCATGGTATTCGCGGCTTGCTTGAAAATTGGACTTAGGGTCATGGATAATATTTTACCTGCTACCTCAAAGTCCAATTCTAATATCACCTTGCACGCCTCTTCATTAAGAGGCTGAAAGGTAAACTTACCATTAAGTTTTGAGAAAGGCCCATCCACTAGTTCGAGTGTCATCCAGTCAGGGGCCTGCTTGACGTTACGCGTGGTAAACGTTTGCTCGATACCGCCTTTTTTGATCGTCATGCCCGCAATTAATTCAGAGTCTGTCTCTGACGCCACATGCGCGCCCACACACCACGGTAAGAACTGCGGGTACGATTGCACATCACATACTAATGCAAACATGCGCTCAGCGCTGTGCATAACCAGCGCTGAACGTTCAATGTGGGCCATAAACTACCTTAAATTAGATCAAACCGTTTATCAGTACGATAGCAACGGCTACCGGCGCAATAAACTTCACTAGGAAACGCCACACATTGTACATGAAGGTGGTTTCCATGTTCAGTTCGTCTTCAACATCTTGCTTATGCATGACCCAACCCACAAAGACAGCGATGAGCAATCCACCTAGCGGTAGCATGATGTTCGCGGTTAGGAAGTCCAAATTATCAAAAATGGTACGGCCAAAGATTTTGAAGTCCGCCCACAAGTTGAATGACAAAATGGTGCCGACGCCCAATAACCAAATAACAATACCAATCCAAGTGGCAGCCGCAACACGGCTCATACCTTTGCTTTCAACGGCCCAAGCCACAACCGGCTCACCCAAAGAAATAGCAGAACTTAGAGCTGCGAACGCCACCAATAGGAAGAACATGGTGCCAAATACGGTACCAGCTGGCATTTGAGAGAACGCTAGCGGTAGCGTTTGGAATAACAAGCCTGGACCTGCGCCCGCACAAAGACCATTACGAAATACGATGGGGAAGATAACCAAACCCGCCACTAAAGCGATTAAGGTATCAAGGAAAGCAACGGTTAAAACCGTCTTACCAATTGAAGAATTCTTCGGCATATAGGCGCCATAAGCCATGATCGCACCCATGCCTAGGCTTAGCGTGAAAAAGGCGTGACCTAAGGCTACAACGATACTTTCGGCGGTGATTTTAGAAAAATCAAAGCTAAATAAGAAATCAAAGCCCGCACCAAACCCTTCAGTGCTCATGGAGTAGCCCAATAGGATAACCAAGATTAAGAACAACATCGGCATCAAGATACTGATAGAACGCTCTAACCCTTTATTCACACCACGCGCCACAATACCAATGGTTAAAACCATAAAAATGGTATGCCAGCCTAGCAATGCTTCTGGATTACTTAATAGATCACCAAAGATGGTGCCCACACTTTCAGCCGTCGCACCGTCAAATGCGCCACCGGCCATGCGGAAAATATAAGCCAAAGACCAGCCAGCAATCACTGAGTAGAAAGAAAGGATCAAAAAGCCCGATACAGCCCCCATCCAACCAATACCGCCCCAAAACTTAGCCGTACCTTGATCCTTCACCAATGCGTGCATGGTGTTGATCGGGCTTTGTCGACCAAGACGACCCAGGGTTACCTCAGCAATCATCACCGGAATACCGATGACACAAATACACGCCAAATAGACCAGTACGAATGCACCGCCGCCATTTTCGCCTGTAATATAGGGAAATTTCCAAATATTACCCAAGCCAACCGCAGAACCAGTCGCGGCTAAAATAAATAGCCAGCGGCTACGCCATAAACCATGAATGCTCTTTTGCTCAGCCATGTGTCTTCCTGTGTATAAAAACGTTGCTGTTATTGTGTGTAATTTTCAGTGCTATCTCAAGGGAATCTAGCAGTAAGGTTTTAAATGGCTCAATTCACCATAAAAAAACCCGCTTAAACCCTTATTTATCGCGTATCTTTTTGGCGAATTCGCCCCTATAATCGCTGCCATGGCTAAGAGTAATAAAAAATCCAAAAACAGCGGTTCAAGCATTTGCGAAAATAGACGTGCGCGTCACGACTACATGCTTGATGATAAAACCGAATGCGGCGTTGCATTATTAGGTTGGGAAGTGAAAAGTATCCGAGCGGGCAAAGCCCAGCTTGTGGATGCTTTCGTGGTGATTCACCAAGGCGAAGCCTGGCTTCACGGTGCGAACATCACGCCACTTAATACCGCCAGTACACATGTTATTTGCGACCCAAGACGAAATCGAAAGCTTTTGCTTAAACGCAAAGAGATCGATAAGTTCGAAATGGCTGCAAATGCTAAAGGCTACACACTGGTTGCCTTAGAAATGTACTGGAAAGGCCCCTATGTAAAATGCAAAATTGCACTGGGTAAAGGTAAGCAGGCTCACGACAAGCGTGAATCTGATAAGCAAAAAGATTGGAACAAACAAAAAGAACGCATTATGAAACACAACGTGCGATAGTTTGTTAACTCTTCTTACCCTTGCCTAACCTGTTTTATCATTAAAAAAAAGCCCAAACATCAAATGATGTTTGGGCTTTTTCGTTATTAGAAGTAGTAACCAAACTGAATGTTTAGGAACGTATTCCAATCATTATTGCTATCACCTTCTGCTAGCGAAGAAAGGTATCCCGCTTGAGCGTTGCCGTCATTATCAAAAACAACATTACCATTGGCATCAATACGAGAACCGTCACCAATAAATAGTGCATTTTTGCCTGATGTAAGGTCAACAAAGGTATACAAGTCACCAGTTACAAACATCGCGCCCACTGTGTGGATTTGAGAGTCTTTAAAGCTAGACTCGTCTTTGTCGATCAGGTTGTAGTCAGTGTAAACACGTACTAACTCAAGAATGCCGCCTTTAAATGGCAGGTCATAATGGAAGTTAGCCACATACATATTCGCTTTTGATGCCACTTGATAGGTTGCGCCAAAAGCACCCATTTGCACGGAGTCTTCGCTTACGCCATCTGGGTTTTCAGGATTAAACTCATAACGACCCGCTTGCAACTGAACGCCTAACGCATCGTACTTTCCGTTTAAGAAAACAGCCGCTGCCCAGGCATCACCCATTTGCTTGGTTTCAGAGTTATACAAACCTGTGAACTGAGTCGAGGCACCAAACTCACTGCCACCTACTTTGTAGCTAGTGTGGAAATTTAACTGATGAGCTTCCTCATTGGCTTGACCCGCAGAACTCACTAGGTCAGCAGAAAAACGCTCCGCATCCGTCGGCTTTGTATCACCATTTGAGAAGTAAGCCACTTGCACATTCAACGGGCCACGTTGAGTGATGTACTTAATACCCGTGTCATAGTCATCATTGAATCCCATGAATAAGGCGTTATCACCCCAGTCATTATGAGACTCATACGGCTGGATACCGAATGGGACTTTAGTGATACCTACTTGGATTTCAGACTGATCATCGATATCTGTCGCAAAATACAAGTGGTGAATCATAGAAGGGTTGCTGTTGTCATACATACGGTACTGAGCAGACAAACGCACACCATTTTTTTCAGTTTCCACACCTAGGTTTAACTGATTAAAGCGGAAATCACCGCCACGGTCTTCTTGACGCTCATTCCAATCTTGCACGGTGTAGTTCAAACGATAGCTACCCGTGATTTGAACTTTTTCTAACGCTTCAACTCTATTCTCCAGATCACTTTGATCTGCAGCGAAAGCCACACCGGATGTTACCGCTGTCGCCATTACTAAAGGTAATGCACGCCCTAAAGTACGAGTAAATTGCATAATGTCACCAAAATACGTGAGTGATTCGAAATTACCTGACCAGCCAGTCAAATAAAAAGGCGGCATTCTATAGAAGCCTCCGTCGTAAATCAGTATTTTTTTTGTAAAAAAATCAATGGGCGGGTCATTTGTGAAGAACAACACTGAAAAGTACAGTTTTTATAACCTAAATCACTAAGATGAGGCCCAACGGCCCTACTTATACCGAATAAACATTCAAACTATCAAAGTATGGCAACCCCCAGCCTGATGACAGAAAAGTTTGTAGATTCAGGCTCTTATCTTGTATTCGCCAAATATGAGGCATACAATTAGGCTTAACCAAAAAGCTTTTGGGGACGATTTTGGATTCGACGCCGATGATGAAGCTTTAGGTGCATGTGGTGAGGGTATAACGATCACCTAAATCCCCGTTGTACATTTTAATAGTCGCAAACGACGAAAACTACGCACTAGCGGCTTAATTGCCGCTAATCTCCGCGTCTGGATGCTTATAAACAGACAACGAGAGCATCGCAGAATAAGCTCGCACGGGAGGCTCGCCTAAGGCCAAACTGCTAAATAGTATTAGGCTCACCCTAAGCACCCTGTCTTTCGGGCGGTGATGGGCTAAACTAGTAGAAAGAATAAACATGTAGAACCGAGAGGGGAGTGTTGGCGGACGCGGGTTCGAACCCCGCCGTCTCCACCAAATTCGCTAAAGTCATTTAGCAAGTTTGATACAGAGTTAGATTGTTTAACTCATATCCAAGATCAGGCTTTCAACCAATCGTAAGCCATCAAAAAAGCCCAGACTTGAAAAAGCTCTGGGCTTTTTTGTATCTAAAGTTTGAGCGTGTTGGCCCTAATACAGTTTCCGGGTTCGCCCTCCGTCTCCACCAAATTCGCTAAAGTCATTTAGCAAGTTTGATACAGAGTTAGATTATTTAACTCATATCCAAGATCAGGCTCTCAGCCAATCGAAAGCCATCAAAAAAGCCCAGACTTGAAAAAGCGCTGGGCTTTTTTGTATCTAAAACTTGAGCGTGTTGGCCCTAATATAGGATTAAAAAATCAATTAACCCCATCCAGAACTAAAAGACAAAACTCAGGTTGGCCATTTTTTAGAACCGTTAAGTATTGCAGTAGCACGGATTCTAAATCCCCCTCAATAGCAAAGAAATTAATTCTTCGTCTGCTCAGCTATATAAAATGCGTTTTCAGCTTCAATTCAGTTTTTCCTTGTAAATTGGTGCTCAACAACGGAAATAGGAGAACAATATGACATCAGATACCTCAATAAAAGTTTGGGACCCTTTAGTCAGGGTATTCCACTGGTTACTGGCAGCAGGCTTTTTCGTAGCATACTTCAGCGAGGATGACTTCCAACAAGTGCATCATATTGCAGGATACTTGATTACCAGCCTAGTGATCGGGCGAATCCTATGGGGCTTTATCGGCAGTAAACACGCTCAGTTTAAGAATTTTATAGCTGATCCGACGACCGTTATTGCGTATCTAAAAGGCATGATAAAAGGTGACCACCCTCGCTATCTAGGGCACAACCCGGCAGGTGCAGTGATGATATTTTTATTACTAGGGTCCATTTTGTGTATTGCCTTTACCGGTATGACGATTCTAGCCATTGAAGAGCAGGCAGGCCCATTAGCTGGCTGGGTTCAAACCATGGGATGGACAGATGATGACGTGTTTGAAGAACTGCATGAATTCTTTGCGAACTTCACCGTGTTTCTAGTGATCTTTCATGTGAGCGGTGTCTTACTTGAAAGCATGTTACATAAAGATAACCTAGTGAAATCCATGTTCACCGGCCGTAAACAGAAAAACATTAAGTAGGATATGACGATGCTTAAAAAGATATTAACCTATGGCGCTACACTTGCCGTGACGGTGGGTCTATTTACAACATTTTTAAATTCCCCGTCTGCCAATCAAAGTTACAAAAAAGAGCATGACGATGACAATCGTACCTTTAAGGTTTCTGGCTTAACTAAACCGTCACAGCAACAGGCCATAGACGCCTTGCTCGAAAAGAAAGGGGGTCATATCATCAAAATTGAACAAGAAGGCAAACATAAGCTTGGAGTAAAAGGCATTGATGCCCAAGGTAACCGTTATGAGGTTATATAACACTATGAAAACAATCACACTAAGCATTTTTCTATTACTATTGTGCACTCAGGCCTGGAGCGATGAAGACCATAACGAGGCACGCAGCCTTCGCCTACAAGGCGAAATATTGCCATTAACACAAATCCTCAAAGAAGCAGAAAAAGCAGGACTGGATACCATACTCGAAGCCGAGCTTGAAAAAGAAGGTGGGCAGTGGTGCTATGAGATAGAGGGCCTTTCAGAAGGCAATCAAGTGATTGAGCTACTCATCAATGCAAAAACTGGCGAGATCATTCGTACAGAATATGAGAAGAAATCTCACAAAGGTCATGATTAATGCGCTTATTGCTAGTGGAAGACGATACCGCCCTAGCGCTTGAGTTAAAACAAAAGCTCAAGTGTGATGGCTTTGCTGTCGATGTCTCCCACAACGGTACAGATGCTCAGCACCTAGGGCTAGAAGAAGCATATGACATTGTGATTCTTGACCTAGGCCTGCCTGACATCTCCGGTCTAGGTGTGCTCCGAAGCTGGCGTGACGAAAATCTTGATACGCCGGTTTTAATTCTTACGGCACGCAATGCATGGGAAGAAAAAGTCGATGGCCTTAAATGTGGTGCCGATGACTACTTAACCAAACCTTTTCATTACCAGGAACTTCTTGCGCGATTACAGGCGTTAATTCGCCGAAGCAAAGGACAAAAAAAACCTCAAATTAGTACTCAAGACTTTTTTTTAGATGAGGAAACTCAAACCGTTATCTTCAGTGATGGAAAACAAGAAGCACTAACCGGCACAGAATTTAAGCTGCTTCGCTACATGCTCCTGAACCCTGGTAAAATTCTATCTAAGTCCGTACTCACAGAACATGTCTACGCATACGATGCAGATAAAGACAGTAATGTTATAGAGGTCTATATTCGAAGATTAAGAGATAAAATAGGAAAGCAACTTATCGTCACTAAACGCGGACAAGGGTATGTTTTTAAGGATACACCATGACAGGCTCCTTACATAAGCGCATTAATCTTGGGTCTATAGGATTTGCTGCGGCCCTTCTTGTGGGCCTCATTATTTTAGAGACCTTTTTTATTCAACAAATCGCGCAGTTCTATGTTTCAACTCGTCTCGAACATGATAACGAAACCATTCTGAGTGCATTAACCGTCGACCCTAATAGCCAATCTTACACCTTGAAAGAAAATCTCATCCACCCTATTTACCAACGACCCTTTAGTGGCCACTATTTTAAGCTATCACTGCCGTCACAAACCATTCGTTCGCGTTCGCTTTGGGATGAAGTATTAAATATATCCATGGACCAACCCCATTACCCTAAATTGACGAGCATCATCGGCCCATATAATGAACCCTTATTGGTGTTAATTGAACGTTATGAAATGGCTGAACAAGACGTGATTATCGCCACAGCCGAGTCCATGGCACAACTGCAACCTCTAACACGCCAAGCACAACTATGGTCCGCTGGAGCCGCCTGCATTTTGGTTTTGATCTTTATGATCTTTCAATATAGATGGATTCGGTCAAGCCTTGAGCCTCTCAAATCGCTCAAATCACAACTAAAAGAGCTACAGCAAGGCAAGCGTAAGCAGCTCAATTTAGACAATGTGTTCAGTGAGCTTTCTCCACTTATTACGGAATTAAATCAGCTTTTACTGGCTTTGGACGAACGAATTACTCGTTCAAGGCATGCAATGGGGAATCTAGCACACGCACTGAAAACACCAATGGCATCTTTACAACAGTTGTCGGAAGAAGATGCCGCCGATGATCCAAATTTCATGAAAAAAATGGCAACGATTCTAAGCACCATTAATCATCGCGTCGATAATGAATTAAAGCGAGCAAGAATAGCCGGAGCAAAAGGCAGCCGTCAGCAAATCAATATTCGAGATGAAATCATCGACCTCAATAGCACCTTAAGAAAAATCTATTCGAGCAAAGACATACAAAGTCACATAAGTATTCCTGCTAATACATATATTACATTCGACCGACAAGATTTTTTAGAGATGGTAGGTAACGTATTAGACAATGGTTTCAAGTGGGCTAGTCGCAAAGTTGAGATAGCCGTAAGTTGCGAAAACGGTTTGAAAATAGTGATTGAGGATGACGGCCCTGGCTGCGATGAAAATCAATTAGCCTTACTTAGTGAACGTGGAAAGCGACTAGATGAGAGTACGCCTGGACATGGCCTTGGGCTATCCATCGTTAAAGATATTGTCTCTCAATACAACGGTGTCATCGAATTTAATAAAGGTGAGAAAGGCGGGTTACGAGTAGAGATTACGATTGCCCTGTGATCGAAACCCGACAAGCCGAGATTCAAGCTAAACTTGATTTAGTGACTGTTTAAGCCAGTTTAATGCATCTTCTTCACTGGTGAAGTACTCAATATTCTGCTTAGCGCGAGACGGCGATAACTTATTAATTAGATCTTTTTTCATAGAAGAATCAATCACCATAGCCTTTGCGACCAAGCGCTGCGTATTCAACCACTGATTATACAGCTCAAGCTCTGCATAAGCTTCAGGCGTGCCTCCTTCTAGCTCTAGGTCATTAATTAATATTCCAAATGCAGCACCATTGAGCGTGGCAACAAACGCCCTAACAGCATCCGTAAACCGTTTAACGCCCAAATCATTAAACAAACCCTTTAAGCGTACAATAATGATGGGGCCTTCAGTGGTGACCTCACTGCCCCCATGTATAAAGTCATTTGCGCTCATAAATAAATTCCATATCAACTAAAGGCACAGTTAATACAACGGCCATAACATCACGAATCGTATAGTCTGCAGTGAATCAATCCCAACTCTTATTAAGAATGCGCCATGCCTCATCAGCATTATCAACGATATGAAACAAGGTCAAATCCGACTCAGTAATCGCGCCTTCTTCCACTAGAAATTCAAAATCAATTAATCGTTTCCAGTATGATTTACCAATTAACACCACAGGCAAAGGTTTTATTTTTTTGGTTTGGATCAGAGTCAGTGTTTCAAACAACTCATCTAGGGTGCCAAAGCCACCAGGATAAGCAATTAAGGCGACTGCACGTTTTAAAAAATGCATTTTACGCAGTGCAAAATAATGAAACTGAAAGCTCAATTCAGGGGTTATATAAGGATTTGGTTTTTGTTCAAATGGCAACACAATATTTAATCCAATACTTTTTCCACCCACATCAAATGCCCCTCTGTTGGCTGCCTCCATCACACCAGGGCCACCACCTGTCACAATCACGTATTCATTGCCGCCATTGTCTAAAGACTTTTGCGTGATGCTTTGAGCCAAGCGATGAGCATCGTCATAGTAGCGACTGTTTTTTACTAATATCTGGGCTTTTTGATGAGCGGCTAATAACTCAGTATCATCCGGTGAGCTTGCTAAGGCCTGCTTGGCTTCTTCTAGTTTCGCGTTGGCTTTCTTAGGTTCGCAAAACCGTGCGCCACCAAAGATGACCACGGTGGATTCGATCCCCTGCTCTTCCTGCAACAGGTCAGGTTTTAGCCATTCAAGTTGTAAGCGGATGGCTCTCAGATCGTCTCGCAATAAAAACGCGTCGTCACTGTACGCCAGACGGTATGAATGACTGGTTTTATCTGACTGACAAGCATGCTTTAAGTCTTCCGCGGCGGTTGGGAAAAAGCATGAAGGTGGTTTTTTATTACTCATATACTCATCATTTTAAAATATTATGGTCTGCCCAAGTATTGCAATAGTAGCAGCCCAGCCCACTTGTTTAACAGCCTCTTGTAATGCCAGTTTGGCGCTGTGCTCTCCATGTACAAGAAAAAGTTTTGGTTTTTTAAGGGTAAAGCCCGATAGCCAATCAATCAACTGTGTTTGGCTAGCGTGCGCTGAGAAGCCTCCGAGTGTATGAATACTCGCTTGAACCTTAATATCTTCACCCACAATTTTCATATGGGTGGCCCCATCAATTAACGTGCGACCCGGTGTTCCTTCTGCCTGAAACCCAACAAACACAACATGGGACTGCTTACGCCATAAATTATGTTTTAAGTGATGTCGGATTCGCCCACCATTACACATACCACTTCCAGCAATAATAATCGCACCACTTTGAATACGGTTTAACGCCATAGATTCATCAGTACTGGTGGAGTAACGCAGGA
>Ga0115005_10004344_pt1 | contig 11265 bp, 1 predicted proteins | sample ArcOceMetagenome_FD_87163 | JGI IMG/M metagenome (GOLD analysis project Ga0115005, IMG submission 87163) | Marine eukaryotic phytoplankton communities from Arctic Ocean - Arctic Ocean - Greenland ARC118M Metagenome | ecosystem: Environmental > Aquatic > Marine > Oceanic | place: Arctic Ocean...
AGAGTTCTGCGAAAGTGTCTCGGATATATATTTACTCCAGAGTTCCGAAATATCTACTAGTCAGATATATACCAGTGGACAGTGCAGAAATCTGGGTTCAGAATAGATATTACTGTAAAAAAACTCCAGTATTCTGACACTAGTACAGATTTGGCCTCTCTGATGTATGGAAACTTCCCAAGGGAAAGGGGCAATATTGCCCCAAAACAAGGGAAGCTACCAGACTCTCAGATCTCGAAGGACTCCCAGAGGATTCTGTACTAATCAAGGCCATGGGGGCGATCCTTCTACTCTTTCAATTTGAAAGAGCGAATCTAATGCAACTTGAAGATTGCGATGTCTCCACTCCCAAGGATCCTCTCTACGATGAGCAACTATCTGATGGCAACGTGCATACGAGATTAACTCGTCTCTCAAGAGCAAGGCGAATCGGTGACATCATCGATCCTCGTGGGATTGATGTAACAATCCGAGACGGAAATCTTCTCAAGGCGTCGCACCTTCCAATGCCCGTATGTCTCAAGTCTTACACAACATGTAAGCACATCGTCTCATGCGATATTGAAGCCCTTCAAGTCGCTTTCAGCTTAGATCATTCCAAGAGCTTGAAGAAAGGCGTCAAGCAAAATCTTCGTAGAACTTGGCGACCAGACCCTACCAAGAAGACCTTCAATCACGTGAAAGCATTGAACGATAAGCTAATCAAGATGTTAGAAGGTGTACTCGAAGGAGCTTCATTGATCGAAACACTCGGCGAGAAATTTGACAGCAACGTTCAAGTCAGAAAAATTGATTTGCCACCACCAATGTCCGCTTTAGCAAGCAATGAAACGGTCAGCATGCTCGAAGCAGTGACCATCCCTTGGCAAACTGACAAGTGGCCACATCCTCGCGACTGCCAGCTTTCGTGGACACTTCACCACACTCCAAGAGACGCTCGTACCTTGAAACTTCAAACAGGTCTACATGCATCGCAAAGACACAATCTTGCGCTTATGGACCGCGTCAATCCAAGGAAGCCGTCGATGAAACTTGATATCTGGACAGATGATTTTTACAATCATCTTCAGATGACCACAGTTGCTTGCCTCGAAGTAACACATGTTGGCTCGTTGGATGAGTACAAGGGTACCGAAGAAACGGTGATCTGGACGAGAACTTCGCGTTCCAACAATTGGGTCGCCCAAAAGGGACCAAATGACGAACCACAGCGAGAACCATATGACTATCCAGTCTGCTACGATATCAACAATATTCTGATTCTCGGCAACAGTCGTCCAACTTTTCATTCCATCAGCAGAATGTTCATCAGCGTCCTAGCTGTGGAACTCCAATATAAAGAAATTGGAAGTGCAAATGATCAAGCAAGGCAACTTCAACGCACACACTCTTTTGGTCTACGAGCGGATCGCCGCTATGTGCTGCGAACCGGATATTCGCCTCGCGATCTCCCTTACGAGATTGCAAGACGAACAGGCCTAATGGCAATCCGCCATCCTGATCACCCAACGGTAATCACTACAACATGGGGCCTAACAACAATTGCCAACAACATGGGATTGTATGGCGTTGATTACTCCCAAAACAAACATTCATACCACCATTTCGCTAACGCCCATCCCGAGAAAGTTTTGGGCCACACGTTCAGATACGCTTCGGAGCCAAGGAACGTTAGAAGACCAATCGATCGAATTGATCTTTTTGGCCCACACGACAGAAATTGCAACCTTGATATTGAAGATTACCCAACATACGGTAAGTCCTCCAATCAACTTCTTGAATTTCACTCACATAATATTTTTGACTCACCCACTTTTCCAAGACGCCACTTCTGGAAAAGTCTGGTGCCACTAAATATGCATGTTCAACCCTCCATTCCTATACATAACAATGATCAGCTACATGCTTGTATGGCTACAAGTTCAAGTTTCAACATTCCATCAATCGATAATATACATGTCCAACCATCCATTCCCAAAAATGCGAATACACAATTATATGCATGCATGGCTTCGCGCACCCGCTCGAGCACTTCACAAATTAATAATACAAAGAAAATACGTGTGAGAACAATCCTAGAAAGTGCTATTGATGATTTAGAGGATAGCGATAGCAGTAACGAGATGCCAGAGACTGTCTCTACAATCGTCAATCTTGTACCTGAATTGACTCAATCCACTCCGCAATCAAATCTATCAACTCCATTATCACAAGCCTCCACACAAACAGGATCATATACAACAGCTTCTGACGTTGCAACACAACCTACTAGTAACCTTGCTGAAGTTTCAAACAAACCAGAAGGACCTCGACCACAAACTGACCCATCATTGCTCGAATTTGAAGATGACCCTCAAAACATCAGTTTTGCACAAAAAGAGATCCCAATGACCCAAGAAAGCCAAAATTGGTCCAAAGAAGACATCCTACACGTCCTCAACAACGCAGAAGACTACGACACATCTACTATTCAGAAAGACATTAAGACTCAACCAGAACAGGTAAGTCAACCCGAACAACTCTCACATAGCGATAGAAAAATGACACCAAGCGAGAAAGCTACTGTCCAATACTTGAGATACATATCGCAGAACCCAGAACCACCACTCTCTAATGATCCAATACCAATTCGTACTTACAATTGTCCATCAGAAGTTTCTTCTAAAAATACAGAGGAAGAACCTCAACATGAATCGGATCAAAAGTCGCCATTCAAACTATCTACTCCAATCGTACCACGAACACGATTCGCAGCAAAAGATCCACCAAGCGACCCACCTGACAACAGCTCATCAGACGATTCTGAACCTAGAAAGAAAAGAGAGCCCAAGAAGAAGAAAAATAAGTCCAGAGACGCAAAGAAGAAGAAATCTAGAGACATACCCTTTTTCTCATCTGACGATGATGACGGATCATCACCAGATGATAGTGAACCCGACGAAGACAGATCAGACAATGACGACCCCACAGATGATGGAAATAATCGACTGAAGGAGTGTCCATCCGTCGAGACACTAACACGAATCCTAGTCAAGCATGCTAGAAATTCACGTCTTAGAAATCTCGACTACCCAGCTGACTTAGACATCAGACGTCGCCGTTTCAACAGCTTCATCGATATACTCACTATAGTATGCCAAATTTCACCATGGACACGGACCATTTTTAATCAATGGCCTGTAAAAATACACATCCCAGAAAAGAATGTGAACATTGCTTTCTTCAATTTAATATTCACGCATACAAACGAAGCATGCCAAAAACATCTACTCGAAGATAGTGACTCGTGTGCAATCAAAGCATTAAAGTCACTACAAAGACATTGTGCTCCAATCACGGATGATCATGTCGAGAAGATGGATATACAATTTCGTTCACTCGTCCAAGGCGAAAACGAAGTAGCTACATCGTATTTCAATCGTATCAGAGAAACGAAACGTGACTGCTATCATGCAGGAATACTATTACTTCCTATCGAATTATTAAGTAGAGCAATTCGAGGTGCAAGCACGCATCAATTCTACGATACAACATACAAAAGCTATGAACGAAAACTAGACGACTTCAAAATGAACAGTTCACTACCTGAACCTACATTTGTTGACCTAGAAACGTCATTAGCACGCATCGACGAAAGGAGGGGACTAACAGTACCAGGACAACAACGACGAAGTCCAAACCAACAAGCAAACTATGCTTCGATTGGTCAAAGAAACCAATCCTCAACGAATAGACCTCCCTTTCAGCGTAGACCATTTGGTAACAACAACTCATCCTACAACAGATCACGACAAAATGATAGTCGCAACCAAACGCGAACACCTAACAGCACTTCTACTGGTAGTAGGTATTGTACCCATTGCAACCGACCTGGGCACAGCTTCGTAGATTGTAGAACACGCTTGCGAGAATCTTCGAGCAACCGAACACAACCTACGAATCGCTACCAACCGAATCAGAACAGATTCAGAGCTGCTGCCAACAATTTGTCAAATCGAACAGGCGAAAACAACATCAATCGCAGTAATACTACTGCATATACTCCTCGACAAGCACCAAATCGACAACATAACGGCAGCTCTAATCGTGGTCCATGCCACACATGTGGCCAAGTAGGACATTATGCACGAGATTGCACAAGCCGCACAAGAGGGGGGAATAATAGTTCCAACAGCTCCAATAGAAGCAACCCTCCAAGAAGAAATAATACAGACAATAGGGGCCGAGGAAACAATTCTCGAGCCCTACTGGCACAGTCTGCTAACACGACAGTATCCGACATGCGGCAAATGAGCCATTTCGAGACAGCCTTAGTAGCTACAATGGATAAGACTTCAATCGGTTTTCACGAAATTACTCAAACAGTTGATATAGCGCCATTAATGGAACTACCAACCCATGGAGAGCTAGATCAACGAGAGCCTGCGTCAATTTCAAATAACACGAACTCAGAAGAGGATTCGAACGGAGTACCAATGCCTCCATACAATCCAATCGTAATGAACGATTACATCAAAGGTAGTACTGAATTCTTCCATGAAGATCCTAGCTCTAATCATCAGAAGTTCGGTCCACCTATTCTACAAAACTGGCTGCCCGACAGCGGAGCCACTTCACACTTTACACCGGTTTTTAGCGACCTTGTAAATGCAAAACCAAGCTGCCATCACGTGCAAATGGCAGATGGCAGCACAGTAGTGGCATCCTATGTAGGCGATGTTCCTTGCTACTTTACAAATGACCAAGGTGAACCATCCACCATCCTGCTATCACAAGTATATTACGTAGCAGGACTCAACTATCGTCTACTATCGTTATTATATTCTACGACAGTAGTTGGAAATACAGTCACAATAGCAAACAATGCTACCACACTCACATTCCCAAATGATACGACGTTCACATGGCCTATTTTAAGACGCGACCGGGGCCATAGAGCACTCATGGCGTCAAAAGGAAATGATGACGAGACAACCAAGCGAACAATCTCACAAGCAACTAGTGATCAACCAAGCTTGCCACTAGAACTTGTATCACAACGTCTCGGCTATCGTAACGTACGAACACTATTAACAGGCTCCTTGCACAACGTATGGCATGATTCGCAATTAGTGCCTTCGACTGATAACAACAATTGGCCAGTAAAGGTTTCAGTCAGTCATAAACACGCCCGAAGCAAGGAACCACAACGCAGTAGTGACAAAACGTTCAATTACATCCATTTGGATTTAATACGCAATCCATATCGTTTCGGCCTCACTGCAGCAACTAACTACTCTGCATATCTCTTTATCGTAGCCACACCTGGCAAATTAGTCGGATGGGTAGGACTACAAGAAGAATCCACAGAAGCATTACTAGCAGGCCTTAAAAGTTGGCTCGTAGAAACCGAGCAACTAGGGCGCAAACACAAAGTACGATTCATAAGAACAGATGCAGGTTCAGCCTTTACGTCAACAGATTTCATAAAAGAATGCGTAGATTTGAACATCAAAATCGAAGCGGCCGCACCGAAACACCAAGAAATGAATGGTGTATGCGAGTCAAAGTGGAAGCAAGTACACTCACTTGCAAATACATTATTGAATAATGCACGCTTAGGCGGTGCTTTCTTTCACTTCGCACATGCTTATGCGGTAAGAATCGTAAACATACTACCCGCGAAAAATATTGTGGATAGTGAGGATTTACCCACTACCCCGTACCAACTGTGTTACGACAGAAAACCACGCATCCGAAATTTTCGGACATTCGGATGCCCAATGTACTTCAAAAGATACGAACCACACAAAGACACGAAGATAGTCACAAAGAAGCAACAAATACAACAAGCATCACGCGGAATTTATCTAGGATTTCCAGATAATTCCGCTGGATGGCTAGTCTACTCTGCTGAGATGAAACACAGATTAGAGATCTCACGCGATGCTTACTTTGATGAATCTTTTCATTCAGCACTTACATTCGATAGTAAGCCATTTGAAGGTGCCGTACCAATTCGTGATCACATGGACCCACTAGAGCTTATACCAGCATATACCACAACACCTGACAAAAAGCAGTTGAAAGTAGGTAATGTAGCAGACTTAGGAGTCCTACCGTCAATCTTCGCTCCAGAAGGATCAACTGCAGTAGAAACTGTTGATTCTAGTGACGAAGATGAAGCCGAAGTGCCATTAACTCAAGATATCGATCTTGATCACATGGCAGATAGTCAAGAACGTGCTTTATCAGCAGTCAAACAAGATTTTAGCGACTGCTACGAATGGGCCCCGATTACCGATCCAAATCAAATGGCCCTCGCAGCAATTGATTCATCTCTTTCAAAAATCAATGAGCAAGCGGATATACACAAATATCTACCCGAACCCCAGTCTTTCAAAGCTGTCCTGCAACTTGATCCAGCCATCAGAAAAGCATGGCTTCATGCAATACACCTAGAGATCAAAAACCTGATTGACAACAAAACGTTCATCCAACACATTGAACCTAATAAAGGTGAACTAGTCACCCCCGTAAAGCTTGTGCTAAAAGCAAAGCAAACGGCAACTGGCAATCTAGACAAACTAAAAGCCCGCCTCGTAGCTCGCGGTGACTACCAAAAGCGACGCATGAAAAAGCGCGCACAAAGGTACGTCAAAGCAGTCGAGCTGCAAAAGCAGATAAACAAGGACGCGCTCGTCACAGGAAAGGAACCAGTCAACCTAAAGCTTCCTTCTACTCCAGAGGAAGACACCTGGTCTCCAAATGCCTCAGCAAGAGCTGTCAAACTGTTTATCGCCGTAATGATTCTTGCACACCGCATCATCAAAAGCGCTGATTTTATCGGTGCATATTTGCAAGCTAATATGGTTGGTCGCCACTTCGTCATGCTACCAATCGAATACGCCGACGTCTTTCCTGAATACAAGGAATATTTCGGCGTACCATTACTATTAAATAAAGGCATCTACGGCATGGTATTTAGTGGAAAACTGTGGAACGAAGAATATACAAGATGGCTTTTATCACAAGGATTTACGCAATCACAATCTGACCCTTCTATCTTCGTCCGACACTATGCAAACGGCCAATGGCTCAAGCTCATCTTCTTCGTCGACGATATGCTTTATTGTGGAAGCAATGATACAGTAGAACGTGACTTCCAAGCCTCCGTAAACGATCGTTTCCATGTAAAATTCTTAGGTCCAGCGCACTGGTTTCTACAGATGCGCATCCACCGACACAAAGATCGTACATGCACACTAGATCAACATCGTTATGCGCTGAATACTTTACAGCGCTACGATCCAAACAACACCATCAAAGAACGATCAACTCCCCTACCTACTGATTACATCTTCTCAAAAGAAAATCGTCCAAAAACAGCAGCAGACATCGAAATCATCAAATTACATTATGATATCGATTTTCGGTCCGCGACGTGCACACTTTTATATTTAGCATATAATACGCGCGCTGACATCCTTTTCGCTGTTACAAAATTAGCCAAAGCTTGCGTATGTCCAGGCATTGCAGACTACGAAGCACTCTACTGGCTATTAGGATACATTAAGCAACGCCCTGACCTTGCTATAAAATTCTACCCCGATTCGAAAAAGAATCCAATCACAGACATATGCTCAGCCAACAGCATCCCGCACTCCGACTTGACCATATTCACAGACGCTAGCTGGCAAGACTGCCCAGACACAGGTCGCTCAACGGTTGGCTACATGATATTCTATCTAGGAGCCCTCATCGAAGCAAATACTACAGTACCTGTACCAGTAGCACAGTCATCCGCAGAAGCCGAATATCTCGGAGCATGCTGCGGAGCTATGGCTGCAGCACACATTCGAATGATCATTTATGATCTCCTATATCTAGGAACCCCTGAATGGCAGCAGCATTCACAGATCCTATCCCAAACACCGACAGTATTAATGACTGATAATGCGGCAACAGTACAAATCGCCAAAAATGGCAGACTCACACGAAAAACACGTCACATAGAAAGACGTTTTCATTTTGTAAAAGAAGGCCAACAGAATGGCCTACATTCTCTACACTGGCTACCCGGGACTCAGATGCTAGCAGATATAATGACAAAAACGCAACCTGCGTACAAGATAGACCCACATCTTCCGAGTTGTCTATCGCAACTACCTTCACACATGACAAGAGGAACGACGGCATAGCCGGATCTCACAGGTCTGAAGAGGGGTGTTACTGTATGATCACCTACACTACAACAATAGCATAGTACTCATACGTCATTCTGACAGACCTCTAGATCCATCAAGCGCGCTAGGAATCGTAAACCATTGTTCGAGAACAAACACCGTTTCCTCGTCTTTTCTCAAGATGTTCTTCGAACTTTACACGTTTGCTCAGAACAAGATTCTTGAAGGTATTCGCCATAGATAGCTCATAACTTCATAGACACAACAATACAACAAACAACAAACAATCTCAACAACTACCTCAAGCTTCTGTTTATAAACAGAATCTAATCCTATTAATAAACTAAGGTAAGTTGGGTGACGACCGCAACTACTAGTTTATTATACACTTGACCTCTAGACTCACTAATTGATTCTATTGTTCATACTATTGTATAACACTTGTTTCTGCAGACAACTCGTTATACATCATGGTTTCTAATTTAAGCGCTTTGACGGCTGTTCTCAGGAGAGAGCAAGACCGTAAAGCAGCTAACGCTTCCTCAAGCAGCTCCACGAGCAGTAAGAGGGGTGTCGCGGCAAAGCGCCCCGCATCCCCAACAACAGATAATCCAAACAAGCGCCACCATTTGGCAGATATCATGCTCAAGGTGAGCATGTCTATCAAAAAGAAAGGATACAATGAACATACGGTCGAGTTTCAGACAACCACCGTCAACACCAAGTCGAGCCACGAAGAGCAGACAATGAATGATCAGCGGAACAGCCAAGGAGAGCACCCTGAATCCAACAAAGCCACGAAGAATGTACACTTCGAAGAGCAGGAAGGAGATGACGAGCACAAGCAAGCCGCATTTCCAACACCAAGTCCAGGCGAGAATGCCTATGCCAACTACCTGAATGAGACCGAGTTCAAAGACCCAGAAGCGGCCGAACAATACCTCCAACGCAAGATCAAGGACTTGCGCGAGAGTGGCGGAATTGATCAACTCCGTCACGACTTCCAACATGTCGCCAATAGAGCCGACACCCTCATCGACCTCGCAACGGATTGCGAGGACCAAGATCTCAACATTCTACGCGACACAGTCACGTCGCGCTTCCATGCATCAGCCAAGCTTCTGATCACATCCATTGAAGAACTTCAGAATGTTCTTGAATCTGACGGAATGAGACAACTGAAGCGCTACCTGATGATTTATCAGATGATTGACAAACAAGCAGGTAAGACTAATGAGTGTGCGCATTCACAAACAAGTGACGATACGACACTCACGATTGCATATACTGCACCATCTCGCGCCATGCCAGAAATGACCCTTGAAGAGCAACAAGAGACCGCCATCTTGCCGAAAACAACCTCCGCTGAAACCAGCGACCGCGTTGGTGATTCTGAAACTCCCCCTAGTACAGTCACGGATCATGAGAAGGCGAAGGCTAATAGTAATCTAAAAACAGAAGGTACGCCAGATGCTTCTGACAACTATGCGAACACTTCACCTCCATTACATCCAAGATGCTTATCTGACACCTTTTCTGCACTTTTAACGGCTGCCGCCCTCATTCCCTCCAACCGTTTCAAAACAGTTAATAACGGTCATAACCCTCGAAAACCTCTGATTCCCACTTCCGAAGATATGGACACTCCATCCTTCGCGCCAAATCTCAAAGATTTGGCAAGCATCATGGATATTGATGATGCTAGCACTGACGAAGATGAAGATACCTTCGATGGCAAGCCCATCAATGCAACTAAAGCATTGCAGACAGAGAAGAAGTTGGATGTTGCAACAAATCCTGTACTTGGCTACGTGAATCGTGCCATGAATATCTATCACCAAAAGAAGGAAGAAGAATTGATCAAGGGCGAAGAACAGAATTTTCGAGCGGCGATTGCTTCCATGCCTCTTACAGAGTCTCAACCACCAACAGTAGCAACTACTCCTATGGGAAAGGGGACCTCATTCAAGTCAGTCACTACGAAACAATTTGACAAGTGGAGAGATGAAACAAATTCATTGTCAACCGTTTCCACGCCACCGTTCTCGATCGACTCCACAGTCGCCAACGACAGATTGTCACCAAATCTCTGGGGCGATGATGCAAGTGTCGATTCTTTGGTGAAAAATGATAACGAAGCGGCAATTATTGATGGAATGGAACGAATTCTCAAAATCCCTGTCAGTGAACTCGCGGTCTTCGACGATGATCCACGTAAGTCACAAGTACCATTTTTCTTTCCTCCACCACTCCCTGATTTATCGCTTACAATTCCTCCAACAGTCGAACAGATTCTCCAACCATTAGAGAATGATCCTCTTCTCGATGACGTTAGCCAAGATAACCGAAGCTTAGAATCCATTCAAAAAGATTTCTTGGACCACATTCCGAATGATTCGGACTTCGACCATGCCCCGAATGAAAACGACTCTGACATTGATTCGGTTGATGCAGAGATCGATTTGATCAATGATACCACAGCTGGAAAATTGAAAACGATACTCCCTTACAAACCAATCATCCCATCTGATTTCAAGCTCAAAGCTGAACCGATTCCAGATGAAGTTGAAACTACAGCAAGTCACACAGGAATCAGCGAGATCCCTGTACACATGGCTCCATCGTGCTATTTCAAATCTTCCGGTACGATCGGCTACACAAGTGCTACGATCCCTTCAATCAAGCAGCAGGAGTCAGAAATGGATCCACAAGGACAAATCTGCCAATTTCCTAAGCAGCGACTCCAAACACTTGTCGAGTCAATGCGTATTTGGTCTCCTACTCCAAATATGAAGTACAAGCAATCGGTGGTCAATCCGACAAGCTACTGGTCTCTCATCGCACAGAATGAGTCTATGATAGCAACAACAGTCAATGGAGCGTTCAACCTCATGAAAGCTACAGACCGTTATGAACTCAACGAGGGTTTTGATCACCTCGATGTCAAGCGATACCTTGCAGAATTCTATCAAGTCTTCGCTGCATGCTGGCAGGAGCCAAACACCGACAAGTGGCGTCAAGATGAATACTACGGTTTGCTGACTTACTTCAGGTATTGTCTGCATGACCTAGTATGGAAACTTCCCAAGGGAAAGGGGCA
>Ga0115005_10004350_pt1 | contig 11261 bp, 10 predicted proteins | sample ArcOceMetagenome_FD_87163 | JGI IMG/M metagenome (GOLD analysis project Ga0115005, IMG submission 87163) | Marine eukaryotic phytoplankton communities from Arctic Ocean - Arctic Ocean - Greenland ARC118M Metagenome | ecosystem: Environmental > Aquatic > Marine > Oceanic | place: Arctic Ocean...
CACTTATATAATCCAAAAGATAGCTTATAACTATCTATTTGTAAAAATAATGTATAGTTGTTAATTTTTTTAAAAAGTTTGATATAAGTAATATTTTTAAATATCTTTGAAATCAATTATTTACAAAAAAAATGAAAAAAAAAATTTTCTTTCTAGCTATTATTTCTTTATTCTTTTCATCGTGTAGTCCAGTTGAAGGAATTATTGACCCAGTTGACCCAGTTGACCCAGTTGACCCAATTGACTACATAACAGCTTTTAATGATGGGGTTTTAGAATACACAATAACCAATGCAACAGACAGACTTGTATCTGTAAAAAAATATAATGGCGTATGTCCTTCAGGTTCATTAACGATACCTGAAACTAAAGAGAATAATGATATATCATACACAGTAACTGCTATAGAACCTTTTGGATTTTATCTTTGTTATGGTTTAACTAGTGTTAGTCTTCCAAATAGTATAACAAGTTTAGGAAATGATGCTTTTGGTGAATGTAGTAGTATAACTACTATAAATATCCCTACTGGAGCAGCTAGTTTACCTACCGGTCTTTTTGCTAGTTGTAGAAGTTTAACTAGTATTACGATACCAGATAATATAACAAGTATAAAAAACACTGTTTTTTATGATTGTAGTAGTTTAAATAATGTTACGATACCAGACAGTGTAGCAAATCAAAACATGGGAAATTCAGTATTTGGTTTATGTGCTAGTTTAACAAATGTAACTTTTCCAGATCATTATACAAATATACCAAATGGTACGTTTTTCGCTTGTAATAGTTTAAAGGAATTTATTATACCAAGTAATATAACAAATATCGAAGCAACTGCTTTTTATGGGTGTAGTGTTTTAGAAGAAATTATTATACCTGAAACTGTATTAAATATTGGTGAATCTGCCTTTGGCGCTTGTACTAGTTTAACGAAAGCAGTTATCCCAAATAGTCTTACAAGTTTACCAGACAATCTCTTTTATGAATGTTTTAAACTAAAAGAAGTCAATATACCAAGTAGTGTAACAAGTCTCGGAAATAGTATTTTTTATTCGTGCAATAGTTTAGAGGAAATTAGTTTACCAGAAAGTATAACAAGTATAGGGAATAGTGCTTTTGGTAATTGTAATAATTTAGGAAATTTTGACATTCCAAGTGGTATAACAACTTTAGAAGCAACTGTTTTTTTTAATTGCAGTAGTTTAACTGAAATTAATATTCCTAGTGGCGTAACAAGTATAAAAAATGGCGCTTTCGCTGGTTGTAATACTATAACCGAGATAACGATTCCAGATGGTGTTACTTCTATCCCTGATATTGCATTCTATAACTGTAGTAGTTTAAGTAGCATTGTTCTTCCTGTTAGTGTAACAGAAATAGGACAAACTGCTTTTGGTAATTGTTTTAGTTTAACTAGTTTTGACATTCCAGATACGATAACAAGTATATCTAATCAAACTTTTTACCAATGTACAAGTTTAACAGAAGTTAATATACCAAATAGTATAACAAGTATAGGGGATCGAACTTTTTACAACTGTACAGGTTTAACAGATATATCTATAAATTTGGTAACACCTCTGGTTATAGACGCAAATGTTTTTGAATATGTTACTACAAGTAATATGGCTTTAAAAGTGCCGTCTGGCTCAGTATCAACTTATAGTGCTGCTCCAGTATGGCAAGATTTTGGTTCAATAACTGTTTTTTAAATTTAGAAAATTATAAACAGTTTAGCAGTAGGCTTAAGCCCAAACCTAGTTAAAAATAGCTATGTATTTCGCTTTATGAAGAAAAGTGTTTACAACGGCTTAGGTCAGTTTATTAAAAGTAGTGATACCTTACAACTGATACTTCTAATTTAGCAATTGGTTTTATGTAATAAATAAATGAAAACTAACTAAAAAGTTTATTGTACAATAATTTAAATAAATTTAGACGTTCCTAGTTATCACTAATAATCTATTATAAAAAAAATCACAAATTATAATCCTTATCGTAAAAATTAATATTATTATTTAGCTTGATTTTTATTGTCTGTATTTCTTATTCGAACAAATAAGAGTTCTTAAATATTTGAATATAAATGACAATAAAAACCCAATCTATTCTAGATATAAAAGCAATTTAGAGTAACCAAAACTCTTTACAAAACTTAAGAGTTATTTATAAAAAATTAATATATTAGCATCTGTTAAATAGTTCGCATTATAGATTATAGCCCCCCTCCTATACAGCTCAAAGAAAAATTTAAAAAAAATGATAAATTTAATAAGGGTTGATAAATTTTTTAAGTTGTTTAAAAACACGAGTATCTGCTTTTTGCTGTTTTTGAATATATCTGTTTTCTCCCAAGATAAACCTCTAAAGTCGACTCCCAAAAAAGATTCTTTTTCTAGTGAATTTAAAGAAGAAGATATCTTAAAAACTACGAACTATTACATAACAAGAAAAGAATATAAGAAAGCAGCGTTTTTTTTGTCAAAATTCTACAATCATTTTCCTGAAAGTTTTAAGGTAAATTGGCTGTATGCACATGTTTTGTATCTGAATGATGACAAAACACAGGCAGAGGATAAATTCAAAAAAGCGATTTTTATTTCTCCTAAAAACAAAGACCTCCAATTGGATTATGCTAGAGTGCTCTATGAACTGGGGAAAATTGATAAAGTAGAATCTATTTTGTCTAAATTTATGGATGATAATTCTAAGAATATTGAATTTTTATTGATGCAAGCTCATATTAGTTTCTGGAAAGGAAATCTAAAAAAATCCCAAAAAAAGATTGCTAAAATTCATGAAATCTATCCCAAAACAGAAATCACAAAAAGTTTAACAGACCAAATAGAAGTATCAACAGCGTTTCATATTAAAGCTATTTTTGAATACCAATCGGATACTCAACCGATGGATTATCTTGCAGAACATATAGCTTTAGGCCAATATCAATCTCGGTTTTTAAATTTTAAATTAGAAATATCAAACTATAATTTTTTACCTAAAAAAGAACAAGCTTTAATCATAAAATTAAGTAATGAATTTTATTTTGACGGACTAAAACTAGCCGCAAATGTAACTGGAGGTGTTTATAAAAATTTTTCAGGAAAAACAGACTGGGTAGGTGGTATTAATTTCACCCAAAAGTTAACTAAAAACGCATCCTTAAATTTAGGGTATTCTAAAAAGAGTTTGTTAGGTACAATTGCAAGTACTGCTTTTAATTTAACAACTCAAAATGTTTTTGGTGGTATCGATTATAACAATAAATTAGTAGTATTTCATGCAGGGTACAATCATCAATTTTTTGAGGATGAAAATACTATAAAATCAGTTGCTTCTTGGATTGTATCACAACCTATAAAAATTAAAAAATTAAATTTTCAATTTGGATATGGTTACAATTTTTCAGATGCTAAAGATATTTTGTTTATTTATAACAATGAAGGAATAGGTATTTACGACCCTTATTTTACACCAAGAGAACAACAGATTCACTCTGGATTGATAATATTAAATTATAAGCCCTTTAATAAGTTAACCCTTGGAACAAAAACAAACTACGGATTTAAAGCTAATGTAAAAAACCCATATCCTCTAAAAGTAGCAGCAAATAATACGGAAATAGGAGGTTTTTATGATGAAGAGTTTACATCTTTAGAGTTTAACGGATCAATTAAATATAGTTATTCCAATCGATTTAGAATTGATGCTAACTATGTTTATCAAGAAACATTTTTTTACAAAAGAAACAACGTTAACCTAGGGTTTAATTTCACATTTTAATGAATTCAAAATTACGGAGCGATTTATGGGAATTTCAAGAAGCTAAAAAAGTAACAAGCTTTGACAAAGCTGTCTTTTTAGGGTTAACACTTGCTGGGGCTTTAAGTATATTCAATCTAACTGAATGGTGGTTTCGAGGAGACCATATTTCAAATCTTTTCTTATTTATAATATTAAGCCTGTTTTTTGGATATGGAATGATAAGGGTTTTATTGGTATGGGTTAATTATTTACGAATACAAAAACCAAAAGAAGTTCCTGTCCCAGAGAAAAACTTAAGTGTTGCTGTTTTTACTACGGCTGCACCTGGGGAGCCTTTATCTATGTTTGAAAGCACCTTTAAAGCTTTAGGAAATTTAAATTACCCTCATACCACCTACTTATTAGATAGTACTGAAGATATTGCTTTTAAAGAGTTAGCAGAAAAACATGGAGTTGTTTGGTTAAATTTGGTCAATTTACCGGGAGCTAAAGCAGGTAAAATTAACGAAACATTAAAAAGAACAAAAGAAGAGTTTATTTTAATATTAGACCCTGATCATATTGTTTTTCCTAATTTTTTAGATCAGACATTAGGTTTTTTTAAAGACGAAAAAGTTGGATTTGTTCAAGTAAGTCAAGGATACTACAACATGTATCGTTCTTTTACAGCAAAAGGAGCTGCGGAACAAACCTATACCTTTTATGGACCTACTCAAATGGGCCTGAATGGTTATGGAAGCGCTGTGGCTATAGGTGCTAATTGTACTTTTAGAAGGAAAGCATTAGAAAGTATTGGAGGTCACGCTCAAGGTTTGGCCGAAGATCTACAAACCTCTATTAGAATTCATGCAAAAGGTTGGAAATCTATATACAACCCTGTGATTGTGAGTCGTGGTCTGGTACCAGAAGACTTTACTTCGTTTTGCAAACAACAATTAAAGTGGTCAAGAGGAGTGTTTGAATTGCTATTTGATGAAATGCCAAGCGCAGTAAAGCATTTAACTTTTTGGCAAAAAATATCCTATTTATCTATAGGAACTTATTACTTATTTGGGCCCATAACTGCTTTCTTTATTTTTATTCCTTTACTATTTTTTACGACAAAAATAAGTCCTGCTAGTATGGATTTTACTGAATTCATTATACTAGGAAGCCCTATTATGCTTATCGCAATGTTGATTTATGGGTATGCCCAGAAGTTTTTGTGTGATAAAAAAACAGAAAAAGGGATTCATTGGAGAGGTATGGTTTTAAAGTATTCTTGTTGGCCTGTATTTACCTACGCTTTTTATTTAACATTAATAAATAAAAAAATTCCTTATCTTCCAACAGCCAAAATAGCAGTAAAAGGTTTTATGAATCCGTTTGTAATGCCATTATTATTATATTGTATCGTGTTTTTGCTAATGTTGTTAGGAATCTATATTGAAAGAAGGTATTACATTCCTGAAAGTGAATTGATTCTTACGGCCGAAAAAACTTGGGCGATGATAGGGTTTGCTATGATTGCTTTTCTACAATTTATAGGAGGTATTGGAGCAGCTTATAAATCTAAGTTTATCAAAGTTGAAAACGCTTGGAGCAAAGTAATAATATCAGCAGATAAAAAAATTGATATAACAAAAAAAAACTAAATATATGAAAGTAGTAATTTTAGCAGGTGGTTTTGGTACTAGGTTGAGCGAGGAAACATCCTCTATTCCAAAACCTATGGTAAAAATTGGTGACAAACCTATTATCTGGCATATAATGAAACATTATTCTAGTTATGGTTTTAATGATTTTGTAATATTAGGAGGATATAAATCTTATGTAATCAAAGAGTATTTTGCTAATTACTACTTGCATCAAGCGGATGTAGAATTTGATATGGAAAAGAACACGATGACTACGTTAGAATCTAATACGGAAAAATGGAAAGTAACTGTATTAGATACTGGATTAAATACGATGACTGGAGGGCGAATAAAAAGGGCTGCAAAATATTTGAATGAACCATTTATGCTGACTTATGGAGATGGTGTAAGTAATGTGAATATTGAAGAACTTTTGAATTTCCATAATAATCATTCTGAAAAAGTAACAATGACTTGTGTGCAACCAGAAGGCCGGTTTGGTGCAGTAGATATTAATACTCAAAACAATGTTATTAATAGTTTCATAGAGAAGCCTAGAGGCGATGGAGCTTGGATTAACGGTGGTTTTTTTGTTTGTGACCCTATCGTTTTTAATTATATTGAAGATGATTCTACAATATTTGAAAGAAATCCTTTAGAAAACATGGCACAAGACAAACTACTTGCAGCTTATAAACACAAAGGTTTTTGGAAACCGATGGATACACTAAGAGATAAAAATCAATTAGAGTCTCAATGGGATGAAAATAAAGCACCTTGGAAAACATGGTAAATTGTCAGTCTCTTTTTGAAGGTATTTATAAAGATAAAAAAGTATTATTAACCGGGCATACAGGTTTTAAAGGAACTTGGATGGCTCTTTGGCTAGAACAAATGGGTGCCAAAGTTTATGGGTTCTCATTAGAAAACAAAGATGAAAATAATCATTTAAATTTATTGAACCTGGGGATTGAACAAAAAATAAACGACATTAGAAATGCGGATGTTTTACAAAAGTATTTTGAAGAGGTACAACCAGAAATTGTTTTTCATTTGGCAGCACAAGCTTTAGTAAGACAATCGTATGAAGATCCTGTAGAGACCTTTTCAACCAATGTAATGGGCACGTTAAATGTGTATGAAGCTTGCAGAAAAACACCTTCTGTAAAAGCAATTGTAAATGTTACGAGTGATAAATGTTACGAGAATAAAGAATGGGAATGGGGTTACAGGGAAAATGAACCTATGGGTGGATACGATCCTTATAGTGCTTCTAAAGGTTGTTCAGAATTATTAACATCCTCATACAGAAACTCATATTTCAATACCAAATATTTTGACGACAAGCATCAAGTATTATTAGCTAGTGGTCGTGCAGGTAATGTAATTGGAGGTGGTGATTGGTCTGAAGATAGATTGATTCCTGATATTGTAAAAGCAACAGCAATTAATGAAGCCGTTTTGATTAGAAACCCGAAAGCTACAAGACCCTGGCAGCATGTTTTAGAGCCATTAAGCGGTTATTTAACATTAGGTTGGAAGTTATTGAAAAAAGACGTTTCTGTGGCTGAAGGATGGAACTTTGGACCTGACAATCACAGTAATTTACAAGTTGGAGATATTGTGAGATTATCTCATCAATATTGGAATAATATTCAGATTGAAATCAGTAAAAACACAGATGAACATCACGAAGCAAATTTATTGATGTTAGATTGTTCTAAAGCAAACAAACTTTTAAAATGGGAAGCTGTTTGGGGAATAGATAAAACGATTGATAAAACAATCAATTGGTACAAAGAGTATTACGAAAGCAGTAAAGTTTTGTCACTTTCTGATTTGACAGAATATGTATCGGATGCAAAAGCAGTAAATATTTTATGGGCATTATAGATATAAAAAATAAAAGGATATTAGTTGTTGGGGGAAATGGGTATTTGGGAAAGTTTTTAGTAAAAGTTTTAAAAGAAAATAAAGCTAATGTTTTTGTAATTTCTAGAAATTGCGAACAATCAAATTCTCAATTTACTGTTGATATTACCAATTTTGATGAAACATCCAAAGTCATTCAAAAAATAAAACCAGATATAGTATATCATTTAGCAGCAAACATTAGCAGAAATAGAGATTTTTCTATTTATGAAGAAATGGCTGCTGTTAACGTACAGGGAACTTTAAATGTATTAAGGTCCTTAGAAGGTATAAATGCTCATTTCATATTTACTTCTTCTAGTGAAATTTACGGAAATAATGCATCGCCTTTTCATGAAAATCAAATTCCTAAACCAGTATCACCTTATTCTTTAACTAAAATAAATGCAGAAATATTGGTGCAAACCTATAGCACCAATCAAAGTAAAAAATTCACTAACCTAAGAGTTTTTAATTTTTACGGAGAAAGCATGCCCGAAGGATTCTTTATTCCTCAAATGATTCAATCATTAAAAAAAGGTGAAGATTTTTTGATGACCAAAGGAGAACAAGTACGAGATTTCTTATATGTAGGAGATGTTGTTAAAGCATTAGTTTTAACAGCAAAAAACACGAGCTCCTATGGAGAAACCATGAACGTTTGTAGCGGTAAAGGAACAAAATTAAGTAAATTAGCAGCCGCAGTAAATACATCTATGAATACCAAAGCTAAAATTGTATTGGGCGCAATACCTTACAGAAACAATGAAGTTTGGGAAATGATAGGTGACCATACCAAAATTAAAAATTGCATAGGTTTTGAGCCTAAAATCAGTATTGAAAAAGGAATAGAAATCGTTATAAATCATTCATAAATATGTCGTCATACAAAAAAACATTTAAAAGACTTTTAAACGTACTAATTGCTTTGCTGATAGGTTATTTAGTAGTTTATGGTTTCGCAGCCATAAGTAAAAGATCTAAAGGACCACTAGGAGGGTTTTTAGAAAATGTGAGCGATATGGTTCAGAATATTGAACACGATGCCATTTTAGGAAAAAGAGAAAACCTAAGAAGTGATAAGTTGGCTTGGTTTAAAGATCAAAGAAAAAATAAATTTTCTTTATTAAAAACAAAATACATACTTTTTGGGGCCTCAGATGATAGTAAAGGAGAATCTTATGAGAACATCTTTAACCTTGAAGACTCATTAGCGTTAACATTTCCTATAATTGGGATATATGCAGCATGGGGTGAAAACACTGAATATAAATTCCCAAGCAATCAAGTAAATGCCATAGTAAGAGTAGGTTCAATACCTATGATAACTTGGGAACCTTGGTTAGAAAAATTCTCTAAAGATGATTTTCCTGACATTGAGCCTTTAGAGCAAAGAAATAGCCATGGTTTAGTATCTGTTGCTAAAGGGCACTATGATGCCTACATAAAAGAATGGGCTTTAGAAGCAAAGAAAACAGACTACCCTATTTACTTAAGATGGGGTCATGAAATGAACGACCCATATCGTTATCCTTGGGGACCAACAAATAATGATCCTGAAGAATATGTTGCAGCATTTAGACATGTTAGAGATGTATTTGAATCTGTAGGTGCAAAAAATATTATTTGGGTGTGGAGCCCACATTTAACTTATGGAAAATTTAATGAATATTATCCAGGAACTGATTATGTAGATATGGTCGCGACTGGTGCATTAAATTATGGTACTAGTACAAGTTGGAGTGATTGGTGGACTTTTGAGCAGGTTTTTGGAAATTATTACAAAACATTAGAGTCTTTTTATAAACCAATTATGCTTGCCGAATTCGGTTCTTTAAAACCAGGTGGTAATAGAGCAAAATGGTTTGGAGATGCCTTTAATAGATTTCAATTTAAGTACCCTTTTGTAAATGCTATTGTATTTTTCCACTATTCTAGTGATGGTAGCAGTGCTTATAAAAATGTAAATTGGTACATTAAAAATGATAAAGAAGTTACTGACGAAATAAAAAAACAATTGAAAAATTGGGACCCAAAAAGCAAACAACCAGATATGGAATAACATTATCTAGTTTTCTTATTAATATCTTTTGTTATAACAACTCTTTTGAATGTAATCTTTATTTTTTGTTTAAAAATTGAATATAAATCAGTATTTAATAACTAAATCATATAAATTTAAATCTTATTTAGTAAAGTAACAATGTAAGATTCCTTTATAAAATAATAAAGAGAAACTATAAACTTTTAGGTTTCTCATTTTATTTTCTTCGTAAATTTATACAATAATTTCAAAAGCTAACAAATTGAGAATTATTTTAAGGAAACAAGTGTTTTTACGTCTAAACTAATGAGTACAAAGTCAAAATAGAGCATCTTTAAGATGCGCTATATTTTTTGCTCAAAATTTAAAATATTTAATAACAATTTAAAGAAGATTTTTATGTTAACTTGGAAAGAAATAATCAATTTTTCTTTGAAAGGAAATCCAACTCCGGATAAAAGAGTTGAAAAAACTGAAAAAGAATGGAAAAATCTATTAACTCCAGAGCAGTTTAGAGTTACAAGACAAAAAGGGACAGAAAAACCAAATTCTGGAGCTTTATGTAGTATTTATGATGAAGGAAAATATAATTGTATTTGTTGTAACACTGCGTTATTTGACTCCACAATTAAGTTTGATTCTAGTTCTGGTTGGCCAAGTTTCACGCAACCGATTAAAGAAAATGCCATAAAATATCATAAAGATGTTTCTTTCGGTATGATTAGAGTTGAAGTAATGTGTAACTCTTGTGATGCACATTTAGGGCATATTTTTCCTGACGGACCAGCACCAAGTGGATTGCGTTATTGTGTTAATTCTGAAGCGATGTTATTAGATAAAGGGAAATCTGAAAATGAGTAAAGATATACAAATTGCCACTTTAGGAGGTGGTTGTTTTTGGTGTACCGAAGCTGTATTCCAAGAAGTAAGAGGTGTCGAAAAAGTAGTTTCTGGTTATGCTGGAGGAAACGCCCCAGGAAGACCAACATATCGTGAAATCTGTTCTGGATTATCTGGTTTTGCCGAAGTAATTCGAATTACTTTTGATGCAACTACAATTTCTTACGAAAGTATTTTAGTCATTTTTTTTACGACGCACGACCCAACAACGTTAAATAGACAGGGTGCTGATAGAGGAACTCAATACAGGTCCGTAATATATCATTATAGTGAAAATCAACAAAAAATTGCAGAAGAAGTATTGATGCAAATTCAACCTTATTTTTCTGATAAAATAATGACAGAAATTAGTCCTTTGCCTATTTTTTATGAAGCAACACAAGAGCATCAAAATTTTTATAAAAATAATAGCGGACAAGGGTATTGCACTTTTGTAATTGAACCAAAATTGGCAAAATTGCGAAAATTACATGCAGATAAATTAAAATAGATTATTGCCTTCACAAGAAAAAAAATCAGTATCAATAAAAATTATATGATTAAATTATATGGTACAAAAAGATGCCATAAAACTCAATATTATAAAACATTTTTAGAAACGCGTAATTTGGATTATATGTTTCTAGATGTTATAGGCAATGAAGAAAATGCGGCAGAATTACGTAACTTGTATCAAAATAAAAAACTGAATTTCCCCACGATTATACATAATGATAAAAAGTTAAGAAATCCTTCTGATGCAGATCTTCAAAAATGGATTGATAAAAGTCCGTAATGAGCTTTATGTAGTTATTAGAAGAAATAAAACTACTTATTTAAATTTCTAAACAACTAATTGCTCCAAAAATTAAGATAAATGAACTTAAAGATAGCAAACACTTTTACATCAGAAAACCCTGCTGATTCTATTCTTGAAAATACAAGAAGACAAGTTACTGAGGCAGTATTTTCTTATGTAAATCCGAAGAAAACAAAAGACCCAAAAGTGATTCACGTTTCGCAAGAAATGGCTTCTGAGTTAAATA
>Ga0115005_10004351_pt1 | contig 11261 bp, 9 predicted proteins | sample ArcOceMetagenome_FD_87163 | JGI IMG/M metagenome (GOLD analysis project Ga0115005, IMG submission 87163) | Marine eukaryotic phytoplankton communities from Arctic Ocean - Arctic Ocean - Greenland ARC118M Metagenome | ecosystem: Environmental > Aquatic > Marine > Oceanic | place: Arctic Ocean...
TCGGAGTGAGTACTCATCGAGAGTTCTATGTTTCTTAAATGTTCAATACTATTTAATCCTAGATTCGAGGCATCTATTACACTCATGCTCAATGGAATATGACCAGTTAGTTTTAAATTATTTTCTTTAGCAATTTCAGCAATAGCTTCAAATTGAGCAGGACTTAACATTTCATATGCTTTTAGAAAATCTACATTCTTGTCAATTAATATTTGAACTTGTTTTTTTAAGTCTATAACATTGATCGTTCTAATTGAAAGTTCAGGATAGTTTTGACTACTCCCATCATATACATTATAATTACCATCTACTAAAGGACCTGCAATTTTTACTCGAGGTGTTGTTTTTGGGTTTTCAAGTGATTTTTGTTTAAAAGAGTTAACAAAATCAATCTCTCCACCGGTATCTCTTAGGCTAGTTACACCATGTGCTAAAAATAAATCTGGCATCGCGTTAGCTAAGTCAGTTTCATAAGCAAAATGAATATGTGCATCCCATAAACCAGGCATAATATATTTTTCATATCCATCATAAATAACATTTTTTTGAGATACTTTAACTTGATTGGTTTTAAATTGGTTTATTATTTTATTTTCACTTATAACCAAAGTCATCTGATTTTCAACCTCCTCAATTGGGTGAATAATACTAATATTTTCAATCAAATATGAGTTTTCGAAGTAGATCCCATCATTTGAACATGCAGTAATTAATATAATTACCGTAGACAGAAAACAGTACTTAAACATGAATACCCAGCGAGATTTTACCTTATAAACTAATTGATAAATGGTTTTCCAATCCATGACGTAAACATCCTAGGTTTTTATTACTTGGTGAAGTAGATATATGCAAAGACTCCAGTAGCAATCCAAAGTGCACCAGCAATTAATAATTTTTGTGTTTTTGTTAAACTATCCATAATCTAAAGGTAAGGTAAAATAAATCTTTTATGTCCTTACTATAACTCACCTCCCTAAAATCAAAATGCTTTAACTACAATTATTTTAATTTTTCATGAGAAGCGATTGCCAAAGAGCCGAATACTTTTACCAAAAGGTGACTTTATTAATAATAAAGATTCTGAATTCACACCCTCCAAAGTGGAGGGTTTTCTTTTAAACGTTGGCATATCCTCCTATTTAATTTAAGGGATTTGTGATTCAATAAGAATATCTCTAAATTGAAGATCATTAGACTTGAATAAATTTAAAATGAACTCAAAAACATTATTTACTTTATTTATTGTTAATTTCTTGGCTTTCTTCAGTTGTAATAACGATCCTATCTGTGATACTGTTATCCAAAATGGAACTATATATGATGGTTCCGGACTCCCCTCCTATATGGGTACACTTGCAATGAAAGGAGATAAAATAATCTACGTTGGTCCTCCAAAAAAATTTTATTCCAAAAACAAAATAGATGCTACTGGAAAAGGAATATCACCCGGCTTCATAAACATGTTAAGTTGGGGATATACTTCTTTGCTAAAAGATGGTCGATCTTTAAGTGATCTTAAACAAGGAGTAACTTTAGAAGTTTTTGGAGAAGGAACTTCTGCAGGTCCTAATGGGCACCCTGATAGTTTAGATTATACTTCTTTTGGTGAGGCTATGGAAAAATTAATCAAAAATAAAGTTTCTCCTAATATTGCTTCTTTTCTAGGTGCAGCTACTGTTCGGATTCAACATATTGGATATGTTAATAGAAAAGCAAGTGTTTCAGAAATTAATGAGATGCAAAAAACCGTTAAAATAGCAATGGAAGAAGGTGCTATGGGAATTGGTTCTTCTTTGATTTATGCCCCTGGAGATTATGCAGACACTGAGGAGCTCATTGCCTTAAATAAAATAGTTTCTAAATATAATGGTATGTATATCTCTCATATGCGAAATGAAGATAATCATGTAATAGAAGCGCTGGAAGAATTAATTACAATTGCCAGAGAAGCTAAGCTACCCGCAGAAATTTATCACTTAAAAGCTTCGAGAAGACCGAATTGGCACCTTTTAGACACAATTATTGAACGTGTTGAAAACGCCCAAAAAGAGGGCTTAAAGATTACAGCAGACATGTACACTTATCCTGCCAGTTCGACCGGATTAACTGGTGTAATACCCACTTGGGTTCAAGAGGGAGGTCATAAAGCTTGGATCAATCGTATGAAAGAACCAAAAGCTCGAAAGAGATTGCTTAAAGACATCCGAGAAGAACTTAGTCAACAGCCCCCAGAGGGAATACTTATGGTTGGATTTAAAAACCCATCAATGGCAGATAAGTATCAAGGAAAAACTATTGCGGAAGCTTCTGAAATGAGAAAACAAAGTCCTGAAGAAACTATAATAGATATGATTATTGAAGATGATAGTCGAATTCAGTGTATCTATTTTAGTATGAGCGATCAAAACATTAGGAAAAAAATTAAACTCCCATGGGTTTCGTTTTGTTCTGATGCTGGCTCTTATTCCGACCCAAAAGAAGGATTTAGAACTCATCCAAGAGCATATGGAAGTTTTATTAGGGTTCTCGGTAAATTTTCAAGAGACGAAAATCTTTTATCCCTTGAAGAAGCTATTCGAAAATTGAGTGGACTTCCTGCAAGTAATTTAGGACTAAAAGATAGAGGTTTATTAAAAGAAAATTATTTTGGTGATGTAGTTATATTTGATCCCAATACTGTTGGTGATAATGCTACGTTTGAAAATCCATTACAATATGCAAATGGTATTGAATATGTGTGGGTTAATGGATCTGCTGTAATCAAAAACGGAAAGCATACGAATTCTTTCCCAGGACGATTTGTAAAAGGACCTGGGGCACTAAAAAACAATGCTAATTAATAACCCACCAACAGCAGAAAATTATCTCATAAAATTTAGTTGTAATTTTTATATTTGAATTATGAATAAAACTACTAAAAGATTAAGTGAACTTAAAAATCGGCTTAAAATCAGTTAGGGGCCAACATTTAAATCATACCTTCACTTTTAGCGAAGCCTTTTTTTATTTAAAAACAAAGCAAAAAAATCGTTGTACTTTTAACAAATAATTTTTTTACTTCTAGTTTTACAAATGGCAAAATTACCGAAAAAGTATCAATTTATAGACTTATCTGATTACGGACGTAAACCGGGGCATTGGATTGCTAGCAAACTTCAGTACACCGATTTAACGGCTATTCATGTAACTACGATGTTTATTATAACCGGACTTATAGCAATTGGATTCTTGTTAAATGGATACTTGATGACCTCTGCTTTTTTTATAATATTAAAATCCATTTTAGATGCTGCAGACGGAGAATTATCGCGACTAAAAAAAAATCCTTCTTATGTTGGACGTTATTATGATTCAATAGCAGATTTAGTACTTAACTTTTTTTTTTTATTAACCTTTTGGTATATCACTGATATTTCCATAATTTTTATGTTAATTGCTTTTTTGGGGATCCAACTTCAAGGGACTCTATATAACTTTTATTATGTGATTTTACGAAATTCCGTAGAAGGTGATACTACCAGTCGAGTTATTGAAAATACCAACCCAAAAGCCTTCAAAGGCGAAAGTCAGTCCAGAGTAAATCTGTTTTATAAAATTTACAATATTTTATATATATGTTTTGACAAGAGTATGTATTACATGGACGAAAACGCAAGGTTCAGCCAGCCGTTTCCAAAGTGGTTTATGACGCTAATTTCTTTGTATGGACTCGGATTTCAATTATTACTTATGGCACTTATGTTGGTGTTTAAACTCCAAAGCTTTGTTATCCCTTTTTTTATTGGGTATTCAGTTTTAATAATCCTATTTATTTCTATCAGGAAACTAATTCTTAAGCCCTAATTCAAACTTGAGGTAATTAGATTAGGTATAATTTTTCTTGTTTAAGTATTATGTCAAAAAGAACTTAAAGAAGTAATGTTAAAAAAATGATATAGCGCAAAACTTTTCTGAATTTAGATCAAAATAAAAATTATGATTTCACAAGTAAATTAGCCCCTCTAATAAAACTTAAGGGGTTTTCCTATTATCTTGTGATATCTCTTTTAAAACATCTTCTGTGTAAGCTAAAATCACTAAACCTTCGGCATCTAAAAGTGTATCTTCTTTTGTTAAGTTAGCTATTTCCTGAGTCACTACTATATTCCTCTTAAGTTGACCTAGAAGTAACTCTCTTTTCACATCTTCTATTGTTTCTTCTTTACTTTTGTTTGAGTTAAGTATATCAATCAAGTTATCGAAGTGTTCAGCTTCCTTGTCAAGTCGATTACTAAGCGCTTTTAATCTTTTAGTGGTTTTATTCATATTTCAAATATATAACCTTTTGGTTATTTACTTATCTCAGCACTACACTCGTAAAAGAAAAATAGATTTAATTTTAGGCTTTTTTAATTAAGATTAATGGAAAGAGTGGGCAGGTTTCCTGTGTAAAGAAGATTAATTCTAAAAAATCCAGTAACATTCACTTTTATTAATTAACCGACGGCAGTGGCGTTATTTTTTAAAGGCAGATGGATTTTCTCCACTTATTTTCTTAAACGTCCGATTGAAATACGATAAACTTTCAAAGCCACACCCATAACAAGCCTCGCTTACATTCTTTCCTGCAAGGAGAAGGCGTTTGGCCTGTGATATTCGATATTGATTTAAAAAGGACGTAAAGGTGTTTCCACTGTGTTTTTTAAAGTATCTACAAAAAGCTTCTTTGCTGAGATTAACCAATTGCGCCACTTCTTCAACCTTAATTTTTCGGATGTAGTGTTCATCAATAAAAGAATATACCTTTTGTAAGCGTTGCTGCTGCTTTTTATCTGAGGTGTTATATACTGGTTGTTTGTGTAAAAGTTCAATTTCTTTACACGAAGCAAGCGTTTTTAATATTTGAATAACCGCAATGAATTGATCAAAAGTACTCAACAAATGGAGCTTTTTGATTTGCTCTCCGACAATCTTCTTTGTTTTTCCATGAAAGGCAATCCCTTGTTGTGATTTTTCAAATAAGGTATAAATCGCCGAAAGCTCTTGAACCTGCTTAAAAACCTGTTCTTTAAATGGTGGGCTTATATGCAAAACCTCTTTTCTGTATGCAGTCTTGATTCCATAATCAAAATTCAAATGTGGAATGTTTGACCCAATTAACACTAGGTCACTTTGTTGGTAATTGGAGCGATGTTTTCCAACATGTCGAATACCATCTGCCCCTTCGATATAGACGAGTTCATATTCTGGATGAAAATGCCAAAAAAACAAGTCATTTAGTTTTGGATCGTGAAGTAACCGGAACGAACTCTTGTTGTCGGTCTGAATGTTTTCGAGTTGAATTTTCATTAAATTGTTATTTGTAGCGCTTTATTTGTCTAATATTATCAATATAGTTCAAATTACAATCAATATCAAGGTTGTAGTCTTGTTTTTATACCTATAGATTTGATTTATCTATTTCCAATATTAAATTAAAAGAAAAAGTATGAAGAAAGAAGTGAAAGCAACAATGCCCAATAAAGCCCATGAAGAAATTCCTGGAAACCCATCCGTTTCTCCCAGTAGTGACCAAAAGCTTAACGACCGTTCGAACAGAAAGTCTTTAAGGGTTCTCTCAGAAAAAGACTGGAAGTTTTGGATGCATAACGGGTATATAGTAATAAAAAACGCAATTCCTAAAGAACAAGCAAAGGCTACTGCAAATTTTATATGGGAATTTGATGAGAAAGATCCAAACGACACTTCGACCTGGTATGCGAAACCTCGTGCCGAAATGAAAATGAAAGAATTGGCAGGAACAGGAATGGTTGAGGCTTACAACCACCAAGCCCTTTGGAACAACCGTCAGATACAAAAAGTATACGATGCCTTCGTAGATGTATGGGGTACCGAAAAATTATGGGTAACTATTGATCGTGTAAACTTGAATTTTCCACAACGACCCGGAGAAGAAAAAGAGGGCTTCATTCATTGGGATTACGATCCAGAAACTAGACCCCAAAACGTACAGGGTGTTATCGCGCTTGCCGATCAAATGGACGAAAGTATGGGAGGGTTTCAATGTGTCCCATGGTTGTACCGAAATTATGATACTTGGAAATTAACCCAGCCCGAAGACAGGCATCGTTTTCAACCCAATCTAGATTCCTTGCAAGACAAGCTTGTAAAAGTGTTAATGGAAGCTGGAGATTTGCTAATTTTTAATAGTACAGAACCCCATGGAATCCGGCCCAACCGATCAGGGAAAAAAGTCAGAATTGCACAGTATATTTCGATGATGCCCGCTGAAGAAGAGAATCAAGAACTCAAAGATTGGAGGATAAATTCTTGGAAAAATAGGGTCGCACCAGTAGGTTATGCCTTTCCTGGTGATCCAAGAAATTGGGAGCAGGTAAAATACAAAACGGCTGAATTGTCCAAATTAGGCAAAAAACTATTGGGACTAGACAACTGGTAAAAGAAAAAATAGAACTTAATAAAGGCGTATAACATGCTAACATCAATGAGTTTATTAGACATTTTCATCATACTAATCTATTTTGGAATTATTCTGTGGATAGCCCAATGGGCTTCAAAAAATAAAAGTGAGTCTAAGGGGGCTGTTGATTATTTTTTAGCCGGTAAGAACTCCGGTTGGATGGTGATCGGAGCATCTCTTTTTGCCTCAAACATTGGATCAGAAATTATTCTGGGAGTTTCGGGTGCAGGAGCTCGAGGTAATATGCCCATGGCAAATTTTGAAATAATAGCATCCTTAGTATTGATAATATTGGGTTGGGTTTTCGTTCCTTTTTATTTACGAACAGGCGTATTTACAATGCCTGAATTTTTAGAGAAAAGGTATTCTGTAGCGTGTCGTAATTACCTTTCAGTAATTTCTATTTTGGCTTATGTAATCACCAAGATTTCTTTAATCATTTTTGCGGGTGCGTTAGTGTTCGAAACCATTGGAGTTTCTTTTTGGACCGGTGCAATTATTACTGTTGTAGCAACTGGATTTTATACTGTTTTAGGAGGATTAAAAGCGGTGATTTACACTGATATGGTTCAAGCGTTTATTTTACTCATTGGAACCCTGAGTGTTACAGGATTTGGACTTTATTATCTTGGAGGATGGGATAATTTATTAACCATACTTACTGAAGCTTCGTCAGTAAATGGGAACCCACCACGAGAACAGTTTTTTAATCTGTGGCGACCGATGGCTGACACGGAATATCCATGGACAGGAATGCTATTTGGAGCACCTATTTTAGGGGTTTGGTATTGGTGTACGGATCAATACATTGTTCAGCGAGTGCTTTCTTCTAAAGATGAAAATAATGCTAGAAAAGGAGCCTTGTTTGCAGGATATTTAAAATTACTACCGGTATTTATCTTTTTTATTCCGGGTGTAATTGCTTATGCTCTTTTACAAGAAGGAGCAATTGACTTTTCACTTGATAATGCAGATCAGGCACTTCCTGCTATGATCAATCAATTTCTTCCTACGGGTTTAAAGGGCCTTGCGATAGCAGGATTGTTAGCTGCTTTAATGAGCTCGCTATCCTCAGCATTTAATTCTAGCTCAACACTCTTAACAATCGATTTCTATTTAAAATATAAGCCAAAAGCATCTCAAAAAGATCTAGTTCGTTTTGGTCAATTTGCTACCATTGTTTTAGTAATAGTTAGTTTGGGCTGGATACCCTTTATGAAATCATTAATGGGCGGTGGGATTTTTCACTATCTACAAAGTGTTCAGGCTTATATTTCTCCTCCAATTGCTGCTGTTTTTCTTTTTGGATTATTTTATAAATGGATAAATGCAAAAGGTGCAATTGTATCGTTGTGGTTAGGTTTTATTGTTGGGGTTTTCAGATTGGTAACAGAGTTTCTTTCTAATGAAGGAACTATAGTTGTTCCACAAGATTCCCTATTGGGACTTTTTATAGGCATAAACTTTTTGCACTTTGCCTTATTTTTATTCCTCTTCTGTGGTTCAATTTTAATGCTTGTTAGTAAATTGACATCTCCTCAGCCATTAGAAAAACTAGAATTGGTTACTTTTAAATCAAGGAACCTTAGACCAAAATTCATGTGGTCAACAGACACGACCCTAACAGTTGTGCTAATCGGGCTTGTATTGATGCTTTGGACGTTGTTTAGCCCATGGGGAATTGCACATTAGAAAACAATATAGAGAATGGATTTAGAATTAAAAGAGAAAACGGTTTTTATAACAGGATCTACAGCTGGAATTGGTTTTGCAACGGCTAAAGCCTTGCTGAGTGAAGGGGCCATCGTCATCATTAATGGTCGAACTTCTGCATCAGTAGAGGCAGCGATTAAACGTTTAGAATATGCGTTTCCTAAAGAAACGATAACCGGTATATCTGCTGATTTCAGCAAACAAAATGAAGTGAATATTCTCCTAGAAAATTTACCTAAAATAGATATCCTAATCAACAATGTTGGTGTGTATTCTTCCGGTTCTTTTTTTAAGACAGAGGATGCGGAATGGTATCGTCAGTTTGAAGTTAATGTGATGAGTGGAGTCCGCTTATCGAGAATCATTCTACCGAGTATGTTGGCTAATAATTGGGGGCGGATTTTATTTATCTCAAGCGAATGTGCCAGTCTAACCCCTCCTGATTTAATTGCATACAGCATGACCAAAGCTGCTATTTTAGCAGTTTCTCGCGGTCTGGCTCAGCTAACCAAAGGAACTAATGTCACGATAAATTCAGTGATTCCTGGTTCTACTTTGTCCCAAGGAGCGGAACAGTTTTTAGAAGATGCTGCACAAAAAAAACAGAAAACAAAAGATGAAATAGAAAACGCTTTTTTCACAAAAGTCAGAACAACCTCTTTGTTGCAGCGGTTTGCAAAAGTAGAAGAGGTCGCCGATACGATTGTGTATATAACAAGTCCGCGTTCTTCAGCTACAAACGGAGCTGCAATTAAAGTTGATGGGGGAAGCTCTGGAGGGTTGTTTTAGTTTTTTGATTTACTATAAAATCTTAACACCGTGTTTTTTTTCTGAACTTAATCTATTACAAAAGCAAGTCTTAACGTACTTCTTTAGTAGCTTGTTTCATTCTTAGTAAAGTGTATTGTAAGCCAGAACTTAACGAAGACGATATGCCTATAGTTTAAAAGAAAACGTCACTAAAGTTTATTAATAGCATTAATAACACAAACAACGGCAAGTTTTCATTTACTTCATTAGTTGCTTGTTTCATTCTTGGTAAAGTGTATTTCAGAACTTACTGAAGATGATATGCCTTAATTTCCGATAATGGCTATATTTGACGCATTGATTTAGCCAAGACCTATACTCGGTTTGATGGCATAAAACAAACGTTACATATCCATGCCAACAAACGACTACACGCCATCCTTTTTCTTTAAAAATGGGCACGTCAATACGATGTATAGCTCCTTGTTTCGAAAAACGAAGCCGTTACCGTTTAAGCGTAAACGGATTACAACTCTAGATGATGATTTTTTAGACATTGACTTACTCGAAAATGGGAGTGATAAAATCGTTATCCTTTGCCATGGGCTAGAGGGCAGTAGTGATTCCAAATACATTCAAGCTTCAGCGGCTTTGTTGGCCAAAAACGGCTATGCCGTGGCGGCCATGAACTACCGTTTTTGCAGCGGAGAAATTAACCGCCGATTGATTACCTACCACAGTGGGCGAACGGAGGATCTCCACGCCGTTATCAATACCGTACTCCCTGATTATAATGCAGTGTATTTATTGGGCTTTAGTCTAGGTGGAAACCTGGTCTTAAAATACAATGGTGATGGGATTTATCCTTTGCATCCAAAAATAAAGGCCAGTGTAGCTATCTCTGTCCCGGTGGACTTGCATGGTTCGTCCATTAAGTTACAGGACCTAAAGAATCGCTTGTACACTTGGCGGTTTTTACGTACTCTATCAAACAAAGTCCGCCTCAAACATCAGCAATTTCCCGATCAAGTGCCCATTGATCGGCTTAAAAAGGTTAAAAAACTCATTGATTTTGACGAGTATTTTACCGCTGCCTTAAACGGTTTTAAAAACGCACAAGATTATTATGCCAAAGCGAGTAGTAAGCCTTTTCTTAAATCGATCTCTCGGCCTACTTTGCTCATCAATGCCCTAGACGATCCTTTTTTGTCTGAGTCTTGTTTTCCGAATGCTGAAGCCCAAGAAAATCGACATTTTAGCTTAATTACGCCACGCTATGGCGGACATGTGGGTTTTGTGTCTACAGGAAAACACTACTGGTCTGAGCTAGAGATACTGCGGTTTTTAAAAAAATATTAAGAATGAGAACTATTTAGTTTCACCTTTCCCGTTATTAAATTTGGTCTTTTTTTTCAGGAGTACTAAATACTTCTCTTTGCCAGACACTGAATCGATTTTTTATTTAACTACCTGCAAATGGAGTTCCAAAAATACCTGCTGCCAATTCTGCCCATATAAACGTAAATATTAAAACCAATATTCCAATATATAGATCTCGATTTTTTAAATTCTTGGTACGATTACTGACAAAATTAATTCCAATACTAAGGAAAATTAGCAGAGAACCCATTATAATAAAATCAAATAGACTCCAGTTAATTTCATCAGTGATAGCCATTCCAATTAATGGAATTAATAATAAAAAAAGTGGATAGAAAATTCTTTTTGACATATTCAAAAATAGTAAAACGGCTAAACTTTATAATAGTATAACAGTTTTATTGTTTTAACATATAACTCTATTGGAATATCAAACTATAATATTACTCGGATAAGTTTTTTTATAAACAATTTTAATCATATACTTATCACAAGTGATTACACCCCTCTATGCCAGTTAAGCCCTAAGGAAAACCCCCCTACCTAATCAAAAACTAATGCTATGATTGTCATCACATTAGATAGGATAATTGAGGTGCAATGTTTGTAGTGTCTTAAATACAGATGTATGGGGTTCTATACTAACTACAAGAACTAGTATCTAATCTGAAAACGATTCTAAAAACCCCTCCCCACGTTTAGAAATTAAAGAATATTTGGAAACTTTTAGCTTTTAATGTGTCCCAGTGTCCCAATCCTTAGGGATGGGATAGGGGACAACATATGATTAGAGTTTACGCTGTAAAGTAGACTTAGAGACGGTAAATTCTTTTTTTGAGAGCCTGTCACTTATCTCCTTCAAAGGTAATCCATTCTCCTGCATCACTTTTGCATCTTCAATCCATTCTTCAGTGGCTAATTCATTGAGTCTAACTCTTTCTCCAGTATTTTCAAA
>Ga0115005_10004353_pt1 | contig 11260 bp, 5 predicted proteins | sample ArcOceMetagenome_FD_87163 | JGI IMG/M metagenome (GOLD analysis project Ga0115005, IMG submission 87163) | Marine eukaryotic phytoplankton communities from Arctic Ocean - Arctic Ocean - Greenland ARC118M Metagenome | ecosystem: Environmental > Aquatic > Marine > Oceanic | place: Arctic Ocean...
GAAAGAAGATTTTTCTTGTCCTCTTACAACGAATCCTACTCATGTGTTTGGCTGTGATATATCAGTGTTTTGTAATCAACAAGATAGACTTGATTCTGATTCTTCCTGTGATTTGTCAGAGCTTGCAGCAAAAGTAACACCAGCTCCAGTTTCCGATTGTATATGGTTTGACCTTGATTCTGAAGATGATACAGATGAAAAGCTTCTCATGCCTCTCCTCGATGCGTTTCTGAGCAGTGGGCATTCTCGTGCCAGTTCCGGCAGTGATATGAGTATCAGTACTGTTGACACTCATTCCACAGCGAGCAGGAATTTTGAAGAATGTTCATCTTCGTTCCCTTCCATTGATAATGCGATGGACTCCGTTACTCCTTTTTATGCAGCTGCCCCACTAGAAATCATTGCGCAGCAGGCTGTTGACGAAGATGACGAGGGGCTGAAACTCGAGTTCACCCAAACCTATACTGAGCCCATATCAAATATTCAAAATGACTCACTGTACAGAATGGAACAGGCAATATGCTTCGACGGAGAAGATGAGGTGGATGCTATAGATTACAATATTTTGACCTAACCCTAACAATATAAATTACAAATTACTCTTGTACTTTCAACTTTCAAGACGCGATGTTTTCGCCAGGGGTAACCTTTAGCAGCTTCTTTGCCCTGAGTGGAATACAATATATGTTGCCATCTAGATCTATCACGCCTCCTTCAAATTTATCTTTGATTTGAACCATATCATCTCCGCAATACAAAACATCTACATGATCTTCCTCGCCACCATGGATGGATGCCGGGATTATCCGTATAACGCCAGAAGCTCGCTGGGGAATGCCGTATAAGCAGCCGTCTCTACTTACAAAACCGTTTTGATACTTATTCTCGCCTTCCAGCAGTTCAGGTCCAACAAGAGACAGATGCATTGTATGATTATCAATTTTGAGCACACGCTCGGCGTCGCAAGGAAATAGATATGTAAACTTTCCATCCATGGTAGATGCTCCACCAAGATATTTGTAACGACGATCTTGTGGAATACGATGTCTGCCTGATTTCAAAGTGGTACTATCTCCAGTTGTGTAGACCTTTCCATCTTCTACGTCAATCACAAGGATACTGTCGTCATTATTAGGAAAGCCAATGATTCTTTGCCCGCCATTAATTGCAAGACCACCATGCCATTTCCAATTGCCATCTCCCAATATTCCTTCACCAAGAATTGTACACTCTTGAGTAAAGGGATTAACTTTCAATACTCCATTTGCATTTTGGGCTATGCCATAAATACAGCCATCACATCCCATGATTCCTCCAAACCACTTTTGACGCCCAGGAAATTCAGGACCGATAAGTTCTAACGTTTCGTTTCGAGGGTCGATTTTGAGGACTCTAGTCGCATTGGCCGGAATTGCATAAACAAACCCATCAGAGGCGAGGTTACCACCGTGATACAACCATCCCTTTTCTTCAATCTGACCAAAGGTAGTCACATCATTAGTTGCGCAGTTAATCTTGAGCACGCTCGAAGCATTAGAGGGCAGCGCCAAACAGCAACCTGCTGGGAATTCATCTGCTTTATCGCCCATTGAGGATGCTGGGACTGCTAACCCTCGAAGCCATTTGAATTGCCCTTGGTAGGATGGTCCAATCATTTCCATTTCGCTTGTTTCTGTGTTGATGCAAAGAACCCGTTTTGCATGACCAGGCACGCCGTAAATAAATTTTCCGTCTGGCGAACACATACCACCAAGGTATTTATCCTGCCCCGGGAGATGTGATCCGTCTGATAGCGATATTGACTGGGTTATCGCGGTGCACAAAGGTTCATTGGGAACTGAACGGTGTTCAAGAATCAGATTTTCGGATGAAAATCTGACACCCCGAATGATGGCACGTTCCATCGCTTTTTCCATATCTTCCGCACTTACTTCGTATGGGATCAAGCCATATAGTTGGGCTAGACGAACTGATACTTTTGGTGGAGCATAACGATAATAGGGACGCTGCCGTGACAATATCGAGTTGCTATTATTTCCAGTATTGGTTCGCTTGTGGTCGTGCCAACTCTCTACGAATGCACGATGGTCCCCGGTCTTGAACCAACGATATGATTTAATTTTTTCGTTACACACATTTGGATACGACGGTGACCAGCAAGCTGGACTCATGCTAAAGTAACCAATTGCTCTAAATTTTGTAGAGCATGGCGGAACTGCTGCATGAACGAGGTCGCTTCTCCATAATATGACATCACCGGCCTTGGCAAAAATATGCTCAGCTGTCATTCCTTTTTCTTTTAAATCGTTGACCTTATCAGTCGTTAAAGGAACACATGAAAAATTCCCTCGATGCATATCCTTGGTTACAGATGTATGAACTGCTGAATGCGATTCGGGGTAACAAACGAAATGCCCATCGCCTTCATTCTGATCAATAAACACGACAGAAGACTGGATTGTAAACAGACCTTTGTGATCATGACCTTGATCGTAGTGTTCTCCCAAGCTTCCCTCCTGAACCTTCCCACAATTTTTTACTTTGTCGATGCTATGTGGTCTATTCCATTTGCAAGAGTTGCCTTGAACTGAAATTACCGTAGGCCTAGCAAAAGTAAACCCTTCCTTGCTGACATGCAATTCTTTTCTACCAAACAAATGCTCAAAGACACGTTCTGCCATGATTTCTCGCATAGGCCCAAGAAGATATCCTGCTCCCAGAGATTGAAACACATCGGGAAACGAAGTGTAGCCTGTGTGGGGCCATGGATCTTCATGATATGTACTCATAGAGTCCAATCGTTCGACAGGAGAGTCTATGGGTTTGAGACTTTCGTGTGGATACCAGGACTTTGGATCACCTCTTTTGACCATATTTCCCGATGTATCTTGCACGAAATCCCACATGAGATCAACTGCCTGACAGCATTCTTCCGCTTTGATTAATGCTGGAATTATGGCATACCCTTTAGTGAGAATGTCGTTCGGTACATGCTGAAGATACGCGGGCAAATTTGCTTTCTTGTTCAGATAAGGAAGCAAAGGATCTTTCTTCGTTTGGTCCATTACTTCGAGCGCAAAGAAGAGGCGTGTATGGCACTTTGCCTATTTGTGTAGGTTGTAACAAGGCAGACTGCAACACTACTTACTGCAACAGCCTTTGAACATGTACCGGTACGTACCGGTACCGGGGTATGTACTGCATACGACTGGACACGATGATGTCACGACGTCACGATGTCGCAGATTAAAGGGCTTTGGGCAAACTCAGTTATCACTGTCTAGCTGGTATTAGAATGAAGTCATAGGTTTTAGTTAGCGGCCTTCTTTCATTGGCAACGGTTTTTTATACTCAAAACTTGTCCACAAAAACCTGTGCCTGTTTCTTTTCAACACCCCTCATAATTCATAATTGTTTGGCGAGACGATCCATCAACTGAGTCATGGTGCGAGTATGGTGTTACATGATATCCTGTATTTTCTTCTCACTGGCAGCAACCAGTTTCTCCTCGCAGGTCACAAACAAGAGAGCAGAAAAGTTCAAGATTGGTAGTAGGTCTTCTCCTCAAACAATACCTGTGTTCCAGGGTTATGGAGCTTACTATGCAGATCTCTATGTAGGCTCGCCTCCTCAAAGACAGACATTTATGATTGACACAGGGAGTGAACATGTTGCTATTCCATGCACTGGATGTAAAGATTGTGGCAAAGGGCATACAGACGCTCCATTTCAACCTTCTGCCTCATTGACCTTTAAAGATCTCAGTTGTTCTGAATGTCATGCTGGGACCTGCTCGCTAGACAAAAATACATGCGGCATTAGCTCTAGATATGTAGAAGGGAGCTCATGGTCAGGCACAGAGGTAGAAGATGTCATCTACCCCGGTGGTTTCCATAACGACGCATTGAATACTAACACACCATTTTGGGATGATGACGATGAGTACTCGGGAGCTATTCCTAGTAATGCTTTGAAGTATTCTTTTCATCTCAAATTTGCTTGTATGAAATCGAATACAGGAGAATTCAAGAAGCAAAAGGCAGATGGAATCATTGGACTTAATATGAAGAAAGGGTCATTATGGAAGCAAATGTGGAATAGTGGTGCCATAGCGGTGCCACAATTTTCGATGTGCGTCCGGAAACATCCATTCTCATCGTTGAAGAAGATCGAGAATCCTATTGGCGCGTTGACTCTGGGAGGAATCGATGATCGCTTGCAGAGCTCGGAAATGGTGTTCATGGACTTGGAGCGAACTCACGAACCTAGTTTTTACCAGGTGCATATAACAAGGATATTCGTTATTCCTGGAGGAGGTCAGAGACTTCGAGGGGATGCCCCGGATTTGGATCTTGGAGCAACTTTATTGGTTGAAGATAACGAATCTACACTAAACGGGAAAGGTGTGATTTTGGATTCGGGCACAACAGATACTATTTTGTCAGCTGAATTGAAACCTTCGTTTGATCGTGCTTGGGTGGATATTATGGGTGTCCCATTTCCTGAACAAGATGTAACAGTGTCTAGTGAAGAATTGAAAAAGTGGCCAACAATAGTATTTGAGATGAAGGGTGCAGAAGGAAATTCATTCATTGCTTTTCCACCATCCAGCTATATGTCCCTCTCCGTTCCAACAGGACGATATATACCAAGTTTGTGGATGCATAATAAATATGGCACTAGTATATTAGGATCGAACTTCATGAGATCTCACAATGTGCTTTTTGATATGGAGAACTACCAAATTGGAATGGCTGAAAGCAATTGTGATTATCAAGCGCTGTTAACAGGAATTGAAACAGATTTTGCTGACCCCTATTTAAGTTTACAGGAAGTAAAGTCAATGCTGAAAAGGGAAAATTTCGAAAGCATCTGCGAGGAAAGTGCTTTCACATGCAAAGTTTTCTTTGTGTTGAGAATCGTAATTCTTATGTCCATAATTTCTGTGACTGCCGTGGTCTTCCTTGAGCTCAAGAGTCGCTACAATCAAACCGTCAAACATGGAGAATTGAAACTGATGGCGACAAAGACCAGCCATAACGATTGTCAGATTTTGGAACATGAGGGGTTGATGGCTCGTGGCTCTTTGATCGAAGACGGGAAATACGTAAAACATGCAAACTGCTAATGTGTAAAAATAAACTGTAGATTAAACACACCCATGTTTTGCTTACTTGCTAACATGTAGGGTTCGATTCGCCGGCCAAATCTAAGGCTGGTTCGAATAGACCTAATGCTGATTTTATGTCAGGAAGGACAAGAACTGAGTCCTTTGCCGGTAGGAGAAGATTGATGCTAAAGTCCATTTCACGAAGACAAATTTCCATTACCATCTCTTGCAAAATTTCAAACTTTTTCTGACGATCGTTCTCTAGCATCTCAATCCTTTGGCGAACGAGAGATAGATCTTGCCTAGATGCCATTGCAATACTAACTTCAATCTCAGCTTGTCTCATCTGTTCCGACAATTCGTCCAAAGATGGCTGACTGCCAAATCCAATCGATAGTTCACGTTGGTGTTTACTGAAGTCATACCAATCAATATATGCTTTCGTAAAAGCAGCACCGTCAAACCCAGCACATGCCCTGATGGCCGCAGGTAAAGTTTCAATTTCCTTTTTCTCCACGCTAAACTTGTTTGCCTTTCCAATTTCATAGATTACCTGGAGTTGTGAGCACAAGGATTGCAGTCTTTTCTTCATTGCGGCCTCTGGTTCTTTTATATAGACGCCAAATGGATCACTGATGTCCACCAACGACGATGATGGATCGCGTGGGATGCCCTGCAAGTCGAGCAACAGCGGACGAATGCCGGTCGAAGACGTTCTTTCTGTCTTTTTACAGAGGATCCTCTTCAATCTTCGTAGGAGCTCTTGTAAACGCAAAACGTCGTCTCCTTCCAATAAATCTGGAACTTCTACAATAAGCCGTCCATCCATCAAGAGCCGTGCCACTTCACAAAATGGCAAGATAAGCTTTGCAATGAATATTTCCAGCTTTTCACATGATTCTTCAATTCGGATTGCCAAGACAAAATTATCATTTCTCATACAGTCTTGAATAATTTGATTAGCCTTGATCCTCTTCTCTTTCAGTGCTTTTGGGTCGCCCTCCTGCAATCGAATATATTCCATCACCGTGGATAATCTAGGCGCTTTCTGTATGTGTTGGTGAGCTTCAAGAAATGCACGGAAAGGTGCTCTATATTCATTCTTGACGAGATAAAGCCTCTTTGATACAATAATATCGCCTTCAATACCTTGACGAAACTGATGAAGCCTCAATGGTAAATCATTCCGTAGAAGAGTCATGACATTTTTATATGCACGCATCATATTTTCTCTCGCATTTCCAAGGCATTCGGGCAATACGTGCTGATCGAGTACAGCTGTCATTGCGTTAACCGCATCGTGCTTCAACATGGATCGAACCAATCTCTGGCACTGAGACTGTGCTTCGTCTGCCCAAACGTAGTCAGGACAATACATTTTAGTTGACTCCCAGCAGTCTCTTTTGCGCAATTGATGCTGCTGTGCAGAAGAGAGACGAAGGGCGACTTCTTCCCATGAATTATCTTGGCTTGAGCGGACTCCATTCAATACGTCTGTTTCGTGAAAACCAAATCCAGCCGGAGCAGAATCGTTCGTTTCAGTTGGCAAATTAGCAGTCGTTGCAATCTTATCAGTTGTGAGTTGGGTAATTGTCTCACTCGCGCAATCTATGCAAAATTGTGCAAAAGATTCAAGAGTGTTAATCTTTGTATATTCCATTTGACTCTGCTTCTGCTGCTTGTGGCTTAGCACTGAACCGTTCAAAGTTGCATGTTTGCAAGTATGGAGCAATTGCTTGGCTTGGGATTTGAGTTCGAGAAATGCGTGGAGCGTGGCATTCGCCGAGGCGGTTGTTCCAGTCATCTGCCCCTCGTATGTTCTGTAGAGCGCAGTATCCAGCAGCGTCATCAGTCCGGGACTTGCAGGGCAATCGACATCTGGTTCTGTCGTGATTGGTGAATCTTCATATTTGAGCGCCTTAGTAAGCACTTGTATCATGGAAGACATCATGATGGATTATTTGTGCTGTTCAAAGAAGAATATTCCTGCAAGATGGGGTGAGAGGCTGGCGTTATAGTAGAGTCCACTGTTTGTATACACACAAAAAGTACTTGTACTTGTATCTTTTCCAACAATAGTAGGCCAACCTTGGCCGAGGAGGGTCGAGAAGTGTGTTGTGGTTTTTATGGTGTGTGTGTGTGTGTGTTTAGTTTAGTTGTTTTACGTGGAGTATCAGCCGCTGATCTTTTGCCAAGTATAACGGTAAATTCAAAAATGTACCAATTTAAAAATCTTCATTATTTTCATTCTCGTCAGAGTGGAAATTGTCATATTTTGTTCGGTACCGATAGAAGGCATCATATTGCGCTTCATTACGCTCATTTGAGTACCATCTGGGTGTATTTTTGTTGAAGCATCTACGATGGTTGCTGGTACCATTGTGTGCTGCTGCATTCGCCTCCCTTTTGTTCGTATGGTGTGTGTGTGGTGTGATCAAGTAGTTATCATTGACACTTCATTGACTGATCATTGATCATCGGTAGTAGGGTGGAGATGTTCATAACCTCTATTAAATAAAATACTTTTTACGAAAATGCAAACGTTTTTATCTTTACGTTATCCTGGTTATCCATCTTCAATCTACACGCTTGAGTACAAGCTCATTCAAACACCTTCACTTGGAGGTCTTTCCAAGGTGCGGGGACATTGAGAATTTTTCCAGAACAGTTAATAAAATACAGTGTATCGAATCTTTGAAGAGAATGATCTCATGCGCCGACTCGAGTCTTTTTTGAGTTGCGCGTGGAGCTGGCCTTTCTCTTCTCTTTTACAAGTCCCCTCTGTCTCTCCAAAACTGAAGGATTTTTTCTAAGCAAATAAAACACGCTGTACAAGTCGCTTTTCTCTCCTGATGCCATGAGCATGAACGGAAACAGACCAGTTTCTGGATCTTGTTCCTCGAGTTTGTCATCTGTCATTTGAAGGTAGAACATTGCATTGTTGCGCATAGTCCTTCCACTCGCCATGGCTACGTGATGGAGCAGTCTTCCTTTATCATCCCGAAGATATGTCGCACTTGGATACCTTAGAGCAAAGTCGTTGAGTAGATCGGGGACACTTCTCATTACAAAATGAAGAATGGGAAGGTCCTCACCGCTTGGAATAATTGCTTGAATAATATCCAAGATCTTTTCTTTGCCAAACTTTTCAATAGCTTTTGTGCAGGCCGTATTGTCCCCTGCATTGTTTGCGAATAGAAAACCTAATTCATTTGGAAAGTGCTTGAACCCAGCCTTCAGCATCATCTTGAATCGAGAAACGTCTTTACTAATGACGAGAAAGATAGGATAGCATCCTCGTGTTGGACACATGTCCAATGCCTCGGGATTCCAATCAGCAAGGAACTCAATTCTAGATTTGCAGCCAGAGTTTGGCCTCAACAAAAGCTTATACCTCCGAATATCTGCTAAATGCAACAGTTCCTTTGTCTTGAGTTTCTTCAGAGTTTCTAGAGAGTCTACATCAAAATAGGGATCATCTCTGTGTCCCACGCAAACAAAGATTTCCAGCACCGTGAGAGTCTTCCTTGCAAAAGTATCTTCCATCAGCAGCCCACCGCGCTTATCCGGGCCACCGACTTCTTGCTTATGTTCTATTGCAAGTTCCGCCAACAGAGGAACAAATGCATGAGAAAAGCAAGTACGAACGGCAACTTGAATGGGAAATCGTCCTCCTTCATTCTGCACCATTAGACTTTCAGGGCACAAATTCACTGCCGCTCTGACTTGATCCTCGGTATCAATTCTATGGTCAAGATTGTGGAGAAAATCCCCAACATCCTCTTTTATATTTAGGCGTAACTGTTGAACTCTATTTAGCACTTTATCTTGAAGTGAGTCATGAAGGTTAAGCTCAACCTTCAAGAGATTATTTAGAATATCATTGATTACAAAGCTCCTGCTATAATTTGCCATGATGGATCGGAAATAGAAGATAGTGGGTATTGTAGCAACTCAATTCAGTCGAAACAGTTCAACGTTCTTTGGTTATAAAATCACTTCAGTAATCCCACGAGTGTTTCGCTGAAAAATCGCGGGACTAAAAAAAGATAACATGACAGACAGATTGAAGATGTCAAAAGAGAATCCTGATATTTTTATAATGACTAATAAAATATCATTGAGAAGCATCTCAGTTCTCTCACTATTCTAGGTAATCCTTAATACGATTCTATCTCTGTCTAAAGTGAATGAATATATAAGATTCAACGATCAACTCTTGCGTTATGATCTTGGTAATTATTATCACTATAGCCCCCCATCGCAGATGTGCAAAGCAGCTCTAGAATGTAGATAATAATTCCTGTCCGGTTTATCATTTGTACGCTAGGTGGGCACACGTGATTGAAAAATATTCTTCTTCTCATAGAGATGCGGCACAGGGGGCACAGAAAAAAATCCTCTTCTCTTATGAAGAGAGATAGTAATGCTGACGATGAACCATATTTCCAAATTACAGAGGGTGGTGAAGTGGCAATGCGGGAGGAGCATTGATTAGCTTGGATTGATTTATTTCTCCCGACCAATTAGCGTGTGCGCCGCAAGCATCGGGTGAGACGTGTAGGGTTATTCACCTTCCAACTATTAGGGTTGCTTCCAGCAGGGAAGGGGGGGGGACAAGGTTTCATTTATTTACTAGTCATTATAGTATTAGCTTGTTATTAGAATGGGCACAGGGGGCACACTCGTGACTGGGTGTGCCCCCTATCTAAATGAACTCCTCATGTCCTATTGAATAAACTAATCATAATTTTTCAACAATCAATTTGTTCAATACTTTATCTCTACAAAGTACAAGGATATCACCTTGAATGACTTTGAAAAACAGTAATTTACCCGTTACTACATGTAGTTTTGGACACAGGAACAAAATGCAATATTTTTATCTCTGCAACAACAATCTGCATTCCATACACTCGCGATGTCTACTCTTCTCATATTATTTCCGCCATAATAGTGGTTGCCAGAATAACCATTATAGCTATGACCCTGCTGCTGCAACTGGCACTTGCAAAGGGCAACAGGAAACTGCAGTCTTCCCCTTGCCAGTAGTTCCAAATTCTTGATCTATTGTAAGGTGAATAGATCGGGCTGCAAGAGCAAATTCCAGACTCGTGGTTGCACACACCATTCGGATAAGAACAATCGTTTAAGCATGCAATGTGTTGGCAAGAGTCACCTAGATAGAGAGAATCAAGGAAAGTCAGTTCTCTCATTCACCCAATCACGAAAAAAGCCGTAACGCAGTGCAAGTTGAATTGCATCGAGTTTGACCCTTTCGGGAATTTCTAAAAAAGTGAAAACTGACCTTTGTAGCCCTCTTCACAGATGCACCTGGCAACGGGAAATTCGAGACTGCAGTATCCATTGTCATTGCAGTCATTGTCGCAGTCTTTGATACTGCAATCGTCGCCTAAAAAAGGTGGTGCGCATTGACAAGTTCCAAATCCGTCGCAAACGCCGTTTGAATTTCCTGTGAATCCACCGCCTCCTTCAAATGGTTTACAGGGGACCTTTCCAACTCCTGCAATATATTCATTATTTTCCATACTGTGCGTAAATCCGTCGTAACAACAATGTTGGCAGTGCTGAGCATTGTCTTCGTCGTAGTAGCACACAGTTCCGGGACAAGTTACATTGCTGCAGTCGATTCCAAAGTAACCTGGATCGCATTTACAAAAGCCATGTGTACATACCCCCACGCTGCTGCAGTTGTTCAAACATGTGTCGACCCCATAAATCCACATGTCCTCAATGACATGCGTTTCGTGTGTCACGTCTAGGAGCCCGGTTAGAGGATGCGCTCCGGATGCATAATCAGCGCTAAGATACGATAGACCGCCATAAATGATCATCTTTCCATATTTCTCTACAAAAACTCCTTTGTGTGCGGACCTTGATGGAGGATATAACCAACGGAGCTCTCTGCACCCATCCCAACCTACCGCCTGGCGCCTAGGTTGGGGGATGCGAATTGAACTGTTCGGTCTGCCATATGCGCCGTCTAAAAGAGTCCCTCTTGTTGGTTCTCCTTCTACAGAAATACACCATTCCCACACATCTAATACCGTGGTAGCATTGTACCTAACGCGCCGTTTCTTTGCATATTGTCTAGGAGCGGTTGCAGCAGTTGGGGCAATTGGTGTCCCA
>Ga0115005_10004354_pt1 | contig 11259 bp, 7 predicted proteins | sample ArcOceMetagenome_FD_87163 | JGI IMG/M metagenome (GOLD analysis project Ga0115005, IMG submission 87163) | Marine eukaryotic phytoplankton communities from Arctic Ocean - Arctic Ocean - Greenland ARC118M Metagenome | ecosystem: Environmental > Aquatic > Marine > Oceanic | place: Arctic Ocean...
GAGGGCTTGGGCGGCGGCTTGGCGGGCGAGTCCGCTGCCGCGTCCGCAACCGTGTCTTCGCCTGCTGCCTTGGCCGCCGCCGCCGCTTCCGCGTCCGCCTTGGCCGCCGCGTCGTTCGCCTCCTTGTCGCGCACTGCGGCCTTCGCGTCTTCCGCCTCGCACAGCGCGGCGAGCGGTGAGAGGCCCAGCCGGTTGGGCTCGTCCACCTTGGCGCCCGCCTCGAGCAGCATGCTCACCAGTTCGAGCTCGAGCTGATCGCACGCGGCGTGCAGCGGCGTGCCGCCCTCGCCGGTCGGCGCCGCGCCGTGCGCCGCCGCGCGGTGCGAGAGCAGTAGCTCAGCCACGTCGGCGTCGCCCGCCTCGCACGCCAGCAGCAGCGCGCAGCGGCCGTCGGCATCGGTGGCGTCGGCCGGCGCCCCCGCTGCGAGCAGCGCGCCTGCCTTGGGCAAGTTCTTGGCGCTGAGCGCGAGCAGCAGCTCTGCCGCCGACGGCTTCGAGCCGCCCGGCGTGGGCGGTGGCGGCGCGAGGCGCGCGTGCAGCTCGTTGATGCGGCGGAGCAGGTCACGGTTGATGAGCGTGAAGCGGCGGGCCTCCTCCTCGTGGTGGAGGCGCAGCTCCTCGCGCACCTTGATCCCCGCCTCGAGCTCCTTCTGCTTGAGCTCAAGCGCGCGCCGCGCCGCGTTCGCCTCCAGCACGAGTTTCTGCTCGGTCGTCGAGTACCACTTCTGACCCTTGAGCTGCTCGAACCGGCGCACGGCCAGCTCCAGCTCGCCCTGCAGCTTAGTAAAGGTGCCCGGGGGCAGCCCCGCGCTCTTCTCGTAATCCTCCACGATGCCATCCTCGACGTCCGGGAATCCCAGGCGGAGCAAGGCCGCCGACACGGGCGCAGCCGCCCACGCCTCGCCGGGTGCGGCAGTGTCATTGGGGAACTTGATCTTCACCCTGGTGTCGTCAGCGGCGAAGTCCATCTTGACTGTGACCTCGCCGGTCCACCCGGCAGTATGCTTCTCCCCCTGAGCCTTGGTTGTCCGCTCATCGCCCAGCTTGAAGACTTCAGCCTGCAGCATGCCCAGCTGCTCCGCATCGAGCAAGCGCTCAGACTCGGCGGCGGCGGCGACGAGGTTGAGCGGGTCGTCCGGGCTTGCATCCGCCGCCGCCGCAGGCTGCTCGGAGATGCGGGTCATCGGTTGGGCAGAGTTGGGTCGGCTGGCCGCAGGCTCCACGGGCCTCAGCGCTCTAGGCTGCTGCTGCAAGAGGGCCTGGACCAGGCAGTAGAGGGGACGAAAGTCGGCCGTGCAAAAGCGCTGAGCCGGCGCCTCCGTCACGAGCTGCTGGACGCACTGCCAGTCGGTCTCGCTAAGGGGCGCGAGTGGTGTGACAACGTGCAGCTCACTCATGAGACAGCGGACCTGCACCTGCACGGTGACTGGATGCTTCACCACAAAGGGTGTTACGGCGTCTTCACTCTTGAGCTCGAGGTCGTACCGGTGGCTCTCCATGCTTGGACCCAGCTCTGGAACTCCAGGCCTTGGGCTGCCGATGAAACGCAGGATCTTGCGCACAGGCCGCACCGGCGCACGCATTGGCGCGGATTGCGGCCGGCCTCTGGAGGGTGCGGCGGCGCTCATCGGTCGTGCCTCACTCGGCCTCATCGCACTCACCGGCTGGACACGGCCTCCTTGCGACGACATAGGGCGCTGCGACGACGTCCGCGCGGAGCCTGGCCTCATCGATGGAACGAGTGGAGCACACGCGCACACACCACCGGCGTCGAAACCAACAGGTTCAACCCAACAGCAACCACCGTTTCTTTCCGCGCTCCGTTGCGTAGGAATACGGTTGCGGTCATTTTGCGAGTCTTCTGTGAAGAGGCGAGAAAAGCGAATCATGGTGTGATTCTGGCAGCGCGCTGTCTTGGAGAATTTATTACAGCCACAGCCCTCCACGGCCTCGCCCTCCGTGTGGCGCGGGGTTGTGAGCGTGTGGAGGTGCCGGTCCTCATGCGCGTCCCACCCGCCGTCTACGACAACGTCTTTTCTCCCTCGGCGCGCCTCTACCTCCACACCGCCGCATCGATCGGCTCTCTGGGAGACGAGCAGCACACCGTCTTCGACCGTGCACTCCCGCCCCGAACAGTGCTGGAGACGGCACTGAACTCGGTGCTGGAGGAGCTCGGTGACGATTCGCCGCACGTGGAGTACTGGTGGCGAGACTCTTGGGAGATGGTCGATGCGCACGCGGATGTCGACGAGTACGGCTTCGAGGACCACGGCAAGCTGTGCTATCCTGAGCATGCCCACGTGCTCTACCTCGCTGTAGGCCCGAGCGTCGAGGGTCCCACCGCGGTGTGGGAGCCTGTGGAAGGCTCGACCAACAGCGGCGCCGACGCCTTTGGGTCGCTCACGATCGTCCCGGCGCGCCAAGGCCGGCTCTTGCGCTTCGAAGGCGACTGCATGCACGCCGTGCCCAGGCCCGCAGACGTGTGGCTGGAGCACCGATTCGACGTTCCTGATGGTACCGACATGTGGCTGAGCTCCGCCGATCTGCCTGCGGAGGTCGAGGCCGAGGCGGGGCCTCCTCCCGCGGCGCACGACCTGACGAGGTCGGTGGTGCTCTTCAACACCTGGTCATATGCGCCCTTCGAGGTCGACACCGCCCCCGCCACCGACCCGCTGGAGGTGGTCAAGGAGTTTGCCGCCGACTTTGGCGGCGACGCCGTGGGCGACGTCGTGGCCATCTTGTCGTCGCCCGACGCGCAGTGCCAGCCGGTCGACCAGTGGCGAAGGACTTTCCCGCAGGTGGTGGCGGCCGACAGCGCCGCCGACACGGCGGTGGCGGAGCGCACTCGTTTGAGAGTCCGCCTCATGGGGAAGACAGAGCGCCACGCGCACGCGGAGGACAGCATCGAGCTGCCCGCGCCTGCGGGGCTGCGCGACGCCCTCGTAGAGTCCTCTGCAGTCACCAGCTTCTCCTGAGAGGCGCCCCACGCCAGCTCTTGAATACATTGTGGGCTGGCCTCCTTCCAGAAGAGCTTATATCGCTACTAGGCCTCTAGACCGTAATCTCTCGAAATGTTTGGTAAGAGATTTGGAATCACCGGGGACGGATACCACACGGCGCGGACGCGGCGTTTTTAGACGGTGTCCGTTGATGACGTGAGCTCTACCTCTAGAAATCAACTAGAGAGAAAGACCTAGACGAGAAGACGACGTCGACGACTGAACAAATTGAACACTGAGAATAAATTAGAATCGCACTCAACTCTCGCTCTTCGCAGCACTCACCTCACGCTGTCACACGCGACATAGTCGAGCGTGCTGCAAGGCCTCTCGCGGCCTTCTTTGCACGAGAACATGGTGTCCGCGGACCGCGCGCCGGGACCGCGGTCCGCGCTGTGCGCCCGTATTTACGTGTCCCTCTCGAGTTGCACTTGCTTCGTGTGCTGTGTGCTGAGCTAAGAGCGTCGCGCAACGCGCTACCATCTGTGTACCGGCCCCACAGTGTCTGGCCCTAGTCGGGTCAGGTCTCAGGAGTCGAGAAGCGAGCCAAGATCTGAGACCTCCACATCGTCGATAGTACAACCGAACACGACCAACGAACGGATAACGGCCTAACAACTATCGCTGCTGTGAACCTAACTCATATATGTATATATATCGGGGGTTAGCCCGGAACGAGTGCTGTATCCGGTGCCGAGCTTAAGAAGCACAGGGTGGAAACCGAAGACACCCTGCTTCGCGGCCCGGCGGCACCCCGCCAGGCCTCCGGCCTCCCACGCGCGCGGGGACGAGCGCGCGGGATGACCACACACAGCACAGCGCCGGGGGCGGCTAGCCTTCTTCCCCGCGTTTCCTTCACGCCTTGCTTCCAGTTTGTGATAGCTTGATGTCGGGAGCATGTTCGGGAGTGGCCGCCGGTGTCTTCTGCCGGGTGCGCCTGAAGACTGTGACGTACCAGGCGAGAATGGCAATCACGAGCACGGCGCAGCCGCCGATGACGCCTCCGGCGATCGCCCCGACGTTCACGGCCGGTTTCGGCTCCGGTTCCGGCTTCGGGCAAGCTATTGATGCCATGGCAATCCCCCACGAGCCTCCATGGCACTCGGCCCAGCTGTTTGTGATCGGCTTGGAGGTTCCGGGGCAGGTGTAAGTCGTGAGCGCGCACCTCAGCCCATTCGCCGAGCACGCTGTGTTTGGAGCAGGCCCTCGCGTGCATTTCGTAGCTGCCGAATAATCCGCTGAGTTACAATCAGGCCCTGTCGCCGGGCAAACGCTCCTCAGGCACGATAGCTGCACTGGACAGCTCTCTGCGACGATGAGCTCGACGCATCCTGTAGCCTGCAACTGTCGACATGTACTGGCAACTGTCTCTGATACACATGCCTGGCTCGTGTCGCCATAGGCTGAGCATAGATTCGGGTCTGCCCACACGCCCATCTTGTTGCCGTCACTCTGGCCAAGGTGTTTTCGTCAGCTGGGTGGCACCAAGGGGCTATAATAAGACGTGGCAGCCCGCGCGCAACTTTGCGGTGTCAGACCGCGGAGGTCAAGCAGATGCAGAGCGAGGATGGCCTTGGAAAGTGCGGGTTAATCGTCCCTAGGTCACGATTCCGGCGAAAAAATAGGGTGTGTGTGGGTGTTGTCACTTGTCAGTCACTTTTTTCAGATATACGTTCCACCGGCTGGTCGTCTTTTCCTAATTATATTTACCAGTGTAGCCCACTCGTCTCCTAGCCTCACAGTGTCACAGCCAGCCTCGCGATCCTCGTAAAGCCCCGTACCTAGAAAGGTAGAAACGCTCACCATTTTCCGAGAGATTTCAAAATCTCAAAAATCCGAGCACGTGGCTAGTTTGGCACGCGTACTGTCGAGACCTCACTAGCCTGTGCCTAGCTCACAGACTATGCATATTGGATATGGAGTAAAACTGAGAGCAGCCCCCCCCCCCGCCCCCCCGCGCGCTGTACGAAGTGTAAGGTGTGTGCGCGCAGCGCGGGCGGCGGGGGGTGCGTTTTCACCATCACGCGCAGAGATATACGCGAGATAGAGAGTATAAGAGATCTGGAACTCTAGTATACTTTCGGCAACCCACACATACATCCACACACCCTGCGCGGTCAATACACTTTGAAATTTAATTCGAACAAAGTTCACTCTCTCGTCTCTGACGCAAAAAAAACGTTCAGACCTATCGGAAAGCGTGGCACGGCAGGATCTCGAGGCTCGGGGGGTACCCCTCGTCGCCCTCGTGCCAAGCATCACGTCGCCCGTCAGGCGCGTGCCAATCAGCGCAGGCGCATGCCGATCAGAGCCCCGACGGCAACGCCCGCGGTCGCAACGGCGAGCATCGAGAGCGGGCTAGACGCGGGCGCGAGCGGCGGCGGCGGCGGCGGCGGCGGCTTGATCGTGCCAGCCGTGCCGTTGGGCTTGGCCTTGCGGGCGTTGCGGTAGAGGCCTGTCTCCTGGTGAAGGTCGCTGTACGCGCTGATGCTCTGGTCGTCCACGTAGAAGTGCGCGTGCGGCTTGCCGAAGTCGATCTCGTGGTAGGGGATCTGCAGCTTGGCCAGCGATGCGAGCGTCGCCGTCGCCGCCTCGGCCGCCGCCGCCGACGCGTTGCCCTTGTGGGCGTCCATCCCTCTCGACGACTGCAGGATGATCGTGTGCCCCTGCTCGTACAGCGCGCGGCAGGTGGCGATGTTGTCGGCGATGGGCTCACAGGAGCTGTAGTCGCCGGCGACGCGCGGCCCGGTGACTAGGGTGTTCTCGATGTCGAAGCAGATGCGCAGCGGCGCCTGGTCGTTACGGCCGGCGCACCAGTCGACGAGCTGCGTCGGCGTGCCCAGCACGTGGAAGCGCTTCGGGTCGATCTGCACCGCCTCGAAGGCGTGGCCCTCCTCGATCATCTGCGCGATGACGCCGGAGGTGTAGTACTCGCCCACCTTGTCCTGCGAGAGCTGCGTCGAGCCCGAGTCGAGGAGCGCGAGGCACTGATTCTCGAGCTCCACGCCGCTCGAGAAGCAGTAGCAGCCCGAGTTGGCGCAATCCGAGATCTTCACCTTCTCCTTGACCTGCGAGATGCGGCGCGACGAGGGGTCGAAGACGATGTACGAGTACATCGGCTTGGGCTGGGTGTCCTCGAAGAAGAAGACGCCGTTAGAGCCCTTGGAGGCCACCTCCCGGTACATGCTCACGATGTCCTGGTCGTAGAACGCGTCGCCGTCGACCAGCATCACCGGCTGCGCGCGCAGTGTAGCGTCGAGCCCACGCAGCCCGATCATCACGGTCTCCGCGGCGCCGCGAGTGGGCCCCGGCAGCTCGACGAAGCGCAGCCGCGGGTACGTGGCAGTCACGATGGGCCAGTACTTTCTGCTGAGGAAGTCCGGGTTGTAGACGATCACCAGCTCGTCCTGCGGCCGCAACTTGAGGGAGTCCAAGACCCAGAGGATCATTGGCTTGCCCATGACCTGCACGAACGGCTTCGGGCGGGTGTAGCCCTCCTTCTGGAAGCGGGAGCCAAGGCCTCCCAGCGGAATCATCACGGTGATCGCTGGTCCTTCCATGGCAATCGCGGCTGCCACGCAGTCGCTCGATGCAGCGCGCCCAATCCACTCCACAGTTCGGGGGGGCGGGTGGGAAGGGCGCTTGCCGAGAGCCGAGATAAGATAAGATAAGAGAGAGAGAGGCAGATAAGATAAGATAAGATAAGATAGCGGCAGGCAGACAGAGACAGAGGAGGCCCGTTGCACGGACCTTTTTCACTAAGGGTTGAATGGGACGGGCAGCGGGCGCTGCAGAGGTTAAGGGCATGCTACATGCCCTTAACGTTACAGGTGAAGCTACTGTAGTACCCTTCCCTGGGTAAGCCCTGGTCTAATACACTAGAGTTGAAAGAACAACCACCCCTTTCCCAAACCACATCAACACACCCCACACCAATCTCGTTGCGAGTCTTCACTCGTGCATTCACAGACAGACGAGTCAGCGTCAGCCCTGGTCATCCGAGCCACATCTCGTGAGTTGAAAGCAAACTAATACACTGAGTTGAAAGCAAAAGATCAGAGTCCGCTACTAGTTACTCTCTATCGGTGAAGCAGCAACAGCTACCTAAACAGGTTGTGTTGCATCGCTACGTTCCTGAGAGTGTGCGAATCCTAGGAATCCTGTATCCAGTATTAATCCAGTAACGTCGTCTTCGTTCCATAAACGCACAGCCTTGGGCTGGTGTGGTTGTATCAGTGAACCCCTGGTCCGGTACGAAAGATCACTCTGAAGTGGAGCCTACTGAGGGGTGTCGTAAACGCAGGTCGTGCGTAGCTCGGGTCTCGAGCAGGAAGGACGATCCTCTAACCTCTATCTATCTATCTACGTCCATCCAGAACTAGAGGAGCGGGAGAGATGATATACTCCACCGCAAGTGAACAATACGACGCCAAGCGCTTCTTCCTCTGCGCGCCGTGGAATGGAAGAGTGTACGCGGCAGGAGGGTGTAACGGTGTCTACGTAGAGGATCCGCTCGAAAGTTAAAAGTACAAGAGTTGAAAGCCAACTCGTTGGCGCGTGGCGTCGCGACGAGCATGCTTGCCGCGGCCGCCGCGCACCTCAACCGCACGGACGAGTGGAACGGCGCAGGCCGACGCCTCGAGCCGCACGCCCTCTCCGCCTACTTCCCGCCGGGCGCGCTCCCAGCGCCGTGCGCGCAAGACCTGCGGCGTGGGCAGCGGTTGCGGCTCTTTGTCTACCCTTTGCCGTGGGACTACCACGGCAAGATCGTGCAGTACGTGGAAGGCAAGGCGCGAAGCCTGCTGGGTGTCAAGTGCGACTACCTGCGCGAGGACACGTGCCCCAACACCGGCTTCAGCCATCTCGAGAACCTGCGCTCGCACTGCCCCGACGTGCCGCTGATGGCCAAGCTGCTGCAGTCGGCGCAGATCGTGACCGACGCCGAGCAGGCGCAGGTCTTCCTCGTGCCCTTCCTGATGGGCTGCAACGCAATGCTCGGCTGGGGCCACGGCATGCAGCGTGTCAATGCGGCGGCGCACCACCGATTCTTCGGCAACTTCGGCGCCTTTGCGCGCGAGAGCCTGCCGCACTACGAACGCTACCCGCACCGCCACCTCTTCCTGTTCCCGCTCGACTCGATGTTCGCGCCCAAGTGGCTGCGGCGCTCGATGATCGCGCACACCGGCGCTGGCTACATAGGTCAGTCCAAGATCGACGTGCCCGTGCCGTACCTCGTCTCGCTGCCGCCGCAGCCGCAGGGTGCGCTCTCGCGGCGGCGCGAGCGGCTCGTCTTCCTGATGGCCTCTCCCAGCCGCAACAAGGTGCGCGTCGAGGTGGCGCGGCAGCTGCGCGAGGCGCGCGCCACGCACGCCGGCCGCGTCGAGCTGTACGAGACTGACCCGCGGAAGGCGAGTCGCACCCTATGTCGCACCCTATGTCGCACCCTCCGGCACGTAGGGTTGCAGCCTCTAGCACTTGAGGTTGCAGCCTCTGGCTCGAGGGCGACCCGCGGCAGGAGGGTGTGCCATAGATGTGAGCTGCAGGAGGGTGCCATGGCTGGCTATCTGTGCTTGCTATTGCAGGAGAATGCCATGCCGCTCAGCGCGCTCGACACGATGGAACGCATGCGCGGCACCACCTTCTGCGTTGCGCCAACGGGCGACTCGGACGGATTCACGCAGCGCTTCTACTACATTCTCGCCGCCGGCTGCATCCCGGTGGGCGTCGACACTCGTTAGGGTTAGGGTCAGGGTTGACGCCGACCCTAACCCCGACCCATCCTCGACCCTGACCCTAACCCTCACCACTGGTCCTAACCCTCACCACTGACCCTAACCCTGACCATGATCAGGTGCGCGTCGACACCTACTACCCTGACAAGAGGTTTGGCAACGTGGCTTGGCCATTCAAGCAGACCGTACAATGGGAGAAGGCTGTCGTGCTGCTGCCGCCCCGCCTGCTGCGGCGCGTGGGCCTCATGCCCACACTGCTCAACATCTCGGCCGCACGCGTCGAGGCGATGCAGCAGTACATCGCGACCGTCGTGCGGCCGGCGGTGCTCTTTGACTACCGCGGCCACGCGCCCGACGCCTTCAGCGCGTTCCTGTCCGAGCTGCTCCACCTCTCAAAGACCCGCCTGCCGAGGCTCGACCCGCCATGACCTCTCTCTCCTGACCTGGCCGTACCTTTTTGCCTTTTGCGTCGGCGGCGCGATCTGGGCTTTATAATAGTAAATCGATAAGATAAGATTTATCTTATCATATCTAGTAAAATCGAGTGCTCCGTATCATTATCCTCCCCTGTCTGTAAGCAACAACTCGGTTTGAGCGTCACGGTGTTCTGGTGCTGCACGGTTCCCATTGGTCCTGCAAGGAATGCCTCTCACCGACCGCACGAACACGCTACCGGCCACCAGCCGGGGCAAATCGGTGATAGTGCCGTCACGATATACCTCCGCAGCTGGTAACACCGGCATGCCCAGCCTGCGCTCCCAGCTCGAGAGTGCCACTCGTCGCTTGGCGGAGAGATCCACTGCAGAGAGGGACGCTACGGAGGCGAGGGAGGCTGCGGAGACGCGCGAGCACGCAGCGAGGGCTGTCCACCGATCCGTCTCGCTCACTTTGTGCGCCGAGATCCGCTGCTCCGAGGGCGAGTGCGCACAGGTGTCGCAACGACAGCAGCAAGCAGCGCTGCAAGCAGAGGCGGCGCTGGCGCAGTGCGACGCGGGCCGCACTGAGCGGAGGGAGCTTGAGACGTCCCTTCGATCCGAGTCTCAGACCAACGAGCGGCAGGCGGTGCGCGTCGCTGAGCTCGAGGCACAGCTCGCACAGTGCCATGCGGGGCTGGCTACATTGCGGGACACAGCGCTACCCTCGGCGGCGCGGCAGGCCGAGGAGCAACGCCAGCGCGCCGCACTCGCCGAGGCACGGCTGCGCGAGAGCGAGGAGCGGCTCGCCGAGCGCGAGGCCTCGTTGCGCAGCGGGCTTGAGCAGTTCGAGCGGCTGCAGACCATGCTCTCTGCGGCGGACGACCGCGGGCAGGGACTCGGCTCGCTTGCCACGGAGGCGCTCGGCAGCTTCGGCGTGCTCCACGCCGAGGCAGCGCTGCACACCGACCCGCGCTTTTGTGCCGTGCAGGACGCCCTCGTGCAGCTCAGCATGCTCGCCTCCCGTGCCGAGGAGTGGCTGCCGCCTTTTCTGGCCGCACGCCGGGCGGAGCTGCAGCAGCTTGAGAGCGCCGCGCCCGCCACTGGCGCTGCCGAGGCGGAGCAGCAGGGGGCACTCTCGCCCGAGGGTGTTCTCATCAACCGGCCGTCACACAATGCAGAGGGGGGGCACCTGACCATGTGGAGTTTGTGAGAGGTCAAGGTTTGTACCACACGCTAGGTGCTTAAAAATACGTGTGACGAGAGAGCGGTGTGTGCGCGGTGGACTCAAACGGGTGGGTAGAATAACACCCCTGTTTGAAACTTGCGCACTTCCAGGCGTTTTGATCAGACGCTGTGTGTGTGCGAGCGCGAGCCTGTGTGCAGCGCAGCACGACGAGGTTCGAGGTGAAATCCACACGAAAATTTTGTATCGGCTGAGGTGAGCAGGAATATGTCGTGGCGTGATTGTGAAGAGGCTGCTAGAGCACGAGCGATCGACCTGACTTCAGGGGCAGAATCACCCTCAACGCAACCCGTGCCTCCACGTTTTGGTATAAACTGCCTGGTGTCGCCTCTGCCGCCGCCTCCGCCGTCGGTGCCGCAGCAGTTTAGCTTCCAGTCCAGTCACGACGTTGACCAATGGCGCGCAGATCAAGGGCTCTCCGGGCGCAGATCAAACTTATGTGCCCTTGGCCAGTGGCGCCGCCATGCTGTGGTATTGGCTCTGCTGTGCATGACCAGAATGGTCGGAGCGACGTCACCGACGCCGCCACCGTCACCACCACCACCTTCACCTCCACCATCGCCGCCACTACCTTCACCGCCACCCTCGCCGCCGCCACCTTCACCGCCTCCCTCACCGCCGCTACCATCACCTCCACCGTCTCCTCCACCCCCTTCGCCACCGCCCTCGCCACCACCGCCATCACCGCCACCGTCGCCACCGCCACCTTCGCCGCCACCATCGCCACCGCCACCTTCACCTCCGCCATCGCCTCCGCCTCCATCACCTCCGCCCTCCCCGCCACCACCTTCACCACCACCGTCGCCGCCGCCACCGTCACCACCACCGTCACCACCCCAGCCCTCACCGCCGCCGTCGCCACCGCCGCC
>Ga0115005_10004355_pt1 | contig 11259 bp, 7 predicted proteins | sample ArcOceMetagenome_FD_87163 | JGI IMG/M metagenome (GOLD analysis project Ga0115005, IMG submission 87163) | Marine eukaryotic phytoplankton communities from Arctic Ocean - Arctic Ocean - Greenland ARC118M Metagenome | ecosystem: Environmental > Aquatic > Marine > Oceanic | place: Arctic Ocean...
GGGTTTAATGCTGTCACCGGTAGCTTTGGTGTGGGTGGGATGCAATTTGATCAAAATGACATAAAGCTGCGAGGCCCCTTTCTGGAACTCCTCGTCCTCGGATCGACTAATACTATACTCTTTCATCTTTCGTTCGAGAGGAGCTGCCATCATGCGCTGGATTTGTTCGTAAGGTTCGTGCTTTCCCCCCAAACTATACATACATTGCGTCCTCATTCTTCGTGTTAAATGATGACTGTCTGTTTCCTCGGGCACCCCCCAGTTCTCGTAGCCGCCCATGATCTCATCCCAGTTGGACAGAGGGACCAATTTTGCGGATCCGGTGATGTGAGCCGTGGATGTTTTTCCGTTTACGGACGGTGGGAGTTTCCTGGCAAAGTGGAGAATTTGACCGAAATAATGGCAGAGCAGACGCGGGTAAAAATCAGGATTGTCTTCGCTTGCGAAATCCACTGTTGCATTTGCTTCTTTCCTGGTCAGGTCACTCTCGTTTGGAAGATCCATTGCGGATTGTATTGTGAGAGCCAACTTAGGTGTACCAACCAGTAGGCTCTCTTTAAAAAAAAAATGCAAAATCTTTCTTTACTCTGTGAAAATCTTTCTCAGCTTGTAATTTGCAACCCGCTAAATTATGACGGTTATAGGACGGCTAATGTTGAAATCTAAAAAAGTGAAAAGTGAAATCATCATTCTTTACGACAAAAGAAGGAACTTCCGCTGTCTCGTAACCGGCGGTATGTATGTACCGCGGTACATACATTCTCTCACATCATTCAACCACAAAATTGGACATTGGACTTCAGTTACAATCAAAGTCACTGACTCCAAAAGCTGCTCGCTGTTCCGCTCCTTCATTCCGAGTATTGCCATACCCACCACTGACTCAAATATTCGTTTATCCATTCGATGGCAAGTGGAGGTTCTATCGCCGGTGGTCTTCTGCTCATTGTGTTAGCTGGTTTTTTCAATGGTTTGTTCAGGAGCTCTTGCTGTATAGTATTATTCGCCAATATTCTTTTCTACAGCTAATAAATTTTGTTGCCATTGAATTCATTTGAGGTTCTTGGAATGCTGCATTTTCTCCACGCACCAATTTGGCCGTCGTCAGGTTGGAGAAACCTTCATGTCAAGAGGGAGAAGCACAACAATCAATAAATGACCTAACGTACCATCATGCGTTTGCCTTATTTATGACATACGCTGCAATAATAAATATACCAATCTGCATTTACTGGGCTGGAGGACCTCACCGAACTTATGCAATTTTGGCAGAGACGAATCTGACGTCTTTAGTGTTGGTGTCAGTTTTTAGCATAATTTGGGGAATTGGAACAGTTCTATTTGGTTTGGCATGTAAGATTGCTGGGGTGGGTCTTGGAACAAACTTATCGATGGGCATTATTGCAGTCATTGGTACATTTCTCCCCCTGATTATAAAGGATACTTTGATATCAGCTGCTGGCGGCGTCATTTGCGTTGGACTTGCGATTTGTTGTGGAGGGCTTTGGCTGGCAACGAAAGCATTGGCAATGAGAGATCGAAACGAACGTGAGCAAGATATAGGCAAAGAAATCCCTGATACCAAGAATACATTGAATGCTGACAGATTGGATATAGAAAACGTAGACCGAGAGTTGGATGATAAGCTCAGGTATGACGAGTCTATGGCAGCTAAGACTAGTAGACAGGAGGCAGATTCTGTGATTCTCGAACCCAAGCTAAAGGATGGTTCTATCGAAAACATGGTTGCAGACAACGAGTGTGATAATGATAATGACGACGGACACAAAGACCAAATTCATTTAGCAGAAGTTGATAGTGTTCAATACCCTACATGGAAAAAGATTGGGATATGTGTGGCAACTGGTATTTGCGCATCTCAACTGCAATTTGCTTTCGTTTTTGGCGAGGAAATCACCGACTTGGCTCTTGGGAACGAAAATTCTGGGAAAGTAATACCAGGATCAACACCTGAAAGCGGAGGTGCTGCAATTATCTGGCTGCTTGCCATTTCATTAGCAGCTCCTGTCGCAATCATCAATGGACTTTATTCTTCGCCAGTTCCATTGTCGTCAGCAGTAAAAACCCCATTATCAAGGCATCTGAAATTGATTTTTTCCACATCTCTTCCGTTTCTTGCTCATATTCATATTTACGGTGTGTGTGCGACGGTCCTTCTCCCAGACAACATTGCATCATCAGTAGGATGGCCAATGCTGATGATGGTTACTTCTGGACAAGCACTCGTCTTATCTATATTCCTCGGCGAATGGAAAGCAGCGTCTAAAGAAACCATTCGAACATTAAAAGGTAGCATCTTGACTACGGTCGTAGGAATTGGAGTGCTCATGACTTCAGTTGCAGTTCCAACGAATGAATAAACTAAAACATGCTTGTCGCTCTACCGAAGTTATTGGAGGAATCACACAGAATGCTTCATTCCATTGGGGATATTTTTAGTTTAATGTAATTTCTCAGGAGATAAAAAGTCAAAAGTTAACAGTCCTTTACAATAAGAGAGATTGATAAAAGCTATTTATACTGTAGTATTCACAGGAGTGTTCATGAGCGAAAGCTTGCTCCGATTATCAGCTTTGTCTCTCTTTACCCCAATCATCCGCTCGTCGTTCACATCATTTTTTCTGTACAAGCGTAAAGCTTTCGTGAAGTATGAATCTGCACGAAGCAGCTGACCACTATCAGAGCAAAGGAGACCAAGTCGATGTAAGATCTTCCCAAGATCAGGGTGGAATGGCGCCAAGTTTATGGTCTGAATGGCAAGTATCTCTTTGAAGGCACCAATAGAAGATTCGAAGTCACCTCTTTTCTCGTAAACATCTCCTACACATGAAAGTGCGACAGCCAAGAGATTCGGATGCTGGTCATCATCATGGTACTTATTACGCTGCAAAATAATGACTTCATTGTAAAGTGCTATAGAAGCATCATACTGTCTTCGGCACTTTTCTATCATTGCAATATTCAACATTGTAACCATGGCATTGTGATGAGTACTTCCCAGACGGAGCGATTCGATTTTGAGAACTGACTGATAAACATCAAATGCCCGATCATAATCCTTCATTTCTTTGAGAAGATTTCCAATATTACCAAGCACGGCTGCAACACTTTCATGTCTTTCTCCATGGACTAGTTTCATGCCCCTTAAAGAGGCATGATAACTAGACAATGCTAGATTGAATTCTTGTTGCTTGAGGTGTATACTGGCAATGCTATGGAGGGTATTGGCAACATGAAGATTCACTTTCTTACTTTTCATCTCTGTGATTTGAAAGAAGGAATCATAGAAAAAAGCCAAATGCATCAGATTTCTGCCACTGTGAGGTTCCCCACTGAAGCTCTCTTGAAGGTATATTTCCATTTCTTCTGGAACTTCTTCTTGAGATGAAAGAGTGGACGCGCTGACTACACATACGTCATACGATTCATCCGAATTGGCAGTACTGCAGACACTTGGAGGAGAACGGAGATGCTTTTTAGCACCTGCTGGACCTTCTTGAGAGTTTTTCTCCTGTACACGTACTCTCCTCGCATCCTTCAGAACACAATCCAGACTCTCATGATACATGATCATAGCTTCCTCTAAGCGACCATAGTGCTCATGTATAGATCCAATCTCCTTCATAGAAACAGCCAATGTGGAAGCACTGACATTTCTCTTCCCAACAACAGTCGTCGTATCTTTCTTCAACTTTCCATAAAGCGCCAATTCAAAAATTTGCATGGCCTCTTCATACTGCTTTCTCTTGATTTGCACCCCTCCCAATAAGTTCAACAAGACGGGTAGACTCGGATGGCCATCACCAAGGGAATCTTTTCGTATACGAAATGCGACAGTATACATTTTGACTGCTTTGACGAGTTGTCCATTGGATTCATTGCCTAAACCGATTTTGACAATGTTGGCTGAGTGTTCAAGGCTTCGGTGGGCATGGTGCGTATCACTGATGGATCTATTTGCGATTTCTCGGAGAGGATGATCTTGTGGGTATAAATGATGGTCTAGCTTTTTGAGAGCTTGGAGGAAGGATTTTGCTGCTTTGGGGTAGTTATATACTTTTTGGTATTTGCTGCCTTTTCGGATGGTTTCTTTGATTCGTGATGTCAAGGTGATGTCGACTTTGAATTTCTTATCTTTTTGCGATGTACGTGTAGGGCCATCATCATCAACTCTGGGTTGGCTAGGCGAGCCTTTACTGGTATCAGCGTCGGGATCAAAAAAGACTCTTTCTCGTAGTTTCTTGATGTCTGACGAATTTCGAGAAGATGGGGTCGTTGAAGGTGATAGAATTGATGCCCTTGGAGCCGCAATCGCACCGCTACGTACAGCCTTTGGCCGTGTAGATTCATCAATAACTTGATTTCTACCGAGATTGAAATGAACCAGACGAACACGCTTTGAACACGTAATATTCTTTGCCTCTTCAATGATGGCAGCTAGGGGATCTAGCGATGTCGCTTCACCGTCTTTCATTCCGCTGGTATGCTTCTTACAGCAAGGCATTGACATTGACTGGAAAACTTTCATTTTCCCTGAGAGGAATTTCTTCATGTTGGCGTTGTTACGGAACGTTGACGTCTTGTCTACTTTCGGTCGTGCTTCTTCGCGAGGAATGTGCCTGATGGAATGTTTTCGTTGCCGTGTTCGTCGCTTTGGCCTTGCTTGTCTCGATGGCAATGGGTGATCCAGGACTACTGCTGCTAGTCTTCCTTCCATCAATCGCAAGCTACCATGATTTGCGTCGGCTCTTGGCGGCATCCTTCAAATTTTATTTCGGTCGTTGGTCAAGGATGAAGAATTTATCCGTTTCCCTTCACCGATTGTGTGTGTAGAGATTAAACAGAGCAATGCAACTCCCGACTGTTACACTTACTACAACCTGTCTCCGAACCCAAAATGTTGTCCCGTGGGAAATGATGTGCTGAACCAATTTTTGAATCACGCTACACAGACTATACAGATTTTTCAGAGAAAAAGGTCTTCATTACTCTTACAAGATACCGTACATCATGTAGACACCTCACTCCATCTTGTAAGACAAATTTGAAAAACTCCGCGAAATAAAAACAACATGTCCATCCGTCCTTGGTCAGTCAAACCAATTATGGCGCGGGGCGGGCCCAGAAGACAGAAACGAAACTGTTCTGAAGTGCTTTGACATCTATCCAATGACGCGTCGCTTCACAATTCAACTAGAGGAACGCCAATGGAATAGCCTTGAAACAAAAACATCCCATGCTACAATAATAAAAGGTATATTGAATATATTTCTGGTAGCTTCACGAGTACACGTACTTGTGCTACCCTTGGATTGTCCTTCACCAGCAGCTAGTGTAGCAGTACAATACTTTCTCTCAATATGAACGATCCAATTGACATGCCCGCTGACTCCCAGGAGGAAGAGAATAATACTGAAGTTGATAAGAATACTGCCGAGACACGAAAGTTTCAGCAAAGGATGCCAAATCCAATTTATGAAATTTCTTGCATACAAGCATCTCTCGCAACAAAAGCATCTCCACTCGTGATGAACTCATGGATTGGCACGGCACTAACCCTCGACGGAAGAGATAAAATCACAAAAGTCATTCAGTATTCATCGCGCTTCCTTGGATTCTATTATGAAACCATTGCGGACAAAATCGCAAATGGAACCATATCCGATACACGTAGTGCTACGAGTCTACGTCTAATTGAATTGTTTCTGTCAAGGGCGACCAGATTTCGAAACTTGCAAAAATCGTTGACTAAATCCCGAAAGGCATATAGATTGGGGCGGACAATGATTGAATTAGAAAAGCTTAAAAACATTGGATTCGTTCACTGGATTGCGTGGTACTTGAGGCAACATCTTGTCCAATTTCATCACCCTTTACAACTGAATGCAGAGTCTGAACAAGTAGGAAGCGCTATTAGCTGGCACCCAGACATAAAAGATGTTACGACAAAGGAAGACGGAGCTGCAACAAACAAAACCATCGGCACCATCCAAGCACAAAGCTGTGCTCCTCCAAGAATCAAGTTACCGCGACAAGTTTCTTCCAACCTGGGCCCAACAACTATTATTCCCTCAAAAAGAAATGACCCTCCCGCAAGTTATCGCCAGTTATCTTCAATTTCAAGATTGGTTTATCGTTCTTTATCTAGCTTTATAGACGCAAGACAAAATGAATCAAAAGAGGCGCCTCCTATGTGGAAAATCATTTCAAGTTCGTTTAAATTGCTGGGACTCGCTGGATTCTGGGCCGCTGATAACGTTTCCTTTCTGTATTCTAGTGGGTTTCTAATAGATGATGCAGGCGGAAGTTCAAAACCAGGTCGGGCGAAGGATGCATCGATCTTTGCGGCTCGTTCCTACTTTTTTGCCGCTGTCAGTGGATTGTATCTGAATATGAGGGAATTTATCCGTCATCGCAACGGTCGACTGAAAGAAGCAACAATGAATTTATACAATTGTAAGTCTCAAATAAAGACTATAAATAACCAGGGGGTAGACGCTTATGAGAAGCATCAGAAGGAACAAGAAGTAGAGAGATTTGAGGCTGAATTGGAAATAACGAAACAGAAGCACGCTAATCTGAGTATAGCTCTGTTGAAGGTGAGTTCGAGTGTTTTACTTTGAAAGCACTCTTAGTTAGTTTTCAATTTCTCAACAAATACCCCCCCTGCCATCCCCAAATAGAGCTGTTGCGACGTTATAGTGTTTAGTAATAACCCTGGCATTGATTTACATCTCAAATACAGAGGACACAGAATGAGCGAAGGCATACAATGTGCCTTTGGTGTTACATCTGCTCTCACTGTAATTTACAACAACTTTCCTAAATATGCCAGGAAGTAAATACTACGTGTATACATACTATTATTGATAGCATATTTGAAATGAATTTATATTTATTCAAAATAAGTCTAAGTCTGTATATTCGGAAAATTATTGAGGGCTTACTAGCAGGAGCAAGTGAAGTTTTATTTGATCAGTAGGTGTAAGTAGAATTAAGTAGAAAATCAATGAGGAATAAGTTTCTCTTCAGTGAATGGTTAGTGGTCCAATCCATGAGTCCCAATATCATTGTTGATAGACACCTCTCGTGATATTAATGAGATGAGCAGGCGTGGTAACGGGAGACAGATTCCGACCAAAATGGCTGCATGGCAAGACTTCGGCAGTGGCATGCATTCTAGCTTTCTTCGGAATATAATGGGGATACCGAGAAGAAGCGTTGTTCACCGACGGATAAGTGTCCATTGGGAACGAATCTACAGGGAATGAGTTGTGTCGTGGCCTTGGGTCCACGGCCATATCGGGCGATTCACGCGAAAATAAGTTACTTCGGTTTCTATGCAACATTTCGCCCGGTGCCGATTTTGCCGGCGAGACAGTGGGATGGAAAGAACAATCTTGATCGTCTATTGAATTGAGGTGGTTCTGGTGTTGATGCTGTGGTGGAGACGGCGTAATGTGTCTTTGCATGTCGTGTGCGCTCCTTATGTTTGGATTCACATGGTGCTGAGGCTTGCTCAATTGTGGTTCCAGATGATGTTTCTGTTGTTGCTGTTCCACACACGATGGTGTCGGTTGTGGAGTCCACCCTGTCACATTGTTATAGGGATTAGGAACAATAGGAATGTGGACAGGAGCTAGAACAGGGGCAGGAGGCTGCACACACTCTGGCACAGACACTTCAGTTGGACGTTCCAGACCAGCTCCAATTGCATGTGATATGAGTTCCTCTTGATATTTGACAAATACCTCTGGAGTCACATGCAGGCTGAAATTGATTCGAAAGAGGAATTCAACTTCCAGGCCGTTCATTTCTGACACAAGGACTCCTCCAACTTTAGCATAGTAAGCGTTGTTGTAGTAAGCATCATCGAAGAACTTGGCGGCCAGTAAAATAGCAGTGACACAAACTCGATGGACGTTAAGCTCAGATAGGATAAAGTTGTTTCTTTGTATGAGCCTGTCGATGTATATAAGTGCTAGGATGAAACATTCAGTTGAGCATGAGGCATATTTGTGTATCTGGAAAGAATTTAGCGAAGGGAATTTAAAGGTTAAGGTGAGTGAGGATGAGATGTACGTGAGAAAATAGTCATTTTAAAAGAAGCCTTTCAAACTTACCCTTTCAAGGTATTGCTCAATACTGATTCCTGGTGCCTTTAGTGCATGAAACTTTGTCACGTTTTCACCACTTGGAACGTGCGCATTTGACTTTACTAATCTTTCGAGAACTGCAGCGAGAACAGCGACGACCGCTTTGCCTTCCGATGTGTCTTGTGGATTGCTTTCCATCATATTTTAGGTATTTGCGATTCGTGTAGTGTGTGATGTGTTGGTACTCTTATAAATAAGTTGTAGAGTAAATTGTAAGTTGAAGTGATTCTCTCGTTGTTTGTCAATCTATGTGTGTAGCTAATTGCGATCTCACTTTTTCAACGTATGTTGTCACAGACTCTTTAATTCATAGGCATTCTCAAATACTCAATTCTGGTTCTTCAGTGTTTCGTCGTTAATGATGATTGTATTGATCGGAATTGTCTCCTACTGCGCGTGATGAAATCAATAACAAGATTATGCTTTATTCAATTTCCAGAGGTTTCAATCGAACTGCGAAATTGGTACACTTTAAAACTGTCGGAACGAAGTGAAGGTAGCTGCAGTCTGTGGCGGAGGTGAGAGGTGGAAGAAGAGGGACGGACTTCTGCCGTAAGGATTCTGCTTCCGTAAAGTGTCTAAGATGTGTTTGATTTTGTTCTTCGTTCGAAGCGGACTTTTGATTGGCTAAGATTGGGAATTCAACCATGTCACTCCATTTTAACCCCCCAAATTAGAAAGTTCCAGAACAAAAAATCTGTGGCCCAGAATTTCTGAAATTCAAGAATCCTTCAAGAATTTCAATTTCAAATTAGTCTATTCTGCCTTTTTTTAAAAGCCCAATTTTTCTGCGCACGACCAGCCAAATGTATGTTTAAAAGGTGAAGGTTGTTTAGTACTGAGCTCCGACTTTGGGAGGGAGTCAAACAACAGGTCAAACGTGTGCTATGCAAATGCAAATAATGGCGAAGATTCTTCAACCCTCTTTTCTTCTCTCTTCTTTTCTATTTGATGACATCATGAATGTCTTCCAACGACATTCATGGAAAGGGAATGAGTGGTTTTCAACGAATTTCGTGTGCATTTTCAAATTTCCTTGACACAACCTGAGGTTGATGTGGAAATTCTCCACATTAACTTTCTAGTTAGTAGGTGGTCAGAATTTCCAAAAACTTCTTGAAACTGAGAACCTTCGAAAAATGTGCCATGACGTCATGAACAAAAGGCCGTAATTAAAAAAATAAAGCAACCTGACAACCTGAAGGGTATGATCTGACTGTGTGTGTGCGTACTTGTTGTTATGTTGAACTACAGCTAAACGTCGTTGTGACTGAGCCGTCTTTTTTAGTCTCTATTTATTCTAAGATCCTTCGAGACCTGAGATACATTTCCCGGTAATTTACGTCTTCGATATCAAAACTAGTTGGTGCAATTAGTGGAAACAGTGTTTTCCGGAAGACCAACGTATTGAATTGCTTTGAGAATATCCAGCCATGGCAATGAGTTTGACTTCATACCAATTCAGTACAGTATTGCCTATCATTAAATGCTAGTTATGTGGAACTAATGCAGCCAATTCTCTTTGAAGCTCAAGAATACCCCCTCTTGCTCGATTACCTCGAACATTATTGAAACCTACGCCTGCCCTGGCACTTACTATCATTATTGGCAATGCACTAGGTTCGCGCCTCAAAACACTAGAAAGTTGACTTTTAGCTTGAACAGCCCTCCTCGCGAGATCATTCTGACTTACCAAGTCACACTTTGTCAGTACTATTTGAATTGGAGGCAATTCTCGCATATTTGTGCTTTTTAATCCATCTTGCAACAAGTCAATGAACTCAAAGTCCGTCTTTTTGAAACCATGTCTTGCATCAATCAAGAACAAAACCCTTTTCATACTCTTGCCTCTATGAAGTATATACGACTTCATCAATTCTTGCCAATCTCGAGCTCTTTCTTCATTAGCATAAGCAAATCCAAATCCAGGTAGATCAGCAAGAACTAATGATATTTTCTTCTTGTTCTGACCAGTGCTATCGCTTGTTGGTTCTAAGATTTGCGATGACAATTGGTAGAATGTGATATGTTTGGTTTCTCCAGGTTTGTTTGATACTTGTGCTTTGACACCTCTCCCAATCATTGCTCCAATGGGGGTCTTACCTCGTACATATTTTTTATTTTCTATTTCATTGCTTTCAAATTGATTACCATATAATAATGCCTGTGCGAAGGTGGACCAGGTAGCAGACACAGTAGCGGTGCGAGCATGTGTTGACAAAGTGTAGAAGAATGAGTTTGAGAATAGTTATAAAACAAAATTCTTTCACACTCACAAACTTACATTCAGCAAGGTCGATTTACCAACATTTGATCTTCCTACAATTGCCACTTCGGGCAACCCTTTGCTACTTCTTGGCATCTTTTCTGCTACTGAACCAACGCTACCGAGTACCTTCACTGGAAACCTCTTAATCCTTTGCCCGGCTTCAGTCACATCGTTTGCAGCTGCCTCTGTGTTTCTAGTCGTCTGCCTTGAAAATGGAGGAGGTAGCATGACACTTTCAATGTGACCGCCCTCATTATCATCGTCAACGACTTTCTTTGGACGCTGTCGAGTATTCCCACTGCTAACTTTTGCATTAAAGAAATCCCTTTCATCTGCTTCATTCATTATACCCCCACTACCATTTCTTCTGGATGTCTTTTTATTCGGTCTTTTTCTCTTCTTTTTTGGTCTCATCCCAACGCCAATCGATCGAATATGAGTTAAGATGGATTGATCGATGGGTATATTTTTGAAAAGCGATCGGCTACTGGGTTTGCTATCGCCATTATGTGACGTATCGAGTGGCTGTTCCCAAGAGTCCTCTTTATATGCTTTCGATGAAAAACTCCGATTTGAAGCATGGTCAAATGGAAGGTTTTGCATTGAATTATTCCTACACGTAGCATGAAGATGTGGGAGTGTGTTCTTTATTGAGAAATCGTAGTTATGTGCTGCATTCTCTGTTGGTGTTGAGATTCTTGCGTGAGACATATTGGCATCTTCATGAGTTGTATTTTTCCTCAATATCGAGGTGATATTCCTTGCTGGAAAGTCAACATTCTGAAGATAACTTGGGAAGCTTGTTACTACACC
>Ga0115005_10004357_pt1 | contig 11253 bp, 8 predicted proteins | sample ArcOceMetagenome_FD_87163 | JGI IMG/M metagenome (GOLD analysis project Ga0115005, IMG submission 87163) | Marine eukaryotic phytoplankton communities from Arctic Ocean - Arctic Ocean - Greenland ARC118M Metagenome | ecosystem: Environmental > Aquatic > Marine > Oceanic | place: Arctic Ocean...
CCCGGTACATACCGCGGTACATACATGCCGCGCCGGTACGCAAATTCAGCATTGGCCGCTGGTATCATACTGTACATATGTACTGTACCGGTAGGTATGGTGTATGATGTATGTACCGGGTACTCGTACTTGTATGATATCATATCATGCCAGAAAAAGGTTGTTCGAGGGTCCAAAACAACTTTTGAGGCAGGGGCCAAAAAAAGCAGCTGTATGAATTTGTAGTAACGATCATCAGTTGTTGAAGATATATTCAATATATGTCGAGCTGAATATAATTGAATTAGATGAAATACTCGTACATGTGAAGAGAAAATAATCATACTACGTGTATGCTACGAATTCGATCGATAGACAGCAAATTCAACATGCGGAACAAAATCTAAAAACCTGAAGATTCCCACTGTGATGCTAAAATCCATGTTGAGTTTCCAGGACTGCAAGAATCAAAACAAGACACTCTATATCTCGCAACAACAATAGCTGAACTAGTATTGTCAAGACAAAGGAATTAATTCTGAATTGAATCAAAATTCAAAACCAACTCGTCAACAACGACCATGCAAACACCGGCCGTTAAAACAAACTAAAACACAATCCTTTTTTTTAAATACTTTTTTGATGAAATCTCTAGTAGAGGGTGTAAATCAATCAGACCACCTTTTGAACTATTTGTAACTTCTGTGCTGTGTACTGTAGTAGAGACGAAACACATGTATATTCAATTATCTTTTGGAAACTTTGGCAAGGATTCTCCTTTAGCCAGCAAAGATCCGGTGATGAAACCTTGTGCTTTTGTTCCTTGTAGACATTTGGAGAATACGTGAGCTAAGAATTTAAGAACAAGAATCAATCAATCCGAAAAGCCTCTGCCTAAAACACAAAATAGTGACTGCGATAGAAAAGAGGAGTGGCAATTTAACCCTCCTAACTCGTCATTGGAAGTGCGCTTTATCAGTTAGAAAAAGCTTGGATTAAGCATCGCATACATGCAATGAAGCTAATCTAACACAGATAAACAAAAACAACGAAGTCTTGAAGTTATAATTTTTATGAGATTTGGGGTTTTGTGATTTGTGATGCAGAACGAACGATTGTTCCCGCCTTTTCAATAAAAACGCGACCACCACTCATGAATGCAAAATTCTTCCACTACACTAGCTACTATTACGTGTAGGTACTGTATTACTAGTGCACTGAATTTTTCGAATTTTAAACGAAACATACATTCTCCATCAAGAGTAACGATGCCAAGCTTTCCTTTCATGTTTTATTTGGTTATGTTGATGTCAGCGTTGACTCTTGGATGGTCGTTTCCATTTCAACCAGATACACGCCGGTTCTCTACCAACCCCTCAATATTGGAAGCTACGGATGATTTCTCGGAAAATATCCAGATAGAATTAATCTCAACCAAGAAGAGGGCGCTGGATGTTAAGATTTTTCGCCAGCTAAGTATAACTCCAGCAGAATATATTCTGAAAAGGGAAGAAGATGCCACCGACGGTGAATTATTGATCTCAGAAGACGAAGCAATCGACCTTCTAATGCCGGGATACGACGAGCAAGGGAACTACATAAAATATGTGTCCCCTCATGGCCACGAAGTTTATTTCGCAGCAATTTGCAGCAGGCGGACTAAATCAGGAGAAGATGTACCGAACCAGCTTTATGCTCGACAAAACGGGATTGTGGGCGTTGTTCGAGCACAGATAAAAAATCTAGGCAGTAGTACCACATTGGAGAATGTTGGGGAAGATATGGAAAATTTACCTCCACATGTTTACTTATCGAATATGTCTGTTCATGATTCACAGCGACGACAAGGTGTTGGGACAACACTTCTTTCATCAGTCACTTCTTACGCTAGATCGCAAGCAGATGTAAACTTGGTGCTATTGGGTGTAGATAACGATAATTCCGGAGCTATACGAATGTACGAGAAGCATGGTTACAAATATTTGGATCAAGATGAGGAAATTGGAACTATGTTCAAATATGCGATTTAGCTCTTTAAAAATAATTCGACAACATGTCTTCTGTATGATACGTGGTGTACGCACTCGTGTGTGAAAACCTATTACACTATGTGAACTCCTTATTGTATCCTTCCTCTATTAATAGTAGGAATCACATTTTTGAGAATGGGGCTAGCCATAAGTCACGACTAACCATAACTAATAAGTGAAATTGCCAGACATGAATTTGATTCATTCATTCGCTACCATAACACCACGAAAGTTCACAAAAAGTAGTTCTGACAACGATAAGGCATTCAGAATCAAAGTTCTTATACAGTATCATAGTGAAATTACTCCCCTCCGCCAGCATCAGGTTCTCCACCACCACCTTCACCATCCCCAGTAAATCTATTCTCTGGTGCAATGCTAGCAGTCAAACCCTGCCTCTGCATTCCCAAACAATATTTCATTGCCTGCTCCTTCCAACTCTTAGTAATGGTAGCTTTTCCCTGTCCATGAGTCACAACGCAAATATCAAAGGCTCTCTTCCTATCCAAGGTACCAATGACCTTGCACAAAGATTGAATTACATAGTTGAAGGTATGGACCTCATCGTTGTGGAGTACGACACGCCATTGTTCTTCAGGGATTTCTTCTTGGTCTTCTTTTTGTTCAGTTTTGTCAATAGTAATGGTGGAGAGACCCTTTTTTGTTGACTTTGATATTTCGGCTCCACCACCACCTCCACCACCTCCTCCACCGTCTGACATATGCAGGGTAGAGAAGTTTTTAGACATCACAGTTGTTTTGGGAAGGAAAGTCGAGGTTGGTGCAAAGGCTGTCACGGACGCTGCAGCCAGTGCAAGAAGGAGAAAGAATGTTCTCTGAATCATGATAAACAATTTATGTAAGTCTTTGTTTTGTGCCGAACTGACAGCTATTGATTGATCCTAGTACTATTCGTAACTAGATATTTTGCATATCCTATGATACTGATGTTAGTTTCCAGTTGTTTCCAGATGGAAGGTACTTTGAACTTTGGTTTTCTTTCACTCTCATCTCATCGCATCATCGCATCATCGCATCCGCATCATCGTCACTCACTCATTCACTTCAACATATCTTTTGCCTCTTTTTCTTTTCTTCTTTTGCCTCTCTTTCTTCTTTGCGGGCTCTCGATCTCGCGCCTCATCCACCCATTCTTTTTCAAACGAAATTCTCTTCGCGCCAATTTCATACCCCCTAACCAAAAGAAGAAAAAATGCTTCTTAGCAAAAAGCAAAGGTAAAGGTGAAGGTGAACTACAAGTAGGTGCGGTGAACCAGGCGAATAATGATTACACAGCACTGAAGGAGAACCAGATTGGAAGATAATTTTCATTTGGGCTCACTCACATCCACATTCATAGAGGTTAATAAATACAAAATGCCAGTAGACGATAACAAACTGGCGAAGAAAAAGTCAAAGAAGAAAGACAAAAAGAAAGATAAGAAACGCAAGAAGCTTATCGAAGAGGACTCTATCACAAATACAAAACGGCAAAAGATACTCGCAACAGCAGGGGCATACTCTAGTACTGATAATCCCGAGATAGAAATCACGCCTAAATCAGAAAAGAAAAAGAAGAAGAAAACCAAGAAGAAAGATAAAAAGGCCAAGGAGAAAGATGAATCATCTCTTTCCCCTGATGAAGAGGATCAGGGTATTGAAAAAGCTAAAAAGATCAAAGCAGCTCCGAACAAAGATGATGTTAAAGTGGTGGGAGGGAGAATTGTATCATTCTCGGCACAGGATATCAACCCTTTGAAAGATACATCACAGGAAAATTCTACAACACTGCTTTTATTTTACCAGTACATCGAACCTGTGTTAGGAGAAGAGGCGTTCCAAGTATTGTCACGTCATGTGCAGACAGTTGGCGATGAAAATAGTATAACAGGGAGAATGAGGGTCAGTCACGAAGGTTTGAATTGTACGTTGACCGGATCATACGATGGGATCAGAGCCTGGTGCAAATCTTTGAGGGAGTATAAGGGTGGAGCTTACTTTGCAGAGACAGAGTTCAAGCTAACAGACAATTTACCATCAGGTCAAGCCTTTCCTCGCTTGCACGCATTTAAAGTGGACGAAATAGTGAATTATGGCCTAGCAGGTGTTAAGGCACCAAGCATCAATATGTCCGGAGTTCACTTGAACCCAAAAGATTATCACCAAAAGATGACTGAGGATGAGACGGTGATAATTGACGTGAGGAATCATTATGAGGCTAATATAGGAAAGTTCCAGCCGCCTGCAACTGGTGCAACGTATATTGATCCAATGATGAGAAAAAGTACCGAATTTCCAGTATGGTTGGATAAACCTGAGACGAAGGAGATGTTACGAGGAAAGCAAGTACTCATGTATTGTACGTATATCATCAACAATGCTTCTGATCGTAAAACAAATACTTTTTTGCATACATTGATCACAATCACCATACTCACACAAGCATGTATCATTTCTTACGCAAAAAAGGTACCGGAGGAGTCAGGTGTGAAAGAGCTTCAGCTCTTTTGAGGACAAAAATGGAGAAGGAAGAAGATACAAAGGCTCTTGGTATTAAGGGAGTTTGTAAGTGTTTGTCCTTTTAGTTTGTTTTTATGTCTTTGCTCCAGTTGGTTCCTCACTCTCTTTCTTCTTGTTCTTGTTGTACACCACAGTCCAATTACAAGGAGGGATAGATAAATACTTTAGAGACTTCCCTGAAGGCGGGTGGTGGAGAGGGAAAAACTACGTGTTTGACAAAAGATTTTCCCATGCTCCTCCTGCTGTCGAGTCTCTTGAACGTGAAGCAAAAAATCAATCATCGCAGCCGAAAATACAAGCCATGGGAAAATGTGAAGCTTGTCGTAAGCCTTGGGATAAATATCGTGGCAAGAGAAGGTGCCCAACATGTGGCGTCCCGTCTCTCATTTGCAAAGATTGTCACGATGCAGATGCTGATAAAAGCCTCAAGCTTGATAGATCTGTCCGCTGTGATTTGTGTGTGAAAGAGGGTATAACCTCGAAACGACAGATAAAAGAGAGGGAGGAAAAAGAAATGGAAACATATGAAAAGAAACTAAGAGAAGTTTATGGATTTGAGCTTCCGAAGAAGAAGAAGAAGTCTAACAAAGCAATGGAAGGTAGAAAGATAAAATCAGCGCCAAACCCCAAAAATCTCACAAAGCTCTTCATCAAGAATTTGTGCGCCAAACAAGTTGATCAAGAACAATTATGCGAGCTATGTCCTGGTATAACACATATTGAATGGATCACCGACCGCAAAACAGGGAATTGGTATGGACCAGTTTTTGTAGAGATGGCTACTCCAGAAGATGCAGCATTAGCCGTTGGATCTTTAAACCAACAGAAGGCATATGGCCGTGTTTTAAATGTATCTTATTGTGAACCTGACACTAAATCTATTTGGCCTCATCCTAATTGTAAGATTGTGTAGGTTTTGCAAAGAGTAAATACGGTAGGAAAAACAAATAAAGTAGATTTTTACATATTTTATAATTTTTGTGGCTTTCATGAGGGATTTCAGATTTGTTAGATTGTCGTCTATTAATAATATTTCTTATGATGCATCCTTGTGTAAAGGGCCAACAAGTACAGGTATAGTAGCTATTCCAGGTACCAGGTACCGGTATGTACCCCCAGCAGTCAGTAAAAACTGGAAAGATACAGACAGCATATCATACATAGTTGGTGCCGCCGCGGGACTGTGTTTAAAATATTGGACCCCAACTGATTAGGGATAAAGGTATGACATACGTACGAATGAACTGCTGAAAACACTCACTCACTGCGGAACCATCGCTTTTGAGCCTTCCCACCAGCCGGACAACTGCTGCAGCATCAGCGACAACCCATCAAAGCGCTCTAACTCCTATACACGCACCATTTAGATCACTCTATACATCAATCATGAAGTTCATCGCTGCTGCAACCCTTGTTCTCGCCTCCACTGCTTCGGCATTCGTCCCCGCATCAACTCCTTTCGGAATTGCGTAAGTTTGAATGTTGCGTGTAACTGAACAGAAGGTTGTTTCTAAATCAACAAACTGAAGAACCGTGGAAGAAAATCGTCACTCAAACCAATTCGAGACAAAAATCTATTGTTCCAGAACTGGCAGTAACATGAAGGCCTTTTTGGAGTGTTGGAGGTGATTTTTGCATGTTTTTCGTCATGGCAAATTTACTTTTTTCTAATTTCTTTTTTCGCACCTCATCGACGTCGGCTATCTTGAAATTTGACGATTTCACGAAAATGATGGGAATATAAAACATTGAATTGATTTGGAAATTGTAATTCAATTACAGCACTTCTTTGGATGCGAAGCACGTGAATAATAAGGCCACAAAGAAGGCTCAACACAACCGCCCCAGGAAGAGCCGTCCATCTGATATCAACCGCAAACCAGTTGTCTACCCATCATTTGAGAAGCCTTCTGAATATACCATTTCCGATGCTGCTGCTGCACCAGTTGCCAAGCCAGTTGCCATGAAGTCTGAGAACTAAAAATTGTAAATTTAAATAGAGTGGTTAATGACATTTGTCTGAAGGACTTTTCGTTGGGTGATGAAATGATCAAGGTCAGGGAGATGTGCAATCTAGCATAGCATGCCGTGGAAACAAACTCGTTTCTAAATATTAAAAAAATATCTCTCGGCCATGGATTCAATGTGTATTGTCATGATTCGCATTTTCTAATGTTGTTACATTTTCTCAATGCTGAAAAGTTTCCGAACCTTGTGCACATCCCGCTAATGCACCTAAAAACAAATATACTTCCCATTTCTCGCGAGCATTTATTGTACTTGTCTCCTGACGCCCTGTTCCCATTTCCCCTGCCCACCACCATTCACCCATGCTGAACTTTCGGCAACACAAATAATCTCTTCCAGCACAAGACACAAGCTACGGTCGACCTCAGATTGACTTCTCCTTCGTCAACACACCTGAAGATTCAACCACAAAACGAATTTGAAAATAACACCTTATGTTCTCTTCTAATAATTAGTTTTACAACAAAACCTCATCTATTATTTCTTCTGAAAATATTCTTCATGCTAAACATTACAGGTTGAAGGATACTCTTTGAAAATCGAGACTTTTTAAAACTCTTCCAACTAGTTGAGAACGTCAGCCGAATCAACTCTACAACTCCCCTGAATGGTCGTAAGATTGGATCATCTTCATCGTCATATTCTAATGCCAGAGTGGACGCAGCTTGCATTGCTGCCTCTGCATCTACCTCGCATCTAGCTTTAGAGACAGATGCAGCAGCTGCAAACAAACTCGACAACGCAGGAAAAATTGCAACTAGAGCGGCAGAAGAAGCCATTCCTCGTATACCACCAACAGCTCCTAAAGATTCCAACCATGGCAATTCCACAATTGCTGCAGTAGCAGCAGCACAAAGAGAACTAAGAGCGCTAGTAAACGGCAAAATAGCTGCACTCCTAGCTCCCTGATTTGCATACGTATCACACACGGCCGCACTCCTCGACTTCAATGCCACTGCATCTGTACCTCTCGCTAATTCATTCTCTGCCTGTGCCAAAAAGAATGCACACTGCGCAGCGGCCAACGCTGCAACAATAACAGCCTTTGTAGACAGATCCCCTGGAGTCAACGAACCAACAATAGGAGCCGGGAGAACACTCCATGCAAAACTTTTCCATTTATCCGTAGTCTTAAATGAACTCTGCGCAATCTGTTCCGTAGCACTTTTCCACGTCCTACCCACCAATCCTGATTTCGCAAACCGTCTATTTCCAACACTGATTGCCCTTGAAGTGAATTGTTTCGTCTCCTGTAACGATAAATTCGCAACAGCAGCTGCCAAAACAGCCACCAATGGACTTAATAAATAGAGCTCCGTCAAAAACTTCTCCCCACTAACCTTTGTCAGCGATTCAATCAAAACAGGAGCCACAAGCGATAACGTAGCCGCCGTAGCACTAATTCCCACACAAAGAGGCGTGACAGCCTTGACACGCTCAGCTTTCGCCAGTAATCCCTCTGCTTCTGCTGCACACTGAAGAGTAGCAGCCGCCACCTCTTTTCCGTCTGCCACTGCAACTTTTCCAGTGTACTCTGCCCCGATCCCAATCGCGGCAGATAGGGCAGCACAAGCTGGTGCTAATACTTCAGCAACTTTCGCCCCATCAGTGAAGAATATAGGTCCCGATCCAGCAAGTGCCACAGAGAGGGACAGGAGCGTTATTTCCAATTGAGAGATTTGCGGCTTTTCGGCCGTGATATTGTCTAAAAGCTGCATGTCCCTTTCGAGGGTTTCCAATGCACTCATGACTACTTGCCGATTGCTACTAGAGGTCCTTGAAAGGGCTCGTGGTTGAATTCCCAACGAGAACGATGAATCAGATGCAAATAATGCAGCTGTATCCCCCGTATTCCTCGACCTTGGCGCGGCTGCTGAGTTATTGTCATCTAGGTTCATGTCATCATATGCATCGTCGTTGGCGCGAGTGACGCTTTCAGCTAAATTTTCAACGTTTCGTAATGCCGATGAACTAAAGTTTTCCATCCACATTCCAGCTGTTGCTTGCAATACAAAGATAGAATTGGATGTCTTTCTTGATGTCTTTGTCCTTGGCAGCAGATCAAGATGCCGACTGGATCTGGATTCTATTGAGAATGCGTGACTTTCGTAAGCTGTACTGATTACATACATTAGTAGTATAATCAGAGGCAAGGAGCGATATTTTATCATGATTGTCATGATAGCTTTACAATTCTTATGAGGAATTCAACTGGAGATGGCCGATGGCCGATAGTGGCATGGAATGTTTGAAAAAGAAGTGTGTGATCTTGGTGTGATGTCGAGGATCGTCGAAAATGTGTCGTCCTTGTCTTCGTGACGTCACAAAGAACAGCACTTCCGCCCCCCTTCATTTCATCGGAAAAGAAGGCTAAAGAGCGCAGAAGAACTCGGCACTAAAAAAATACGGGCTTCTCTATGATATCTCTGATCGATCGGTCGGTGACAACAATAAATACACAAAGCACAACACACATCAAGCCAGTTCATCCAACAAACTGCACGAAAGAACTTTTAGCATTTTCTAAGTTTCTGTAATAAGATGTAAGTGCGTTAATCATATCCCTACATATCTTGAAAATTGCCAAACAGAAACATGAGAAGTCCCGCGGTAGTTTTTCACTTCGGTTCTCAAGACGCTGAATTTTCGCACTGTATCAATCTCTACTAGTGTACAAGTATTGACTTTGTTATGCTGACTGAATGCGATGGATGCATAATCTCTGCCATTATGATGATGATCATCATTCTTCATTTGACGTTGTCTACACGTAGTCGACAAATTGTCTCTTTGTCACGACATTCGAACATACCCTACTTTACCCTTATCAAATCACATCACATCTGACATAATGTTTTAATTACGTACCTCGGTTCGGGCACCCACAGAACAAAAATCTCACCAGTGAGCATCAACAGAACGAAAAAAGAGCCAATTATAAAACATTTCAATGAGCGATTACATCACCATCAACATTCGCATGTCCACGGAGGCGCGCTTCGTCATTGGAGCAGGAAACACGATAACGCCTTCCACAAATATCGCGCAACTCAAACAAATCATTTCCAACGAAGAAGCTTCTGGGCATTGTCAAAGTGCCAGGCAGAGACTCATTCACAGAGGAAGAATTTTGAGTGATGATCAAAAGACTTTGCGAGAGTATGATATTTTGGATTCGGATCAAACCATTCATTTGGTCAAGAGTAGTACCAGTGCCAATCGCCCTGCTGGAAATGCAGGGCAGAACGCAAATGTAAACGTGAATTATGCAGGTGCCGCACCAAACAATACCGCGCCTGCAAATCCATTGGCAAATATGATGGGAGGAATGGGAATGAACAACATGCAACCACCACCAGGCATGGAACAGCTCATGCAAAATCCAGAACAAATGTCCGCCATGATGAATTCTCCAATGATGCAATCCGTAATGAACAACCCTGATTTTCTCCGTACCATGATGGAATCAAACCCTCAGATGCAACAGCTCATGGAGTCCAATCCGGAATTACGTCAAATGCTCGATGATCCGGAGCTCATGAGAAGATCGATGGAAATGATGAGAGATCCTAGTTCTATGCAAAACATGATGAGGAATCAAGATCTCGCAATGAGCCAGATTGAAAATATGCCAGGAGGATTTAGTGCAATGAGGAGAATGTACGAGGAAGTTCAGGCTCCCATGATGGATGCCATGACAGGTGGAAGCGGTAATCAGAGCAGTGGTACTAGTGGAAATAGTAGTGTGAGGAATAGTGCCAATCAGAACAGTGGTGCTGCAGGGACGGCAATGCCAAATCCATGGGCTACGCCTTCGCAGGCATCGATTAGGCCCGCACCGAGTAATACTGGTGCTAGCCCTGGTGCTGGAATGGCAAATAATCCATGGGCAACCATGGGCGCCGGTGCGAACACTAGCTCAGGCACAGGAACAACTCCTAATAATATGCCGGGAATGCCCGGCATGCCCAACCCCAATATGAACATCGAGCAAACAATACAAATGCTCGAAAACCCCGCCATGAACCAAATGATGAACAATCTCATGTCTGATCCAGCAACAATGCAGTCCGTTCTTCAATCCAACCCAATGCTCCAACAAATGACACAGGCTAACCCACAAATAGCACAAATGTTGAATAACCCCGAGATGATGAGGACCATGATGAACCCTAATAATTTGAGGTCAATGATGCAGATGCAGAACAACATGCAGAGTATGGGAATGGGAGGTGGGTTCCCAGGGATGGGTATGGGCATGGATATGGATATGGGCTCGGGTATCCCAGGTGGAGTACCCCCTGCAAATGCTGGATCTCCGCCTGGTTTAGACTTTTCAACTCTGTTGAATCAGATGCAAAGTACCTCGATTGGTGGGATGAATGCCCCGAATACTGGATCGGCTCCAATTTCACCAGAACAACGATTTAGGATGCAGTTGCAGTCACTGAATGATATGGGATTTGATGATAATCAAGTTAATATTACAGCTTTGACGCAGACACATGGAAATGTAAATCGGGCCATTGATATTTTGTTTGCAAATCCTCCAGCACCGGTTCAGACTGAAACTACTTCCATGGATACTGGCGATGTCACTAACGAAAGTAATGAAGTTCCAACCGAACATTCGAGTGAAAATGCAACTCCCAAGGATGCGGGAGATAAGAAAAATGACTGATAAAGTTACTACAAA
>Ga0115005_10004358_pt1 | contig 11252 bp, 7 predicted proteins | sample ArcOceMetagenome_FD_87163 | JGI IMG/M metagenome (GOLD analysis project Ga0115005, IMG submission 87163) | Marine eukaryotic phytoplankton communities from Arctic Ocean - Arctic Ocean - Greenland ARC118M Metagenome | ecosystem: Environmental > Aquatic > Marine > Oceanic | place: Arctic Ocean...
GAAAAAGTCATGCCGCCAAAAGCTGAATCTGTAGTAGAGTCCAAAGATGCAAAAGAAAACGCAGAAGAAAATCTAGAACCCCCCGATGAGGAAACATTTGAGCTTGTTGAAATAAATGGTGAAAAGCCAACAACAGGCATTATAGTCCTGGGAATGCATCAATCTGGAAAATCTGCTCTTTCTGGAATGTTCGTGGAAGGGATGGGATACAAAACAGGAGGGCCACTTATCAATCCACCCAATAAAAGTGATAAGGGATCCTTTGAGTTGATTGCTGCAATTCTCCAAAATGATGAATTAATGTTCAGCCAGCATCTTGACTGGTTTGGTAACATTGAGAGCTACAATTCTGCCTTAGTCCGTACTGAGTTGATGAATGGGTCAGTCCCAACAGAGTATCTAAAAGAGGCTGTGAAAATACTAAATGGGAAAAATAATGTACCGTGGCTTCTCACAGACTACAGACTGTGCTTCACCATCGGAAACTGGCTCCCCTACTTAAACTCCAAACCCGCAGTGGTGTTTTCCTACCGCGACCCCCTTGAGGTTGTTGAGCTACTTCACGAACAAGATGAAAGCATTTCATTTGTCGACGGGATGAAATTGTGGATAAAATTCAACAAAGCAGCTGTCGAGAATACTGCCGGTCTGTGTCGAGCCTATTCTGGATATAATGCAATCATGGACGACCCCAAGTATGAAATAAATCGCATTGAAAATATGTTAAAAACTCATTGTGGCGTTCCAGCGAGCAAGATTATAACGCAAGAAATTATCGATAGTTTCGTCGATCCATCCTTGCAGGGCAAACAGCTCGAACGTGAAGAAAATAACGCAAACAAAAGTGTTTTGAAGACCTATGGAAACTGTAAAGTTTACCAGTTCGCTACGCAAACCCGCCCCGATGAGGGATATCTTAGGTTCGAGGAGCACAAGATTTACATGATTGCCATGAACATATATTGTGACTTCGAGAATCGAATTGCTTTTGAAGAGGCTTATGTTTGGCCCGACTTTTATTAAAACAGTTCGTTAAGTTACTGCGCTTTGAAGAATTCTGCAGCTGCGTGGATTTCTCTTTTATTAATTCTTCATATTTGAATTCTTGCTGGTGCAACATTTTGGCAGTGAGAAGAATAATCATAACAGAAGAGAGAGAAAGACACACACGACGAAAAACATTTCTCTTGAATGAAGGACAGTATGACTAGCACTCCTGAAAACACAAAAGATGGGGAGATTGACTCACTGAAGCTTATCAAATGTGATCACTTTTCTAAAATCATACGGCATCATTTGAAAGTTTTGGAAATGAAGCATTGCTTTTCCAAAGCAATAAATTTGTTGAAAATAGAAACCGTTATAAATTATAAATTATAAAAATAAATGGCCTTTACTCATAAAAATAATGCCGTTAGGTAGAAGAACGTCGCAGTCGAGACCTTTCCATCCATCGCCGGTACTGTAATCCAGTACAGTACAATGGCATTGAAGAACACTTCTAAAGTTCGCTCGTGACGGTCCCTACAATCAAACTATAGAATTCTTATATCAAAGTTCTCCATCCCTGATCATGGTGACAATAGCAGCAGACGATGACAAGAAAAAAAGGATCCGGCGCAGAAGGGGAGCACGCACCATCTCGCCCAATATCTCCTTTGGAACAACGTCAGTTTTGTGCCTTGCTCTCTTCGTCCTTGTCTACTTCCTCACTATGATGTACTTCCAGCCGATGCTTCGAGACGAAGAAAAGGTTAAGCGCTTCAAGTCTGCCAAAGATAGGTTAGTTGGCAAAGTTAAGAAAGAAGGCCACGCTTGGAAGGAAGAGCTTCAAATGGTTAGGGGTCCAGGAAGAGAGAAAGTCGAGGAAAAGTTGTTGGACAAAGCTTGGGTGGATTTCCTCAAGGAGAAGAATCATAAAGGAGACAAGCCGGGCGGAACTCGTGCAAAACCGGGTGTTTCAGCGGGGCATAAAAAGGACGATTCTGGGAACAACGACAAACCAACGACAGGATTTATGGTATTGGGAATGCACCGATCTGGAACATCCATGCTTTCTGGATTACTTGTTGATGGGTTCGGATATAAAACAGGAGGACCCGTCATACAACCAGCTTTTGATAACGAAAAAGGTTTCTTTGAGCTTATACCAGCAGTTCTGCAGAACGATGCATTCATGTACAGCCAGCACGTCAATTGGGCTGCGAATGTAGGAAATTACGACACAGAGCTGGCTCTCAAAGAAACAAAAGCGGGACACGTAAATACTGAGAAATTGCAGAAAGCCATTGCAGTGTTGAATAACCCAGATAATGTTCCTTGGCTTCAAAAGGATCCTAGAATGTGCATCACCATGCGCACATGGCTACCCCACTTGAACTCCAAGCCTGCTATCATTTTTACCTATCGTCATCCTCTAGAAGTTGCAATGTCTCTCCATAAGCGCGAATCGGGGTTCACAATCATGCGTGGAATGAGGCTATGGCTTTTGTACAACAAAGCAGCTGTCCAAAATTCAGCAGAATTGTGTCGTGTGCTTTCTAATAACAATGCTGTTCTAGCCGATCCCTTGGCCGAAACGCAGCGCATTGCCAACGAATTGACCAAGTGTGGAGTTCCAGCTCCGCCGAAGCAGATTACTCAAGATGTCATCAATGGCTTTGTTGATCCAAAGTTGCAGCATAATAAGAAACTTCTTGAAGAGAAGAACATGGATAAGGAGGTACTGGCAACACACGGAGATTGTGAAGTGCGGGGGTATGATAGTTTGATTGACGAGACTGATGCAGCTATGAGAAAGAGGGAAATGGATGTGTATTTGGTAGCCATGAAGGTTTACTGCGATCTTGAGAGTGGAGATGCATACACAAGCGACTACGAGTGGCCAAAGTTTTAAAAGAGCAATAAACTCAAGAATAATACCAATCACAACATGTATGCATGTAGGCATATGTATGTACTTTAATCAATCTTCATATTCTTTATAAATTACAGAAAAACAATTATTGATTCTTTGTGTACTCCTTCTTGCTCCTCACTCTTGTGAGTTCACAGTAAAAAAGGAAGCATCACCTTGTTATGCGTGATGATTATACGCAGGTAAAATATGCCGAGAGTCAACTATCCTCTCCACACAATCAACCTGTTCCATCATCTTTTCATTCCACATATGCCTGTGATCACTGTCTTCAACGTAAAATCTGTGATCTATTCTGCCATCATCGTAGTCTGCGTTGTCAGGATGCAAGTGCCTAATCCAATCTTCATAGACAGCTCCAGGATTGTTTGTTAGAAAGCCAACCAGATGTTCTTTCAATAGTCGCGCGCACGATTCTTTTGATTCCTTCACGAGTTCTCTTCGTTTCATCTCTTCCATATTCTCTTCGTTGACGAATTCTAGTTTGTAGGCGATTTCCTGTTGTTTCTCTAGCTCATTAATAAGGTAAGCAAGATTGATTTTCTTTATTGCATTCCCAACTACATTCAGCTTGTTCATGTTTTAAACCTCGTTATTTTATGAACTGGGGAAGAAACAAGAAGCCCTCGCCCATCAATTAATCCATCCGTGAAGCTTCTTCGAAAAAAGTGTGTGAGTGAATGAAGGGATGTTTTTGCTTCACCTTTCCGTTATAAATCACGCATGTACGCGCACATCGCTCAAGCTCCCACTCTACTTATAGGTTAAGAGCATGGACTTCACTTCACAATTCTCCTTCACAACAAAATACGTTGCTGCAAAACACACTGCCTACCGCCTACCACCTACCACCTACCCACCTTTGCACAACACCATCATGAGCGAAGAAGGGACCTCAGATCCTGAATCGAAGGAAACATTGGCTGAAGAAGCTCGAGAAGATTGGGAGGTACAGCGTGATCATCACAAAGGTCTGGCCGATGCTGCATTCCGCACCTCTGATTACAAATTAGCCATCCAAGAATATTCCAATGCGATCACATTCGATCCTGAATACCACATATTGTACTCTAACCGTTCAGCTGCTTACCTTGCAAATGGAGAAAAATCAAAATCTTTAGCAGACGCTAAAAAGTGTGTTTCTTTAAAACCTGAGTTTGTAAAGGGACACAGTCGATTGGCTTCGAGTATGATCAGTTTGGGGAGATGGAATGAAGCGAGGAATGTGTACAAACATATCCTTTCTTCTCTAGACACAGATAATGATGTTGCCAAGAAGGGTCTACAGGATTGTAGGGAGAAAGAGTTGAAGGCAAATGAGGCTGAATTTGAAATGATTCGATTGGCGCAGCAGGAACAAGAGAAGGAATCGGATGGACAATCAAAGAAGGAAACAGACACGCCATCTGAGCAATCCGCTGGAGGAGATAAGGAAGAGGACGGCGAAGACGAAGATGATTTACTAAATGATTTTTTTGATGAAGTGGAAGAAGTGGAGCCCGTCAAGAAACCATCTGCAGAAGAAAAAGTGGATGAAACTCCTGCGGAGAACAAGATCCAGATACAACTAAGTGATCTTGGAGATACCTCGACACAGATTCAAAGACTGTTGCGTCCAAATCACGAATGGTACAATTTGAATCCATTCGTTGTTTTAGATATTTCTCATCAAGCACCGTTGGACTTACTCTCACGCCGCTACAAGGCTCTAAGCTTATTGCTACATCCAGATAAAGTGAGAAATTCGTCGAATAATGATGCGACCATGATTGAGAAGGCAGAGGAAGCTTTTGAATTCATGCGCAAGGCAATGAATTCACTGAAAGATGAAGACAAGGCTAAACATTATAGGGATCTTGTTGAAGAAGGTATGAAACAGGGAAAACGAGACTACGATGCTAATCCTAGCAATACAACTTTGACAAGTTGTCAAGAGAAAGCAACCATGAAAATATTTGCAGAAATCGAAAGAAAGAGGCGAGATGTAGATAGGCGAAAGCGTAACCAAGACAAAAGAGAACGGGAACAAGAAGATGCCGAAGTGGACAAGATGAAAAAAGAACGCAACTTTGACAAAAATTGGAAGGACGGAAACAGGGTTGAGAAACGAATTGGAAATTGGCGTGATTTCTCCAAGGATAAGCGGCGGAAACCTTGAGATCAACAGCTTGAGGCTTGCAGTGCCATGAAATAGATGAAAGTATTAGGATGGCAGTGTCTATGAGGGAGATGATGTTTTATCAAGGAGCTGTATGTGTACGTGCAGGACTTAATTTAATTTCGTTCTGGTATTTCTTATGTTAGTACGAGTAGTTACCTATTTTTTCTCCTCTTGTTGCGGTTGAGCTTGTCACGAGCCTTTTCTCTCATTTGGTTAGTTCTAAATTCAATGTAGTTTTTGTAGTATGTTTCTTCTTCCTCTCCTTCAACAACAGAAGCCTTTCCAACTTTTGCATCTCCAAAAGTAGCAGATCCATCACTCAACTTGGCGACGAACTCTGCAATCTTATCATTTGGCTCATTGAACCTAATTTTACCATCTTTATCTCCGCGAGAGTAATCAGCACGCGCCTCGACATCTTCCCCAACATATTTCTTGACACCATCTAGAAGCATTTCTCTATCACACCCCTCTGGTAATCCTTCCAAAGTAATAACACATCCCTTCTTCCAGTCGAGAGTGAATTCGATTGCATCAATTTCTGCGCTATTCTGAGTGGCTTCTTCTACCCTCGCCCTCTTGTCGCCAGATTTCTCTTCCTTCTTTGATTCTTTATCAGCAAGTTTCTTGTCTAACCACACCCTCATGGACTTGACTGAAATCTCATCATCTCCAAGTTTCAAAACTTTCTTTGGCTTGTCATCAGCAGCAGCATCGCCAGATACGCACAACTCTGCAACGGCCTTATCGAAACTTTCAATATTTGCAAACTCAACGAAACCTTTTCCAACAGCACTTCTCACTCCCTCGATTTTATTGTAGTTTGTAAGAAGTCTTACTAGTGCCACTTTTCCAAACTCAGAGAAAAGTTCATGGACTTCTTCTCTGGTATGAACATATTCATTGTCCTTGATGGGAAGGTTTCCAATACGGAGAGATACCTTGACATTGTCCTGAAGCATATCTGCAGTAAAGGGCTCAACTCTTGAAATAGATGTCTTTGACTCGTTCAACTTGAGCTGCTCAACCTTCTCAGCTGCTGCTGCGATAACAGCAGGGTCGGTGCTGAGTTTCTTGATGGTATTGAATTTGAGAAGAGTTTCAATTTCAACGAAGCCTCCAGTGTATGAATCCATGACAATCCCGCGAAGGAACTTATCCATCCTCAAGTTAGCATCGGAAAAGAAGAACTCAAGGCGCTCCACAATTTTATCGTCGTCGGTACTCATTGTTCTTTGGTGTTGTTCTAGGTTTGCTATGATAATATGTCGGATGTGTATGACTTGACGAGTGGAAAAGATGGATAAGCGAAAGGATATCGATAGATCGATGATGGGTGGAGGTGAAGGATGGAGACAATCCACGTCGACTAGGGATAAAGGCCGGAACTGGTAACCGTATCCGATATAATTTCAATAGTGTATTAGGCCTCAGAAGACTATGCTGTAGGATGAATATAAGTAAGTTGTAATAATATAACATATAACACCCGGCAGGTACTAGCATACGTATCAATAGAGAAGAGGCACAGTAAACTCCAGCTCCGCATTGGTAGTAGCTGCGGCAGTAGTGAGTGATGAATTGATAATAATAACGTACGTTGGTGTTCTTTATGTAGTGGAACGTGGTCATTAGTACCAGGAACGACCATACAAGCATGACAGCACATAGTGTATACTCAACAGAAAGCATAGTCTAGTACGATAATTGTGCTTCCCAAAGTGTTCAATATCATCTACTCGAGATGGAAGATTCGATTCTAGGAGAAATCAGCAGCATTGAAGTACCGCATCAATTTCATATACAAACATGATCAATAGTGAAAACACAATATAAGTCTACAATACAAGCGCTTTCGTGCAAAAATATCTTAAACTCAAGATTTATTCGAAAGAAAGGCAACTTCGTAGACTGTTGAGTAGTCATCGGCGAAAAATACTTCCAATCCCTCCTTCAAGTAATCTGGCATTTCGTCGTAGTCTCTTTTGTTTTGACCTGGGAAAATAATACATTTAATACCTGCTCGCCTCGCTGCCATGATTTTCTCTTTGATACCTCCCACTGGTAGAACTTTTCCGGTCAGACTTATTTCTCCAGTCATTGCTAAGTCGTTACGAATAGGTTTATCCAAAGCAAGAGAAAGCATTGCAGTTGTCATTGTTACTCCAGCACTTGGCCCGTCCTTAGGAGTTGCCCCTTCTGGGACATGCATATGGATATCGTAGTCATCAAAGTAGGAAGAATCAGGGTCAATTTCTGCGATCCTTGCCCTCGATACGGTATATGCAATCTGCGTACTTTCCTCCATTACACTACCAAGCTGTCCGGTTACTTTCAGCGTTCCTCCACCCTTTGGTTTCCCTTCCGAATTGATACCTTTCTTTTTAATGGCTTGGGTCTCAATATACAGGGCAGATCCTACAAGAGGTATAATCCAAGCTGATGAGAAAGTGACATGGAAAATTAAATTGCCTCTCTTCGATACTTTAAAAGTGCGAACTTACCTCCCATACTTGTCCACGCCAAGCCCATTACGATTCCGTGTGGCAAAGGGTCTTTGTCATATAATCTATCGGAAGTGAAGATAGGCTTTCCAACGTAATCTTCTAAGTTTTCGTCGCTCACTACCCAGGTATCGGACTTACGCGCGCTATCTTTTGTCAGCTCGGCACCTTCGTCTTCGGCGACAACCTGCAAGGCGAGTTTTCTTGATATCTTTTCGATATATTTGTTCAAATTTCTAACGCCCGCTTCTCTACTGTACCATCTTACGAGTTTATCAATTGCAGACTGTGTGATGGAGAGGGATTCTGGGATTCTTTGCTGTGACATTTTGGTTTCAGATGCTACTTCTTCCTCCTCGTTTGAGTCAGGGTCGATGGAGCCCCCCTCCTTCTTTTCAGGAAGTAGGCCACTGTCACGCAAGGCTTTTGGAACCAAGTAATTCTCGGCAATTTTTACTTTTTCTGGAACATCATATCCAGAAAGCCTAATTACTTCCATTCTATCCAACAGGGGGGCTGGGATATTTCCCAAATCATTGGCAGTGCACATAAAGAGAACTTTACTCATATCAACTTGCACGTCCATGAAGTGATCCATGAAAGTGTGATTCTGGCTGGGATCCAACAATTCGAGCAGAGCAGCAGCTGGATCGCCACGATATCCCATACCAAGTTTATCGATTTCATCAATCAATACTAGCGGATTCATTGTCCCTGTCGTTTTAAGGCACTGGATCATTTTTCCAGGCATACTTCCGACGTAAGTTCTACGATGTCCTTTAATCTCGCTCACGTCACTTAGCCCTCCTACTGAAAACCTGTAGAACTTCCTTCCCAAAGCGTCGGCGACGCTACTTGCGATTGATGTTTTCCCAACTCCAGGCGGACCCGCTAAACATAGAATCTTGCCCTGTATACCCCCTTTCAACTTTCCAATTGCAATGTATGCCAAGATTGTGTCTTTTACTTCGTCAAGGCCATAATGATCTCTGTCAAGTGTTTCTCTTGCTCCCTTGATATCAAAATTTTCTTCGCTGGTGGTGCCCCAAGGAACGCTTGTTAGCCAGTCCAAATAGCTCCTTGTAACATTAAATTCAGAAGAATTCTTTTCGAGAGTAGACAACTTTTCGAGCTCAGAATCAATGACCTCCATCACTTCGTCTGGAACAGAAGGAAAGGCAGCAATTTTCTTTCTATATTTTGCCAATAGAGCTTCTTTATCATCTTTTTCCATACCAAGTTCCTTTTTAATAGATTTGAGCTGTTCGGTGAGCATATATTTTCTCTGGGTTTCACTCATCTTTTCTTCCACCTTTCGAGAAATTTCTTGCTGCAACTTTGATAACTCTTTTTCCTTGGAAAGTAATTCAAGCGCCATTTGAAGCCTCGTTTCTGGATCCTTCTCCTCGAGCACACCTTGCAGATCTTGAGACGACCCAGTTGTGAGACCTGCAGCGAAATCTGCAAGTTTATATGGGTCATTGGAGTCAACTCGAGTTGGAAAGTAAGTCGCATTTTCTCTAAATAGAGAATTGTATTGTGCAATATCACGAATTGTTTGCATGATTTCATTGGATAATGCACGTATAATATCATCTCGCCCAGAATCCTCGCCCATTTTATACATCATTCTTTGCCAATGAGAACATGTGACATCAATAGGAGGGCCAAATTTATCAACAGATAAGAGATCAATTCGTCTATGCGCCAATAGCAGGACAGATGCAGACTTGTCATCTTTTAGAATCGACTCTGGAGAGTCCAACGAATCATGCAGAATTTCGTTATGATTGTGTCCAAACGTGCGAGTAATGCGATGAACTTGTGCAAGTGTTCCCACCTTGTATAAGTCTGAAGGATCTGTGATTAATTCTGGATAGTCCACCAGAACGCCTCCATCTGTAACTCCATTGGGGAATTTTTTCCTTAAAAAGACACCGATGTAACCTCCAGGTCCCCCTGATCCTTTGATCTTTTCAAGTGCATCGATGGTCGCCTCGTCAGAAACTGTGATTGATGTGACAATACCAGGGAAGAGAGGTTTGCTGATCACTGGGAGGGCTGTTAGATGCGGGTACCTGGGAGCTTCGTCCCCAAAACCGACACGTGATAGAGCTGATGATGAGCTTGATACTACTGGTTCACTTGAATCATTTGAAGAATTTTCTTTTGCATCGATAGATTTCTCTCCTGTTTTGCTTCCGTTGTCACCGCCGTTGCCACTTCCTTTACTATCACCACTGTCACCATTTCCCCAGAAGAAATGTCTCTTTGTTGATAGCGATGTTAGTTTTTGAAGACCTTCCGATGACGATGCAATACAGGGCCCGTAGCCAGGACGATGGCGATTGACAAGTTTGAGCGCGCGCAGCATTCTGTTGCTGCGATTGGATTAAGAGATTATGTGTTTGTAAAGTACTGAATAGAGAAATTGAATGATGATGCATGATAGATGACTTCGTTAGTTGTGCTTTCTTTCGAACTCTTGTGAAAAAAAAGATTTAATCACTATCTGTACGCGGTTTAAAATAGCCGTTTATTTGCTGTTTTCAATAAAATCAATATTTTTGAGGACATCTTCAAAGTTGGCAACTGCACAAATACCTGGATCGCGCCAGCGGAATAGCTCCTCCTCTGTATTTGAATCGATCACTAAAAGTCCTCCGAGCTGGGTAAGGACTCCAGCCTTGAGCGCATCTTCAGTAGGTGCGAGTTCCTTCCAATTTTTGATTGAAATATCCACCATATTTTGGAGGCGCAACGTAGCCAATTCCAAAGGACGTCTTTCCCAAGAACCAACATATGGCAGTTCTTTGAATTTATTCACTTTAATTTCCCCTGATGCATCAAGATCAAGTGCAGTATTAGGCCACCTGTCTTTTCTCTGGCCAACTGCAATAGCATCTTCAATCCACGGCTGCCCGAAGAATGGATTTCCAATGTATCCACCGATCACTGCAGGCAGAGTTGCCCATGCACCCAATCCAAAGAGCATTCCAAATAATTTTACATAGGGTGACATCTCTTCATCATCAGGTCTCCATCCAGTTCCTACACCAAAGGCACGCCCCGCCTCTCCCTTGGGGTCGACAAATAGTTCAACTGTGGTATCATCGCTTGTGGCATCGGTCTTCAAATCAAGCATATTCACTATTGTTTTGGCAGCGTCGGCCTCACAATTTAGCACAAGACCAATTTTGGTGATTCCTCTCTCTTGCAACTGTGGAAGGTAGTATCTAAGACGCTGAACATATTCAATAGCATTGAAGTCAGCAGCATATGTTCCAAGGACAAGCATTGATTTGCCGCCGCCAGACTTGAGAAAAGTAGTCAACTCAATATCATCGTTTCTCTTTACCGAGGTAACTTTAATACCACGAAGGCGTTGAAGAGCTGGGAGCTTTACAAGAGATGCCTCGGACTCTTTTGAGTCAGTAGAAGTAGTTGGTTCCTCGACTACACGCTCGATTTCTTTTGATTCCTCGACCACAGGTGCAGCCACGGGAACTTTATCCTCGACGATTACAACTTCCTCCTTCGTTTCATATTCAATTTCAGGCTCTGAAGGAGGAGCAATTGCTGCAGGAATAACGATTTCTTCCTTCGTCTCGTTTTCCATTGTAGGTGCGGGTGCTTCGTCCTCGACTTTATCCTCGACGATTACAACTTC
>Ga0115005_10004359_pt1 | contig 11250 bp, 7 predicted proteins | sample ArcOceMetagenome_FD_87163 | JGI IMG/M metagenome (GOLD analysis project Ga0115005, IMG submission 87163) | Marine eukaryotic phytoplankton communities from Arctic Ocean - Arctic Ocean - Greenland ARC118M Metagenome | ecosystem: Environmental > Aquatic > Marine > Oceanic | place: Arctic Ocean...
CGCATCGAAGCCCACCTCATAATCCACGCGGCAATCATGGCGTTTTCCGGTGATAATGAAGTCATCATCTCGGTCATAGCGCATCTTGCAGGGTCTTCCGGTGAGGCTGGCCGCCACGGCACAGGCCACGGCCAGCGCATTGCCTTGGCTTTCCTTGCCGCCAAAGCCGCCGCCCATGCGCCGGACCTCCACACGCACCGCATGCTGGGGAATATTCAACGCTTCTGAAACTTTATGTTGAATTTCGGTCGGATGTTGGGTTGAGGAATGCACGACCATGTCACCCTGATCGCCTGGCAGGGCCAAAGCGGCTTGCCCCTCAAGATAGAAATGCTCTTGCCCCCCCACATTTAAGCTACCTCTCAAATGATTTGACGATTTCAGCAAGGCTCGGGCGGAGTCACCTTTGCTATAAATGCGCGGGCCGTCTTCAAAGCGGCTATCAGCCGCGAGCGCTTGCTCTATGGTTAAAATCGCTGGTGTTTGATCAATTTCAATTTCGGCCAAACGCGCCGCCTGGCGTGCAGCATGATGGCTTTCTGCCACCACCAAAAATATGGGCTGCCCAGCATAGTGGACAGTTGTGTCTGCCAACAAAGGCTCATCATGGGCGGAGGGGGAGACATCATTGGCAAAAGGCAGGTCTTTTGCCAACAGGACCAATTGCACACCCTCAGCTGCGCTCACGGCGCTCAGATCAACTGAAGTGAGCGCGCCTGCAGCCACGGGGGACAGGCCAAATGCCAAATGCAGGGTTCCCCGAGGGATTGGAATGTCATCGACATAGCGCGCCGCGCCGCTCACATGTTGGCGAGCGGTATCATGAGGCATAGAGGCTGTGGAGTTCATGCGCGCACCTCCCTTATGTCCACAGGTTTATGCTCAATGTCATGATAATAGCGCATCAGCATGTTTTCGGCAGTGCGCGCGCGGTATTCAGCACTGGCGCGCATATCTGACAGAGGGGTGAAGTCTTGGGCCATTGCTGCCTGCGCTGTTGCGAAAGTCTCGGCACTCCAGATCTGCCCGATCAGCGCCGTCTCTGTCCGAAGCGCGCGCGCCGGTGTCCCGGCCATACCGCCAAAAGCAATCCGTGCCTGTGTGATGATCCCATCTTTAGCGGTGATGTTCAGGCAGCCACAGACCGCTGAGATGTCCTGATCAAAGCGTTTGGACAGCTTATAGCAGCGTAGGCCTGTTTGATCTTTAAGCAGTTCGACCGCCTCCACAAATTCACCGGGCAAACGGTCTTGATGTTGATAGGCGATAAAGAAGTCTTCCAACGGCATGCGGCGGCGCTCAGATCCTCGGCGGAGGATCAATATGGCGCCCATTGCTATCAAGGCAGGAGGGCCATCGCCGATGGGGGAGCCATTGGCGATATTGCCGCCGATAGTGGCGGCATTGCGCACCTGTGGGCTGCCGTATCGAGCCAACATACTATGCAACGAGGTTGAAATTGACGCGATCGCCTGCATAAGCTCGGTGATCGTGACTGCGGCCCCAACGCGCAGATGATCGGGGTAATCTTCTATGTGGCGCAGATCCGACACTTGACTCAAAAAGGCAATTGGCGCGGGTCTGCGCAATTGTTTGGTCACCCAAAGCCCAACATCTGTCCCCCCGGCCACCAATGTGGCCTCCGGGTTTTGCTGATACCATTGTGCCAATTCATCGCTGGAAAGCGGGCAGAATATGGCATCTGAGCTGGCGTGGCCCGTTGTGGGTGGCAAGTCTTGCATCCATTTCGGTACTGGCGCAGTGGCTGCCATTTCAGCTGCACGAATGATCGGGGCGTAGCCCGTGCAGCGGCACAGATTGCCAGCCAATGCCGTGTCAAAATCTGTTTGCCCTGTGGCATGAGCAGCAGCCATGGTTGTGATGAAGCCGGGGGTGCAAAAGCCACATTGCGCGCCATGCTTTGCGATCATGGCTTCTTGCACCGGGTGCAGGTTGCCATCTGGACCGGATATGCCCTCAACAGTGCGAACAGCGCGACCCTGAAGTTGGGGCAAAAATAAGATACAGGCATTCATCGGCCTCGGCACACCATCATGGCCGGTGACAATCACTGAACAGGCCCCGCAATCGCCCTCATTGCAGCCCTCTTTTGTACCGTAAAGCTCTGCGTCTTGACGCAGGAAGTCTAGTAGGGTTTCAGTTCCGGTGTTCACGGAGGTCGACACAGATTCTCCGTTTAGAAGAAACGACATTTTCATAATAAGAAATCGTGCCACTGTCTGTTTCGTTCCCCGCGCCTAGGTCCGATGCGGCGTAAAACCAAGGCGGGAACAGATTGATGTAGCACTGATTTAGGTGAGTCGGGCAAGAAAAATATTCACCTATCGCGAATTAGCTTGAAAGCGCTGTGCGGAGAGCTGGTTTTTGGCAGTTTCTGCTGGATGATGGGCGGCTGGCAGTTTAATCATTGATCATGAGCAAGAATCCCAAATTTATCCACCTTAGAGTTCACAGTGAGTATTCGCTGCTGGAAGGGGCTGTTAGGCTCAAAAAATTGCCTGATCTGACAGCGGCTATGGATATGCCCGCAATAGCGGTGACGGACACGAACAATATGTTTTGTGCTCTAGAGTTCTCTGAGGGGGCTTCTAAGGCTGGTATTCAGCCCATCATCGGGTGCCAAGTGGATCTGGCTTATGATCTGGCTGCACCTGGTGAAAAGGCGCGGATGCCTGCGCCTCTGGTGCTTTTGGCGCAAAACGAGCGTGGGTATGAAAACCTGATGGCGCTCAACTCTTGCCTCTATTTGGACACTGATGGTGAGCTGCCACAGGTGCAGGTGGCGCAGCTTGTCGCGCATTCTGAGGGGCTGATTTGCTTGACTGGTGGCCCAAATGGTCCGTTGGGAAAATTTTTGCAAAATGGGCAGGCAGCGAAAGCACGGGCACTGATTGATCAGCTGGTCCTGGCGTTTGGGGACCGGCTTTATATTGAATTGCAGCGCCACTCCGGCAAAGATGGAAGCGCGCCAGAGGTAGAGCGGTTGAGTGAACGTGGTGCGGTGGAAATGGCCTATGCGATGGACCTCCCTTTGGTTGCGACTAATGACGTCTATTTCCCCAAAACTGAGATGTATGAGGCGCATGACGCTTTGATCTGTATCGCTGAAGGTTCTTATGTGGACCAACAAGAGCCGCGCCGGCGGTTGACCCCGCAGCATTATCTCAAAACGCCTGCCGAGATGGCGGTGTTGTTTGCGGATCTGCCGGAGGCGTTGGAAAACACGGTTGAGATTGCGCAAAGATGTGCGTTCAAGGCCTACAAACGTGACCCCATCCTGCCCAAGTTTGCGGACGATGAGGTTGTAGAGTTGCGGCAACAATCAAACGATGGGCTGCAACGCCGTTTGGCCGTGATCCCGCATGCGGTGTCGGTGGAGGACTATCAAAAACGCCTCAATTACGAGCTGGATATCATCGAAGACATGGGCTTTCCCGGCTATTTTTTGATTGTGGCTGATTTTATTGCTTGGACCAAAGGGCAGAATATTCCTGTAGGGCCGGGCCGGGGGTCTGGTGCGGGCTCATTGGTGGCCTATGCTTTGACAATCACCGATCTTGACCCGCTGCGCTATGGCTTGTTGTTTGAGCGGTTCTTGAATCCGGAGCGGGTTTCTATGCCCGACTTTGACATTGATTTTTGCATGGATCGCCGCGAAGAGGTGATCCGTTACGTTCAGCAAAAATATGGCCGTGACCGCGTCGGGCAGATTATCACATTCGGTGCGCTGCTGTCGAAAGCGGCTGTTCGCGATATTGGCCGTGTTCTGCAAATGCCCTACGGCCAAGTGGATCGCCTATCGAAGATGATTCCTGTTGAAGGTGTGAAACCGGTCAGCATTGAAAAAGCTTTGGCTGACGAGCCACGTTTGCGACAAGAGGCAAAGGCTGAGGAAGTCGTCGCCCGGCTGCTGAATTATGGCCAGCAAGTGGAAGGGCTATTGCGCAACGCCTCAACCCACGCGGCGGGTGTGGTAATTGGTGACCGGCCTTTGGATCAGCTGGTGCCTTTATACCAAGATCCGCGTTCTGACATGCCCGCCACCCAATTCAATATGAAATGGGTTGAGCAGGCAGGCTTGGTTAAATTTGACTTTTTGGGTCTGAAAACCCTCACAGTCATCCAAAATGCGGTGGATCTTATCAACCGTTCAAGGGCGCTGCATGTGGCGGCGGACGGCCGGGCGCTTTATACGCCGGCAGCGGGAGCTGAGGGCGACATCAGCGCAATTCCATTGGACGACGCTGCATCCTATGCGCTTTATTCAGCTGCAAAAACTGTAGCGGTGTTTCAGGTTGAATCCAGTGGCATGATGGATGCGCTGAAGCGTATGAAGCCCAACTGTATTGAAGACATTGTAGCCTTGGTGGCGTTGTACCGCCCCGGCCCGATGGAGAATATCCCAAAATATTGTGAGGTCAAAAACGGTCTAAGCGAACGAGATTTGCTGCATCCTTTGGTAGATCATATCTTGGATGAAACCCAAGGCATCATCGTGTATCAAGAACAGGTGATGGAAATTGCCCGGCAAATGGCAGGCTATTCGCTGGGCGGGGCCGATCTGTTGCGTCGTGCGATGGGTAAAAAAATCCAAGAGGCGATGGACGCGGAGAGACCTAAGTTTCTTACCGGCTCTGCGGCCAATGACGTGGACGAAAAAACCGCTAAGGCCACCTGGGACCTTTTGGATAAATTTGCCAACTATGGGTTTAATAAATCCCACGCGGCGGCTTATGCGGTGGTCAGTTATCAAACCGCTTGGCTCAAGGCCAATCATCCTGTCGAGTTTATGGCCGGTGTGATGAATTGCGACTTGCATCTTACAGATAAGCTGGCGGTTTATTTCAATGAAGTCCGCAAGGGCCTTGATCTGCCCTATACGCCGCCCTGTGTGAACCGCTCCCAAGCCCGATTTGACGTGGCTGATGGCGCTTTGGTCTATGGTCTTGGCGCTTTGAAGAATGTTGGCGTCGACGCGATGGGGCTGGTGGCCGAGGGCCGTGGGGACAAAGCTTTTATCACGCTGTTTGATTTTGCCCGTCGTGTGGATCTCAAGCGGGTGGGTAAGCGGCCTTTGGAGATGTTGGCACGCTCAGGAGCCTTCGATCAGCTCGACAGCAATCGCCACCGGGTGTTTGATAGTCTTGATTCTTTGGTAGGCTACTCTTCCGCTGTGCATGAGCAGCGCAACTCAAATCAAGTGAGCCTGTTTGGTGAGGCGGGCGATGATTTGCCCGAACCGCGGCTGTCGCCTGTGGCTAATTGGTTGCCTGCGGAGCAATTGGCCGAAGAATTTAAGGCCATCGGGTTTTACCTGTCCGGGCACCCGCTTGATGATTACATCTCCTCTCTCAAACGCTCAGGCGTGATCACTTTGGATCAGTTGATTGAGAAGGCGAAGGGCGGCCCGCTTGTGGCTAAGCTCGCAGGTATTGTGGCAGGCCGGCAAGAGCGCAAATCGGCGCGAGGTAACCGTTTTGCCTTTGTACAGCTCAGCGACACCACGGGAAATTATGAAGCCACGATGTTCAGTGATACGTTGGAAGCCTCACGGGTACATCTGGAAGCTGGTTCAAAAATTGTTTTGAGTGTTGAGGCCACAATGGAGTCTGAACAGCTCAAATTGCTCTGCCGATCGGTGCAGCCCATGGATGGGGCTGTATCACAGGCGGGCGGGACTGGTTTGCGGGTCTATTTGAATAATTCATCAGCCATCGACTCTGTGGCCACCGTGCTAAGCGAAGCGGTGCGCGCGATAAAGAATGGCGCTAAGGGGCCAATTTCCTTTTGCCTGCTGGATGACAGCCTGCCCGGTGAAGTGGACATGGATTTGGGACAGAACTTCCCGGTGACACCGCAAATCAAAGGTGCGTTGAAAAGCCTTGAGGGCGTTTTGATGGTGGAAGATTTATAAGTTAGAAATTAACAATCAATAATGCGGCGGGCGTTCATCACCTAAGATAATGCCGCCGCCGCCATCCGATTCACGCACACGCGCGCGCTGAGCCAGATGTTCAACCAGGGAGGTCAGACGGCGCAACTCGCTGTCTTGCTTGGCCATTACATCGGAAAGATCTTCCACGGTACGTGTCAGATGGGCGATTTTTTCTTCTAAAGCTTGTGTCATGACTGCCGTGTGCGGGATCGTGCGGGCTGGATCAAGGGAAAATTTAATGCGCAGGCCCAAAGGGCGATATGAACTCGCATGTTGCCCCCCGGCGCCTGGGCAGTTAAATGCAGGCCAACGATTATGAGGTTGACCATGGCCAAACAGAAAAAAGCACCCAAACCTAAGGCGGTACCGCCAAAAGGGTTTCGCGATTATTTTGGAGCAGATGTGTCCGAGCGCACAGAAATGCTGCGTCAAATTTCTGAAGTATATCATCTATACGGCTTTGAGCAGCTCGAAAGCAGTGCTGTGGAAACGGTCGAAGCACTTGGCAAATTCCTGCCCGATGTGGATCGCCCGAATGAAGGGGTGTTTGCGTGGCAAGAGGACGAAGATTGGTTGGCACTGCGGTATGATCTGACCGCCCCTTTGGCACGGGTCTATGCGCAGCACCGCAACGATCTACCCAGTCCCTATCGCCGCTTTACCATGGGCCCAGTTTGGCGCAATGAAAAGCCGGGGCCGGGACGGTTCCGGCAGTTTTATCAATGTGATGCTGATACGGTTGGCTCAGCCAGCATGGCCGCTGATGCGGAAATTTGTGCCATGCTATCGGACACATTAGAACGTGTTGGGATTGCGCGTGGCGATTACATTATCCGTGTGAACAACCGCAAAGTGCTCAATGGTGTGATGGAAGTGGCCGGGGTGTTGGATCCGACGGACCCTGAGAAATTCGCCGCAGAACGCGGGATTGTATTGCGGGCCATTGATAAGTTGGACCGTTTTGGCCTTCAGGGTGTGCGCCAACTTCTTGGGGCAGGTCGCAAAGATGACAGTGGTGATTTCACCGATGGTGCTGGGCTTGACGATGCGCAGACCGAGATTGTTATGGGCTTTATGCAGGCGCTGGGCGCCACTCCAGCTGAGACTCTGAGTAATTTACGCGCCTTGGTTCAAGGGTCTGCCATCGGCGAGTCTGGTGTTGACGAACTGCAAGAAATTTCTGATTTGGTGACGGCACAAGGCTATGGCACGGACCGTATTATGCTAGATCCCTCAGTTGTGCGTGGGTTGGGCTATTATACCGGCCCGGTCTATGAGGCAGAGCTTACCTTTGAAATTAAGGATGAAAAAGGCAGGACGCGCCAATTTGGCTCGGTTGCTGGTGGCGGGCGCTATGATGATCTTGTGAAGCGCTTTACCGGGCAGGAAGTGCCTGCGACCGGGATTTCAATCGGTGTGGACCGTTTGCTGGCTGCGCTGCGGATGAAAGGGCGAGTCGAACGTTCGGTCTTGGGTCCCGTAGTGATCACCGTGATGGATCGCGACAGGATGAGCGATTATCAGGCCATGGCCACTGAATTGCGCACCGCCGGCATTCGTGCTGAGGTCTATCTGGGGAATCCTAAGAACTTTGGCAACCAACTGAAATATGCGGACAATCGCAACAGCCCCATCGCCATCATCGAAGGCGGTGAGGAGAAGGCGGCTGGTATTGTGCAGATCAAAGATCTTATCCTTGGTGCAGAATTGGCGAAAGATGCCACTTTAGAAGAGTGGAAAGCGCGCCCGAGCCAGATTGAAGCGCCACGGGGGGATTTGATGGCGCAGGTGAAGCAGATGTTGGCGGCGCAAGGCCTTACAGAATGAGCCAGTTGCGCGCAGAGATCACGCGGCTTTTGACGGTGTTCCAATCCGCCGGTGCCGTTCGGGTTGAGGCGGATATTTTGCAGCCGGCGGACGTACTTTTAGATCTGTATGGCGAAGATATTCGCGCGCGAGCCTATGTTACGTTCGACCCCCTTCGCGGTGAGCAAATGCTGCGACCTGATTTTACGGTGCCGGTAGTGCAGAGTCATATGGCTGAAAGCGCCGAGCCTGCGCGCTATACTTATGCAGGCCCCGTTTTTCGCTATCAAGACAATGATAATGGCCGCGCGGCGCAGAGCGAGCAGGTGGGCTATGAGGTGTTTGACCGTGGTCAAGCAGATGCGATTGAAGCTGAGATTTTTGTTCTTTTTCACCAAATACTTATGCCTCTTGGCGTCACCGCCTCGACGGGAGATGTTGGGCTTTTGGTCGCCGCAATCGAGGGACTCACCACCTCGGACGCCCGCAAAGCCGCTCTGCGCCGTCATATATGGCGGCCCTCAAGATTTCAGGCCTTGCTTGCTCGGTTTTCGCAACCTGTTAGGGCGAAAGCCTTGGGCGCTGATGGTCAACAGATTGGCCTGCGAGACGCATCAGATGTGGAATTGCGTTTGCTGCAACTGGTTGATGAGGCCGCCGCACCACCGATCCCGCAATTTGAAATTGAAGCTTTAAACGATTTGCTTGAGGTTAAAGGCCACCTACCGGAGGCTCTTGCGCAACTGCAGGCCTTGGCGTGGCGATTGCCTGCGATTGCCTTTGCCGTGGATCACATGGCTGCACGGTTGGCGGCGTTAACAAGCGCCGGTTTAGACGTATCACAGATAGGCTTTGAAGCGGCCTATGGGCTGACCGCGATGGAATATTATGACGGGTTTGTATTTGGATTTTATGCGCAGCATGCGGGATGGCCCGCGGTTGCTTCTGGTGGGCGTTATGACGCTTTGACCCGGGTTTTGGGGCAGGGGCGCGATGTACCAGCCGTGGGTGGCATTATTCGCCCTGAATTTACCCTACGTTTGTCCGAAGGAGATCTGTCATGATCAAATTAGGTGTTCCGTCTAAAGGGCGATTGATGCAAGAAACCTTTGACTGGTTTTCTGCGCGTAATGTGCATTTGTCCAAGTCTGGTTCTGATCGTGAATATGTCGGGCGCGTTGATGGTGTGGCCGATGTTGAGCTAGTGCTCTTGTCTGCTGGAGAAATTCCTCGCGAACTGGCTGCGGGTCGGTTGCATATGGGCGTGACGGGCACAGATTTGGTGCATGAAAAACTGACCAATTGGTCTGACGCGGTGGAACCTGTGGCAGAGATGGGCTTTGGATTTGCAGATTTAATTATCGCCGTGCCGGCCTGTTGGCGTGATGTGACCTGTTTGCATGATCTTGATGCCGTGGCGGCCAGGTTTCGCGCTCAACACGGGTTTCGACTGCGGGTTGCCACCAAATATCACCGCCTCGTGCGCCAATTTATGAAGGCGGAGGGAGTGGCAGATTATCAGTTGGTAGACAGCCAGGGTGCCACCGAAGGGGCGGTGAAAAACGAAACCGCCGAAGCTATTGCTGATATCACCAGCACCGGTGCTACCATTGAAGCCAATCATCTGCGTATTTTGCAAGATGGCTTGGTTTTGAAATCCCAAGCCACTCTGTGGCATTCGAAAGTGGCTGAAGGTGACTGTAGGGCTTTGATTGCGAAAATTGGGGCCGGGTCGTAACCGCGGCCACAAAGCTTTGAGTTAGGCTAAGGCAGCGGCAAGGTCTCGGATCAAATCTGCAGGGTCTTCCAGGCCAACTGACATCCTAAACACCCCGTCGCCGCCATAGGTGCGATAGCTATCAAGCTGCGCGCCTTTGAGGCGGAAGGATGTGTCCATCAAGCCTTGCGTCTCCATCCAGAAAATCAAACTGCGGTGATGACCCAGAGACACGGCGTAATGCACAATCTCCAAGCGATCGATCATCTGTTGTGCAATTCTGCGCCCGGTCGCGGCATCACCGACTTGAAAGCTGATCATGCCGGAGGTGTTGGTCATTTGCTTTTGCGCCAGCGCATATTGTGGATGACTTGGCAGTCCTGGGTAGATCACACGGGTTACTTGCGGTTGTGCCTCCAGCCATTCGGCCATCGCCTGTGCACCGGATTGATGCGCCTGCATGCGTAGAGGCAGCAAAGACAGGCCGCGGGCCACCATCCAAGCGTTGAACGGAGACATCACGCCGCCGTGGTGTATAGCGCTCTCTCTTCTTATTTTCGAAATGAGTTCTTTGCGCCCGGCCACAGCACCCCCCACTGCATCGCCATGCCCTCCGACATATTTTGTCACGGAATGCATGATCAAATCGATGCCCAAAGCCGCAGAGTTTTGCCCCAAAGGCGACGCAAATGTCGCGTCACAGCTGACCAAAGCCCCGGTGTCATGGGCTAGTTTGGACACAGCCGCCAAATCTGTAAGCCGGCCTATCGGATTGACGGGAGATTCGGTGTGTACCAGTTTTGTGCTAGGGCGCAGAGAAGCCGCTACGGCGGCCAGATCAGACATATCAACAAGGCTCACCGCAATGCCAAATCTTGGCAAGGTGTCGCGGGCCAGCTCGGCCACACCGGCATAGCTGACATCTGAAATCACTGCATGATCGCCTGCGGACAGAAAAGTCAGAAAAATTGCTGTTGCAGCGGCCATGCCTGAGGCCAAGCATACGCAATCCTCAACTCCCTCCAGAGCCGTTATTTTTTGTTCCAGCATTTGCACCGTCGGATTGCCCCAGCGCGCATACAGAAAATTGCCATCGTCTTCGAGATCATGGGCCGAAAAACCAGCGACTTGATCAGTGACAAAAGTCGATGACATATGGAGCGCGGGTGCAGAGGCCCCGGTGCTGGGGTCAGGGGCTTCGCCCGCGTGAATCGCCGTTGTCATTAGGCCGAATTTCGAATTTGCACTCTGCATCTCTACGCTCCTTATACTGCTAGATTTGTGAGGTCGCAGCGCTGGAGTAGCCTTTATGACCTCAGGCTGAGAAGGCCCGATTGAGCCTTGTTCTGTCAATAGGTCATAGAATTCCGATATTTGCCAATGCAGCCTGCAATTCTGGAGGCAGGGCGTCGTCATGCGGCCGCGCTTGGCTCAGGTCAGGCGGCGCGTCGGTGGTTTGCAAATAGCGCCACCCTTGAAAGGCCCGTTTTGGGGTGGCTGCGACCGGTACAAGCTGCGGGTCTGACACAATTGCACAGCGTCTGATTCCATCGGCGCCGGTAACCTCATCTAATCGCAAAACCCTCTGGCGGCAGAGGATCACCCCTTTGATCACCCAGTAGATTGAGCCGCCATTTAGCAGCTCTTTACCGCGTTTGGGCCACATGCGGGTAATATGTCGCGGCAGCCCATCTCGGGTTTGTGTCATAGGGCTGACTTGCCAGTCCGCTAGGTTCTCGACGGTTTCAGTACCAACAGATAATTTTACCAA
>Ga0115005_10004360_pt1 | contig 11250 bp, 10 predicted proteins | sample ArcOceMetagenome_FD_87163 | JGI IMG/M metagenome (GOLD analysis project Ga0115005, IMG submission 87163) | Marine eukaryotic phytoplankton communities from Arctic Ocean - Arctic Ocean - Greenland ARC118M Metagenome | ecosystem: Environmental > Aquatic > Marine > Oceanic | place: Arctic Ocean...
GTGGTTACGGCGGGTGATATTTTCATTATTTTCACGTCTGTTATGTGGAAGGGGTCTGGTGGTAAAAACCAAGTTGAAATCAAAGTCAGTGAGATTGAGAACGGTACACGTAGTGGGATTGGCGGTGGTAGTGGCAGTGGCAGTGGCAGTGGCAGTGGCAGTGGCAGTGGCAGTGGTAGTGAGAGTCCCTCTGAATCTGCCGAACCGGAACCCAAGAGGCGTCGAACTACGACACCATCACCACAACCACTGCCCGAGAAGGAAGACATCTCGCCCAATATACTATCTTGCGATGTCGACATTGATGTCCCTCATCTATACCACAGCCGATGCAGAGACATTCTTCGACGGATCAAAATCAGGGAATACGAATATACAAGCTGCAGAACAAAGGCGCTGAGAACCGTCGAACTGACCAAAGCGGCAGAAGACGTGGTAAAGGACCGTCTTGAGAATATTGTCAAGGGTAAAGCGCTGACGGTGGGACATCAGCCCGTTTTATCGGCGTTGGCCAAGGCGGCTCCGTCTGGATCCGAGGCAAGGATTTCGGCACATGCGGATGCCAAGACTTCGTTGCTTGTGGAAAGATTGGAGGAACACTGTGAGCGGGCAAGAGCTTGTTGGGAAGTTGTGGAAATGTGCCGAGGGGGCGTTTAGATGAATCCTTGCTATGTACTTTGGAGAGGGGGGAAAGCTGACTGACTCGTTGCGTGTGATACAATTCACCTTGTACTTGTCAGATTTTAAAACAATTTATAATTGAAAAAGAACTACAGTACACGTATGCGCAAAATGATGATTAGTGTATTATTAATACTTGCACATTTCTTTCAGCATTGAAAAATTATGGCTAGAACATTTTGCAAATCCAAACTGATTGTGCAAGGGAGTTTTGTTGTCAAAGAATTCATGTTAGCTTGTTTATGACACAATGACATGACAGCAACCCGGTATTCAATTTGTCCAGATGGGAAGAGGGTTAGGACAATATTCAGCTTACATGATGACACCGCCACTTCAAGTAGATGCTCAAGAAGGCGATCAGTACATTTATGATCGCTGGGAATCTTCGGCGACTCAGCCTTTTATTGCAGAATACTCAGAATACGTGACCCCCCCCCCGGTATTATTTGCCTTTCGAAAAGGTAGCCTGGAGGGTATGCCGAGTGCAGATGCCAGAGCAAAAAGGACACTGACAAGCTTCTCAATGGTGAAACTGTGTTGTTAAATTTAGGATTATTTCTAAGCTGCCTACAGTATGAAAGCAGTAGATCAAGATACCTTTGTGCTTGAGGACCCGAGGAAAGGCCCTCAATATTTCAGAAGAACTAAGAGAACATAATTGATCAAGATACGTTTGTAATTGAGTATGCGGAAGGATGGTATCAGTCCAGGAGGGAAAACAGTCTTCCGACAATGGACGTGAACAATGGCGATCAATTGACTTCGTGGCTAACTAGATTGAAATGTCTCTGTGGTGCTGTGATCTCAACATATCGCAGTTACACGTAGGTTTAGCACAGAAATAAAAAGTAGTAAATGAATAAACAAGTATGAATAAGAAGTACACGTAGAGCGATGTTCAAATGTTTTTCGTCATTGAACTAAGATCATGGATTATCATCACCTTCCAATCTAAAATCTCTACGCGTAGGTGATAATGAATTACGGTAAGATTTCGATATCAATTTTAATACATAATATTCCTTCATCTTCAACTATTTCCCAAACATGTATGCTGGATGCCCATGCCTGACATCACATCAATTATACAAATCCAAGTAAGCCGCCTTAATTTTACCGACGCCCGCTCTCCAACGTCCCCTCCAAAGTCCCTTCATAAGTTCCATCATACGTTCCATCGTATGTATCACCCGCATCGGTATAAACTGTCCCTTCATCATCAAAATCCGCCGTCTGCCTAAACAAGATCCGAAACGCCTCGGGATGCCTCACCCCCGCAAACCTTATTCCAAACACCATACCGAGCGTGATAGTGGCCATTAAAATTCCCCAGACCTCCATGGCGTATAGAAAGAGCGAAACGAATAGGTCCATGCAGTACCGCCCACGGAATGTGAAGAGGAAGGCGAAGCGGCTATTGTCGAGGAATTGGAGGAGGAATTTTGGTCCGTTCATCGCGATGAGGAGCATGACGAGTGTGACGATTGCGGTCATGGTCATTATGAGGCAATTGAGATATATAGGGTTGTACATTGCCCAGTTGATGATAACAATGAGATTCAACTAAAGGACCCAAATGCAGGAAAAGATAGATGGATGAGATGGATGGATATGTTGTGTGATTACAAAATATCTTCAGTTGAAAACACACAGTTGAACAACACAAAATGACACCTATGCATAGCTTTGAGATATCATTATGCATGATTTTGTGGTGATTGTGATGATGGTACCGGCCGGTACGTACAATGCACCCAAGCAGTGCGACACGAGGCACCTACCAAATAGACTCCGACGGACGAGGCCCGGAACGACCTAACTAATGATTTTGTTCCCATATTGATTTTATGCTGTGCTTGGTTCAGTTTGATCTTTGTTTGGATGTGTTTTTAGTGAGGTGGGGCAACCTGATAGTCTGTCACTTATTATTATGCTGTAAAATGATACAAGAGTCGGAGCGTGGATAGCGAGCGAGGAGGGAGGGAGGGCAGTTGGACCGATTTTAGGTGAGGCAATGATGCACTCCTTATTATTTTCCAGAGTTGTTGAGGGTTTCCGTTTCGATACCCAAAATTGTCAATTGGCGACATAATCAATTACCATATCTACATTTCTGAATAAGTGTATACTTTCAAAATAGGGGGCTACAACTAATGGACGGTAAAGACCCCTCTCTTTCTCAAAAAACAAAAACATGCACTACAAAGAAAGGCAGCTAGCTAGCAGGGCAAGTAAGAAGGAGGGCAAGCTTGCAAGCTGCAAGAAAGCCGACCGGGTGATGATCTGCCCCTTTGATGATTCTCGTATGCCACGTTGTGAATGATGATGATTGTGAAAGTAATTGGCAACCCTGAAGAAGTACCCGTAAAAATTCACAAAATCTACTAACTCGGCTCTGCAGTATGGAGCATAAAGTAATAGCGCATATTCAAATATCTTCAAATTATTTACTTCTAAATTTGGTGTGGACCTGTCCAAGTGTATGTCGACAATGGGATGAGCCATGGAGTTGCAATTAACAGACTCGCTCCAACGACCAAACACAGAAATCCCAAAATATAGCGTGATTCAAAAAAGAGCACCCGATGGATGGATACCCGCATCGAACTTCCAAAATGTATCTCACCCGCCCAGTCCGCCCCGACAAACAAAACAACTTACAAACCATAATTCAGCCTGAAAACATCATTGTGAACATAATAAGCCCCAGGTCCCGTACTCACAAGCTGAAACATTTCACAAAAATGCAAAGGATTATCACCGCCAATCTTGACGCTTCCGGTGACAAATATGACAAGAGCATTTCCAGCCGCTGATGGCTGTACGTCCATTGATTTGATGTCGTGTTTGACGGGTCCTATACCGCGTAGCTTGTTCATGATTTGGTCTACGCCAGCTACCTGGTTTCCTTCGAACGTGAGCATCGATTGTGCGCTCTGTGATGTTTCATGTTACGGGTGAGTACGTGTATATGGAATTGAGGGTAACTTTCAAGAAGTTGGTGATTAATTTATTATTCCTTCAGCAACAAGGTTGCACCACGGATCAGCAAACGGCAAACGAAATGGCACGTCACGTAACTTACATACAAAGTTTTCAGATTCTCAACTGTAGAATCAAAGCTTGTGTAGAAATGTTGCACAAAGGCCTTTGCTACTTCGTCAGCGCTCATTGTCAAGAATTATGTAGTTTGATGGAGATCTACGGAGAGAGTTGAATCTTTTAAGAGGAAGAAGTGCTTGCTCTAATGATGGTTTAATGTGCAGCGTCGTGTTTCTGGTTGTTTCAGTTGCTTGGGGTGGGTTGGTTGTTTCAGTTGGTTGGTTCATTTTCAAAAGCTACAGTAAAGAGGGTAGAAATTCAAAGTTGCCAACATGACCCCCTTTTATGTTTCCAGATACGACTGACTGACTCATTCACTCACATCACTCACACTGAACGCGACTTCTCACATTTTCAATTTTTTACGGTCCCGATTTTCATTCTACTTGTATTCCGACCAGGATATGTACTGTATCAATCCGATTTCAAGCCCAGCAAACTTCGAAACAATGTTACACATGGCGACATCTAACGACACCACGTACGAAGAAGAATGTCGCAAGAATATGGACGCGTACCGTACAAAGGAGAATCAGAGCCTTCTAAAATCCTCCCTCATTGGAGGTTTCGTCGCTAGTGCCCTGGCGAATTTTGTAACGTACAAATACTACCAATGCCTTCTGACGGAGCACTTTTGCTGCTTGGAAAATGCATGGCACTCCCAGGTAGTCTATTCTTTATAGAAATACACATTGGCGTCAAACTCCGGCAATGATGTTCACCAAAAGCAATGTATTCTCCAGCAGCAGGCCAAGCAGCTGGCTAGACACCTCATGCCATTGTAGAAAGCAATAGAATCCATTTGAACCACATTGAGAGTTGCATGTACTTCCCCCCCGCGCTTGTGGTGATCTCTTCATATTGCGATGCTTCCTGATGCGCGCTTGATTTCAACTGACTGACTCAAAGCATCTTTTTGAACAATATTTATTCTAGCTGAAACATTATTTTAAAGCGTCATTTTCGGTGGACCCACTGCATTCAGCTACAACTGCTTCCTTCTTGAGTTTTTCTAGGTGTTCCTTGATTGAATTTCCATCACCATCAAAAGCTTGCCCTACAAACTGATAGTTTGGATCTCTTGGAGTTGGAAATGCTACTGAATTGGGGTTTGACTTGCAATAATAGCTGTCATAGCTAATCTGGTCGTCTTTAATGAGCGGCCACAAATCATACTCCAGAAACTTATTATCGCATCCCCAAACGTGTCTACACTTTTTGTTCTTTTTGAAGTCTCGTATCAAATCAATCATGGTATTATTCTTCAAAAATCCTCTGTTGCCACCCCAGAGTCCACCGTTCATAATTAGATAATGGTAAGGATGGTCACGTATAACATGGCATGGCTTTCCACTCTTGATCCATTCTTCTATTGCAAATCTATCCCTTGCATTCAACCTCGAGTCTGTGTCTCTAAAAATAAATCGCTCCACCTGTGGATCATCTGCTGCAAGAAACCTCCAAAACATACCAGACGTCTCGTCGCTTAGCTCATCAGGAGGGTGCTCAACCTCAGCACCCAACTCTTTGAGTTCCTTAATTTTTTCTGCAGGAAAGGATGGAAGAACATAATAGCGAAGTGTCCAACCGGGAAAATAAGTGTCTCTTAGTTTTGCATTTTCAATGGCGCCTTGTACATATTTTGGATTATTTCCGTACAGAGAAAATGATATAACTGATTTCTTCTCAGGGGAAGTTGATACAGGGGAGAGTGCGTGGATCTGTCTGATGTAATCTCGCTCCTTTGGGGACTCCATGTATGGAATGACACGGAGTGTGTTAATGAAATCCGTTGTGGCGGCAGTAGCTTTTGGGACTCTCACAGTATTCCTTGCACTAGGATCCGCGTCAGGCCCATCAGCATCCTTGCTATTCGGTATTGCATTCATATGATGCTTGTCATTTGCTTCTATAGTGCTGAACGAACTAATACTATCCAGAGCAATAGAATTCTCTTTCAAAATACTCCATCGTACCAGCAGAACGTTGAGTATACTTGCAGCAGCCACAAACACAAAACATGCTAGTTGTATTTTGTGCTTTCTTAATCGCATTATCATTGTTTGTTTGCTTGTTTTCGGTCAAGGCGTTTGAGCAGAATACAGTCAGTAAGTACAGTGCGGTTTTACATTTCGTGAGCTGTGCGCCTCGCGCAGCTCGCAGTCATTATTTATATATTTTAGCTGATACTCCGTATCTACCGTACGTACCGTCGTGTAATGTTTTGTTGACAACTAACCGCAAATCGGGTCCAATTTGACCCTTTCTAGAGTTGAGCATCATCATCCATCATCATCGCCCATCGCATCCTTCCCCCCAAGAGACAAATTAACAAAGTACCAGGTTGGACGGGACCATACTTGTAGTTCAAGTACTGCGGCGTAACCCAACCACCAGTTAGTGAAGACAAACTACAGTAAATACTTCAATGATCATGTTTGCTGTATTGATGTGACCATGAATCAAGTTATCAACAATGATATCACAAATTCCTTAGAGCCACTGGCGGCAGAAGATGATAACGTCGTGGAAATGGAAATCGGGAGCGAATCTGTTGATTATCATAATGTCGAGGAGACACGTAGTTCTGTTGGCGCGAACAACAGTATTGCCATTAATACTGCCAGTATGCAGTACGAAGAAAACACGACAAGATTGAATCCAATAAGGGCACTGTTGGCCCCTTTCTTCAGACGAGGAATGTCAAACATTCGGAGCTCTTGGAAAGTACTCATCATCGCCCAAATCCTATCGCTGCTTCTGGCGATATCAGGTGCCACTAATGCCACGTTGAGTTTTGACTGTAAACTATCGGCTCCTACCATGCAAGCGGGGTTGGTGTATTTCTTCTTATCCTTTCATTTATTTTTTATTCCGCGGCACTTTAATGCATATGAATCAACTATGAATACTGCTGCAAATGATGGCAATGACAATGACAACGGTGCCATTATGACAACGCACGAAATTGAAAACGAAATTGCGGACGGTGAAATAACGCGTTCACGCGGTCAACCAAGGCATTTACTATTCAACCGGATACCACTACAAGGATCTTTAAGAATGTACCTCATCATGGCCTTTCTCGACGTGGAAGCCAATTATCTCACATACCTTTCATTCAGATATACGACTTTGACCTCGGTATCACTTTTGGATGCGCTGGCTATACCCTCCGCCATGTTCTTTTCACGTTTTATTTTGAAGCGGGTGTATCGGACGCCTCACTTTTTCGGTGTCATGATTTGTGTCGTTGGTATTATTGTGAATATTTTGGGAGATTATCAGAACGAAATATCAAATGAAACGAGTACACATGTTCGTGATGATGACATTTATGATGAAGATGCTGATGATGGAGCCGTCCCAGATGAAATGTATCCTCACCCGATCCGTGGTGATGTTCTAGCAACTGCAGGTGCTCTCCTGTACGGATTGAATGATGTGCTGGCAGAAAGAATGGTGAAGGACATTGGTGTCAAGGAATATCTAGGAGTATTGGGTCTCTTTGGATCAATCATTTGCTTCTTGCAAGCAATCATCACAGAACGTGATTCTATATCGGATTTCATGAATCCTGACAGTTACACTTGCCAGGCGGGTGAGGTTTGGACACTTCTTGGATCTAGTGTTTTGTTTGGCGTCATATCATATACTGGAATGTCGGCATTTCTTCGTCAGTCGGAAGCTGCGCTTTTGAACTTATCTTTGTTGACTGGTGATTTGTGGGCGGCTCTCTTTAGTGTTGTCGCGGAGCATATAATACCTTCTTCTCACTTTTGGACATCGCTTGTGTTGATAGTTTCCGGTGTCTTTGTCTATGAACTATCACAAAGTCCTTCAAGTGCTGAAGCCTATTAGTGCAGGTTGCACAAAACTGAAGGGTGCACGTACATACGGTACGTCAGGAAGAAATAGGGGGTTATGTACTGTACGTATGGTTACGTTTCCAGACACACACGAGATGTGGTAAGACATTGAGAGACTGGATTTTCAAAGGAAAATCCCACGAAATCAAAATAGGATTGATTTTGTATTAGCACTTGATTAGCATGTAAAATAGAATGTTCACATTTTCAATTTGGTTTGGCTTCGATCTTCAATCTTGTGACTTTGCTCTGGCTCGCTGGCGGGATTGAATTGACTAAAATGTGCGCCTGAAATTTTGTTCTAAGAAAAAGTTATGGCGCGGGGCCAGATCACATGTTTTGCTACTACTGACCACTACACGTACAACATAACAATAACTAAAACACAAAAGGCAACACACCGCCACGGCTTGTAAATAGTTTCTTTCCCTCGAACTGCACGTATTCATAGTGATTCTAACGTGAACAGAGACAATGGCGTGTTCATCCTCAGACTCAGACGATGTATTCGAACGCAAAAAATCCGCCACTAAAGAGCCAAAATCCAAGAAGCGGAGTCGAAAAAGCAACCAGTCAAAATCAAAAGACGAGAAGCAGCAAAGGAACCGCCGTCGATCATCGCTGTCTACGAGCGCTCGGAAAAAGCAATCGCGGGAATCGTTGGATCCTGTTCCCGTGCCCAAGATAAACTCTCCGCATGATATCCGATGGCATCAGCGTTTCATCAATGGCAGCAGAGCTCCGATTCTCTCTGCCTGTTTTATCCGACGTGGACACGAAACAAACAATACCGCACGCTACCAGGGCGAATGCGGCGATGATTCCAGTTCCGACGAAGAAGAAGAAATCAAAATTGAATACCTCTCAGCTCATCTCCCAGGCGGACGTCCAAAAAAACCAAAACGAATGACAGTGCTTCCAAAACGATTGATTCCGTTTCATGGAAATCTCTTGAGTGATTATGATCATGATAATATCGCGAGGGCGGGCTGGTGCGAGAAAATGATGAAGATGTATTTGGCGCAGCAAGATGGTCCCGACTTTAACGCAAATGTCGAACGAAATTATTTGCAAAACGTTTTGAGAGCAGCAAAGCGTAATGGCGGTTATAAAGCTACAGATAGCGATAGCGATGGTGATGTGATTGAAATAGATTGCAAAAGGAGAAATCTAGGATCCAAAGCCCCGATTCAAATATTGGGCGATTCCGATGATGCGTCATCTCAAGATGAAGAATCAGATGAGCTGGAAGAACCTTATACACAAGCCATGGTGGAATACAATTCAGAGGACGAAATAAACAGTTTCATGAGAAGAGAGACCGGCAAAGGCAACGAACCGATTCGTCCAGGCGATGTTATTGAGTATTGCAATCCAATTTTTGTAAAGGGAAGGTATGTTCAATGGGGTAATGTGCAATACTGTTAACGCATGCCCACAGTACCGATATCTTTTAATTTCTCACCACCACCTCCATTAATACTTTATTCACAGTGCGCAAGGGAGAAGAATTGCCACCATTATTTCTGTAAATCCGAAACGACAATTCAGTCTACAACTCAGTAATAATGAATACATCCCTGATGATACCGATGTGAAAAGAATCAAAACTTTAGTGAAATCAAACGGCAAGCACAGTCTCATACCTCATGCTGGCATTTATCGACCCATTCATGATTTCAAACTGGTCAAATTGAATAAGCCAAAGGATTATCATATTGAGACCGAAGGAGAACGGATTAGAAATGTTTTGAAGAAGAATATGAAAAAGGTGAGGAAAAAGGCAGAAAAGAATGGGTTCGCCCCCATGGATATGTTCCATCGAATGGGTAAGAAGGGAGACGATGATAGGTCCAGAGAAAGCAGTAGCAGCGAAAGTGTCAGTGATTGCAGTAGCGACAACGATAGTGATACCAGTAGTGAGCTTGGAATTGGTCGAAGGAAGAGACAAGGTCGTGATACACCTGACTCAAAAGGTATTGGAAAAGAGGCGGGTAGATATCGGCCTATTGGCGTAATTGATCTTCCCACGATACCTCCTGTGAATCAAGATAAACCCTTGTCTTTGCGTGAACGATTGCAAAATGACGACTCTGACGAGGACGAGAATTTTCCCATGATGCTCCATCCACTTAAATCGACTTCTTCGGACAAGTTCATCAATACTACACGTAATCGTGAAAAGGCAGAATTAGGCGATATGAGCACGCGGGAAATATCTTCCTCAAATGGGATGAACGTGGCTATGAAAGTTGATTCTGATGGCGATGTGCCAAAGCGCCTACTCAGCATGAAAGGAAAACCCACACCCAAATCTTCGAAACTTGATAGAGACGATGCTATGAAATTGCTCTCATTGCGTGATACGGACTCAGATTCAGATTACGAAAATCCAAAGCTTTCACTTTCCAATAGAATTAGATGGACCGATCGTGCCAAGGGCGGGCACGGTGACGATAGCAATATGACGGAAAAAGAAAACTTGCAAACATCTTCTGATATAGGTGACCATAGTGACGATGATTTGCCACAAGCTATGTTCGACAGAGGGTCGAAACGAAAGCAGCAGGAAACGAAACAGAATGAAACATCGAAGTCACCTAGAATGCGGCGGAATCGAGTAGTGAAACAAAAGTTACGGCAGACATCTGACTCTGATGACTCCATGACATTTCATTCGGACACATCGCCCGCCAAGAAATCTTCGTATGAAGGTTTGGCTCCTCGTAAACCTCCTCCCCTGGCAATTGATTCATCTTCGGATTCCGAATCTGAGAGTAGTATGAAATTGTACGCCGGTAGAAAAGCTTCTCGAACAACGACAACTTTTTCCTCGGCAGTTGACGATAGTGATGATGATAGGGGGGTGAACTCATCATCTCACGAAGATGTGGTTGGTTCAAACTCCAAGAATTATACCGCAACAAAATCAAAGAAGTCTCCCATTTATATCAAGGAAAGCAAATTCAAGAAGCGTCGTAGTCACTCATCCCAGAAGAAATCTTCCGAGAAGAAACGTGCTAGGGAGAATTCTATGATTAAACCTTTATCTTTCTCTATTAGAAAATACAATTGAAGCTCGTGAAAGATTCCCTGTGATTGTAATGGATGCACCTTAATTGACTACAAGATTAGCACAGATAGTATAGAATTGACCTCTGTGACACCCTTATATATACCATAGAATGTAATGTAATTTATTTCAATTAAAATGTAAGGCTATCGACTGATATTTTATATTGCCTTCCGGGTCTGATGATTTGGAAGGTAAAAAAAGAAAAAATTTGTTGTCGGTTATTTGTCCTTTGGTAGCCATGAGTAGAAATTCCTGATATCCTGTCCATGAGTTCTATCTTTTTTGTATTTGTTGAAGTTGTATATCGCTTGTATCGCTGTGCACCATGTTCTCATTCTTCCATTTGATTCGTTCATTCTTTCCAGTTTGGGTATTGTAAAGTGGTGTACTTCCTCGTTTTCGAATAGTTCTTGTTTCTCGTACCACTCTGATACTTGCTGTTGTAAATTATTGCGTTCTTTGTAGTACTCTTCTTGTTCTTTCTCTTTGTGTAGATGGTTGTTTCTTATCTGCCATGCA
>Ga0115005_10004363_pt1 | contig 11245 bp, 6 predicted proteins | sample ArcOceMetagenome_FD_87163 | JGI IMG/M metagenome (GOLD analysis project Ga0115005, IMG submission 87163) | Marine eukaryotic phytoplankton communities from Arctic Ocean - Arctic Ocean - Greenland ARC118M Metagenome | ecosystem: Environmental > Aquatic > Marine > Oceanic | place: Arctic Ocean...
CGCTAACAAATTGGATAGTCCAACTGACTATGAAACCCTCAATCAACTTATTGAGCAATACCGAAACCGTTTGGGCGATTTGGGCTGGGTTATGAAATGTTTAAATGAGCTCGTTTCTCCTCAAGCAAATATAGAAGATGTTTGCACCGGTCACTTTTGGGAAAGCCGGTATAAATCACAGGCTCTTTTAAGTGAAGAAGCCCTGCCCACGTTTATGGCTTACGTTGATCTAAATCTAATTCGTACCAACATGTGCAACACACCTGAAGTGTCAGATCACACCAGTATTGAAGAACGTATCGACCCTAGTTTTAACCTAAAGAGAGCGGCTGATGAAGAAATCATACAACAACGACTGCGGCGTTTTGATTTACCCCTATAGCCACTCGCTCAGTTCGAAAGTAATGTGATATCTCAAAAACAAATCAGTATTTTATTTAGCCTAGAAGACTACCTGCAACTAGTGAACACGACAGGCCGAATGATTCGGACCGATAAACAAGGCCCTATTTCCATCAACTTATCTCCAATACTAGAAAGACTATCAATTAACCGGAATCAATGGCTTCAACAAAGCCAACAGTTTGAAAAACTATACGCCATAAAATTCACGAAAAACGACGCCCCCCTAAAAAGGCGGCCTGACTAACAATAATCCTAAACTCCTCAGTTGGAAAAAACATAGTACTATTAAGCGGTTGAATTAGTGGAGAAAAGCCATGGTATTCACTCCGGATACAGTTCATCTATTGGGTGAAGCGGACAGGGTCGATAATTAGTCATTATCGAAAGCCATTTAGGTTGAGACCTTTGCTGGGAAAATCCACTTAGAATGGGATCCGACAGCCGCTGTCACGCCGATATGGCAGCTTCCTGTTTTTATCGAATTTCTCAAACTGAGACATCACTTTAATCCCTGGGTGGGAGACTGTCCACTGCGCTACACCATTAATAATGCCCCGAAGAAAATTGATGTGCTGGGCTCTTTGTTCCTGTCCATATTATCGAGGTACAATCGATAAACCCATCTCACGGCATTAAGAGGCGATAGCGTTAATACTCGACTGTTAGGAATGAACAAAGTCGTGAGTGACGATTCGTGCCCTCGAAAGGATGGCGCAAGTCTCGGCTATCAACTGGTTACAAAAACACCTCTAATCCTACTACGAATCCCTATTAACGACGCCGTGGATAGTGGATGTTGCCTACATAGACGTAGGTAACGGGCGTGAGCTGGGAGCGGTAGCTTTGGTGTCACAGTCAAACCCATTTACGGGCATCAAGAAGGTGTCAGAAGGGGGTTATAACCCCCATAAGCAAGGGCTACCTTTCCATATCTATCACAGCTATCTAATGGCCAATGTTCGTCTGGTTTTAGAGGTTGATGTTCAGTCTGGTGACCGGAATCATTCAGACCATTCAATGCCTGGATTGATCCAGCTACTGAGGTGTCTACCACCCGACTGCCAACCCGCATTTATTCGAGGCGATTGTGACTGGGGTAATAACGCAGTGATGAGCGAGCTGGAAACCCTGGAGCACCACTATTTATTTATACTAAAACAATTCAAACGGGTAAAACAACTTATGCCTCAGGTGTCTGGACACAGTTTAACCGAGACTGGGAACTCAAATAAAGTCAGCTTCAACTTCAAGGTTGGCATCAACCTCGGCGAGTAGTCGTGGTTCGTCGCCGACTGTCAAAAGATGCGTTGCTTGGTCTTGAATATCAAACGGGTCAGCAACGTGAACTAGCATTGGTTGAAGGGGCTGGGGTGGTTATGTCACGCAGCACCTGCAAACCAGCCAAATCATGGCACGTATGGTGGCCTTGATTTACAATGGGTGGAACCTGTTTGTCTGCTTGGCCATACCAGACAAACACGATGAAGCCATCACCAGCCGGCCTCTGTTACTCAGTAGCGAAGGACGACTCACGCAAAGTGGACGACAACGAAGAATGGACATTACCTCGATCCATGGTGATACCGCCTCAATACAACGCGCCTATAAGCAGATACAACACTTCTTTTCCTGGTTGAAAGCGACTGCGACACAGTTGACTAAGGCCCACTGTTGGCAATTGATTGGGGAGAAGTCTATGGCAATATTTATGACACAAGATCCACCTAATTGTTTGCCACAGACATAATGGTAATACAAAAAAATACGCACCTAAATTATGCTGAATTTTTATGTCTGACAGGGCTAACTGAGAATTTTAAGTTGAACACAATGTAAAGAGTGCTCCTCATAAGCCGCTCTAAATGTAAGGATAATAAATTGAAGTCGAACAGATAAGTATGTCGAAAAAATCAGTTAAATCCTAACTGAGGGTAATTGGCTTATGCTAAGTCCAACAGGCTCCTAGGAAGCCTGGAATTAAGTCACACGTAGTAGACCGTCAAATATGGGCGCTCTTTTCGGTCTATACCGCCGGATATATTACTTATTTGTCCATTGTTCGAGGCTCTGCCAATGGCTAGCAATCGCTCTACCGATGCACCGTTGTGATGGGCAAAATACTGAAGGTATCGACCTACATCATTTAAATGCAGTTTGGCATTCCAAATCTGTATGCACCATGAACTTCTTTTATTGCCGTCCTCGCTCATTTCTAGATACAGAGGTGGTTTGCTTGTACGTTCGCAGACCAAACGCAGCAAGGCTGACATCAGCGTGGCAATACTCGAATTTTCATCCGAGCGATATAAAGCGTTCATGCGTGACTCAATTAAATCTATCCCAATATTCGGGAAAACTTGATAATTAGTAATCAATTGCCTATTTACATCATTCACATCCCACTTGCAGGCTCGATGTAATAGCAACGACTGCTCTGGCTCGGCATTTTTAGCCGCTATCGATGATAAGACACTAGAAAATTCAAGGTAGACCTTACATAGACCTACCTTTTTTTCAACTTCCCAGCCAAAATGGATAAGATCTGCTTTCGAAATTAGCGGAGATAATTGGTTTCTGAGCGTTTCAGGCATAACTAGATCATCAAAAACTTGCAACGCTGTCGGCTCATCAATGAACTGTCTACTGATGCCAAATAAGAACCTTTTATCTAGAATTTGGCCGCCAACAATCTTGAATGATTTTTCAAAACCCTCCAGAGGAAAGCGATGTGCAATTTCTAAAAGATCGCGGTCACGGACTGTCATATTCGATTTCTACTTTTTATTGAAACGCACTAGGCAATTGATACCCGCTGGGATTTTATTGTGCGGATTAAGCAGCTGTAGACGCACCGCAAAGGTTCGGCTGGCCGCATCGATAATAGGATCAACCGCAACGACTCTAGCCTTATGATCCACATCACCTTCCGATGCGAGACTGACATTACCGGTCAACCCGTTTTTTATAGCATCAAACATTACCGCTGGCACAACCACCTCAACATTGAGAGGATTCAATTGTGCGACACTCAGAATTTTGCCTTGACCCACTTGCTCACCAGGCGCCAAGAAACGCGTCAATACAACACCCGTAAGTGGACTTTTAATATAAAGCTCATTGACAATCTCCTGTTGTAACTCAAACTCAAGCTTGGCGATCTCGGTCTGCGTTACCAACTCATCTTTTTCGCTTTCAGATATCAAATTCTGGCTAAAGAGTTCTTTATTTCGAGCGACTTTACGTTGCCCGAACTCCCAATGTGCCCGCTTGAGATTCAATGTCGACACCTCTACACTCGATTTAAGTTTAGCGATCAACTGTCCTTTCTTTACTACATCGCCGCGACCCACCAGAATACTTTCTATTATCCCCTCGACGGGGCTGCCCACATTCGCGATTAAGTGAGGCTCAACTAGGCACTCCATCAAATCACCAAATTTAACGTCGCTATTACCTTTTTGAGCCGACAGATACGCAGTTACTGGTAATTCCGTGATATTTTCCTGACCGTGCGCCTGAGTTACCAGCAACAATATTGCGACAGTAATTAAGCTAGCGTTTTTTATTATAACTTTAGTTTTTAGATCGAAGAGACCCATAATGATTTGATTTCCAATTATTCGGAGCGACCTGAGAAGGACAAAATATCACCAATCTGGCGATCAGATTTAAAAAGCTGGCGACGAACTCGCGATTGAGAAGCCACCACTTTCTTTTGTGTAACGCAAAATATAAGTCGCCCGATTTGACCGCGTAATCTTGGCGGGGAACCCTTAAAAATTCTAAATAACCCTTGTGTAAATGATGTGCCCATTTCCTTAATCAAAGCATCTTCCATCGACAATACCGCTTCAAAACTTCCGGGATCTCCCTGTCGCGCACACCTTCCAGCTAACTGTCGGTCGATTCGTTGAGAATGATGGCGCTCGGTTAAAACAACGTGCAGCCCACCCGTTATGCATACCGCTTCTGCTATATGAATATCTGTCCCGCGACCGGCCATGTTGGTCGCTATAGTCACTTGCGCTACTTGCCCAGCGCCTGCAATGATCTCAGCTTCCGCCTTATCCTGTCTGGCATTTAGTACCCGATGAGGAATGCCACGAAGGTCAAGATAGCTGCTCGCTTTCTCAGAGGCCGCAACGGAACGTGTGCCCAACAAGACAGGTGAGCCCTCATTAAATAATTGCTCTACGCGTCTAGCAATGTACTCCCACTTCTCACTTTCGGTCTCAAAAATCTTGTCGATATGAAGCACCCGACGACTCGCTAAGTGGGTTGGAATTTTAACCACACCAAGCTCATAAATCGAGCTGAGTTCTGAGGCTACCTCCACTGCGGTTCCCGTCATACCAGACAGATTTTGGTAGCGCCGAAAGAATCTCTGGTAGCTTATTTTTGCCAAAGGTTCTTTGCGCTTAGTTAACTCACAGCCCTCTTTAACTTCAATTAGCTGATGAAGGCCTTCACTCCAAGATCTATCCTCAAGAATCCGTCCAGTAAATTCATCAATAACCTGAATCTTATTATCACGGACAATATAGTGCTCATCTAGTTTAAATAGATAGAGCGCTGTTATAGCTTGTCGCACCAATTCGTCTCGGCGAATGGGTCCGGTCCAAACACCACCATATGAGGTGCAAAGCGCATCAATCTTGGGATAACCAGATTCCAGCAAAATAACCTTTCGCCCACTTAAGTCAATCTCAAAAGCCTCGCCAAGGATCAACGTTTGAGCAATCTCGATCGCTTCTGAAGCGACTTTTTCTTCGTCTGCCTTTGAAACTTCCGCCGAAATAATTAACGGTGTTCGCGCTTCATCCACCAGTACACTGTCGGCTTCATCGACTATCGCAAAACACAAACCTCGGAGCAATAGCTGTTGGGCGCGAGCACCTCCGTCATATATTTTTTCAATTTGCAATTGCACATCTGAGGAATTTTTTCCTAACAGTATCTTATCGCGCAAATAATCAAAAACAATGGTTTTGTTGCTGCAGTAGACGATATCGCAGCGGTAGGCAGCTTGTCGTTGGGCATGATCCATTTCGGCAGTAACGCCGGCCACCGTTAGTCCCAAGGCTTCATATATCGGTCGCAGAAGGTTAGAATCGCGCTCGACCAAATAGTCATTAACAGTAATTATGTGAACAGGTATACCTGCCATGGCCGCTGTACAGGCGGGGAGTGTCGCCGTTAATGTCTTACCTTCTCCCGTTTGCATTTCTGCAACCATACCATTGAGTAATATCCATCCCCCCATCAACTGCTCGTCAAAATGTCGCATGCCCACTTTGCGATGTGCTATTTCTCTGACAAGAGCAAAGGCTTGTGCCACATGAGCATTGAGGAACCCATCGCGTCGCAGCTGCAGCCTGAGTTCCAGCGCAATATCTTGAAGTTGATGTTCACTTTTACTCAGCAGTAACTCTGACTCACGATTAATCAATGATATCATGGAAGATGTGCGCTTATTGCGTCCGCGAAACCGACGTGCAACCTTGCCAATAAAGGCTCTACCGAACTCGTTCAGCCAGTTTTCAGGGTCTTGTTCGATTTTCTCTGGATAGAACTGATCGAACCCTGCTGCGTTAACCGCTATCTTAGACATTAAATTTTTTCAAGAACATGCGCCGAATCCCACGATACCACTGCCAAGCCAAGGGTTCCGCTGGATGTTCAAAGCGCACATAGACTCTAGAGTTAAGATAGTTATTGATGGCGGCATCCGTTGATATTTCTAAGTCCAATACATATAATTTGTCGATTGATTTAGCGTCACTACTGTTACTCGAATCCATGCCGACATTGCCTCCCCCCTGCAGACTCAAAATCATGCTCGGTAGTTCGTCAGTCGTCGCTGGAGTCTCGCGGATGATCCGTGCAGAGGCGAGATATTTTAAATCATCGGCCGGACGAATTTGGATACCCACGGTCTGAGAGCGCACGAGATCAATTTGTGCTTGAGGAACAACCACACGAACTAATCTAGCCTTTGCCTCATTGATATAGGCCAGTATTTCGCCTCGAGGCATATAGCGGCCGATCATATTTTGTAAATCTTGTGCGACAAAGATGCCGTCGGTAGGACTGCGCAATGTCAGCTCTTGACGCCGCAAAACCGCGTCATTGTATGCATTGAGCAAATGCTGACGTTGTACGAGAAGAATGTCACCCTGCACCCTGTTTTTCAAGATCACTTGCTCATAGCGAGAATCTAACTCCCTAAGTTGGGCCTCCAAGCGTCCCACGCGAACATTTAACTCAGGATCCGTCAACTGAAAAAGAATCTCGCCGGTCTTTACCTGTTGGTTCTCAGACACAAACGTGCTTTCAACAAAGCCTGCAACCTGCGAGCGAACTTTGGTTTTTGCCGGAGCCCAGATAACTCCTTGGGCCATCGTCGTTGATGGCGTAGGCACTAAAAACAGGCAGCCAATAATCATCGTAAAAATTAAAGTGGTCAATATAATTGCGCGTGCACGATGACCACTTAACACCGGACTTGAAGACAGATAGGACAATTGCTTTAACGCGGGCATTGCTAGCATGTTTATAAAAGCCCAGAGCGCCAGCACCACACCAAAAAAGAATAACTTGCTCGCTACAAAGATGATGATAGTAGCAGCCATTATCATCCTATATATGAACGAGGTTATTGCATAGCCAATAAACCATGCGATCTCTCCTGCGCTCTCAACGGGCGCTGATAAACGTTTCAAACCAAATAAGTACTTTTGAATAATGTAACCAATGTATTTGTTAGAGCGTTGTCCGAGATTTGGGATTTCAAGATAATCTGCAAGAATATAGTAGCCGTCAAATCTCAATAAAGGATTTCCGTTAAAGAGCAAGGTGGATACGCCTGCCACCATCATCACGTTATAGGCAATGGCGCGTTCAAAGCCGGGATCTAAATAGGTCCAAAACACCATCGCAACGGCTGCGATAAATAACTCCGTTAGCATACCAGCGGCGCCTACCAGCACTCGACTACTTTTTTCTCTGAACGCCGTAGCAGATGACGCGTCTACGTAGGGGATAGGCATTAGCACAAGCATCATCACGCCCATTTCATGAACCTCACCACCTCCAGCCTTCGTGGCGATAGCGTGTCCAAATTCATGCAGCAGTTTTATTACTGGAAATATAACGACGATCAGCAGCAGGTTATTAATAGAAAAAATACGATCTATTACATTGTGGGACAATTCAATCCAGTTCATACCCACCAAGACAATCGCTAAACTCACCGTTGTCAACCAGACCAAAGTGATTGGCAAACCAAAAAGTGGTCGAATAAACGGCAACATCAAGGTGACGATCCGGTCCGGATCAAATAAGGGGATTTTCAAAGATAATGGGTTGCCGATATATTGCTTGAGCTTTACTTTAGCCTTTTTCTTACGGCGCCCATGCATTTCGCGCATATCTGGTGGCGCATCACTTTGAAGGGCATCAGCTTGATGTAAATCAGCCAGCAACTTGATAATTTCGTCCTGAGAGGGGACTTCATCACCCAAGCGCTCGCAAGCAATCGTCCAAATCTCGGCCAGGGTTCGCGATCCATCCATTAAGCCAAGTATCAAATTGGCAACGGGTGTGAAGCGGTGAAAGCGTCCGGTGGTGTGATTTTGCATAACGTACCACACTGTTCCACGATAAACGTGGCGAAAGATTTGGGTATGGTTACGCAACCGCGGATGAACATTTTCAACCCGATACCAGGACGTACTAAAAACCGATTCAGTCATTATTTTGGCCCATTAGTTTCGGGGGTAATTTTAAGCTAAAGACCATAATTTTAGGCGTATCCAATTGCTGAATTTGTGGGTCCATATCCAAAAAAGGTTACGCTCTCCAACATTCAAGCGCGCAACCCCTTCCATACCTGGGCGAAACTTAGCGGAAGTCTGTTTAAGACTAGCCTCCACACGGAAATAACTTCTGCCCTCGCGAGCCAGAGTTATCGGCGTTATCTGATTAACCTCTAACTCAAACGCATCACCCGGCAAACTTGTAAGCATCAGCTTGCCTTTTTGGCCCCGTTTGATATAGCTGATATCCTGCTCGTTCACCTCCAACATCACCCTGTAAATTTCCAAGGGTGATATTTCGAACAACATTTGCCCACGTTTTACGGCACTGCCAAGTGACTGCGTTAAATCGCCACTTACCACTAAGCCATCGAAGGGCGCCGTAATTTGAGTGCGAGAGAGACGGTCTGCCAGTAATTTAATTTCAGCCTCTGCTTGCCTGATTTGACTCCTCGTAATATCAGCCCCAGAGCGGTCGCGCATTGCCACTGCCTCCTGATATTGTTTTTCGTACTGACTGGCCTGACTTGATAATCTGAAGTACTCAAGCTTCAAATCACGATCATCCAGTGATGCCAAAACATCCCCTTTTTTCACCACATCACCGGCTCTATGCATGGCATTGGCAATATAGCCGTCGAATGGCACAATCAATACCCGACGCAAATCCCCTTCCACAGCAGCGATAGCACTGATATTAAATGGTGCAGTCACCAAGCTAAACGTTAATAACGTAGCCACTATAAGTAGCAGAATCACTTTTCGACCAAAATGCGAGAGTCCAATTAACTTTGATATTTCGGACTTAATACTGTCACCTATGCGGCTAATCAGAGACCGATCATTCAACCGTTTTGTGTTCAGTATTCGACTGCTTAGTACCACCACAGATTGACAAACCTCTATAGCTTCGCTGTCAAAATCATAGCCTTCACGGCGTTCAAAGGTTACGGCCCCAAGAGCTGTTTCACCGACTGAAAAAGGCACCGTAAGTATACTGCCGCCAGCGTATTTTTGACAAAGCGAGGCGTGATCCCTAGTAACAAGAACCTGGTCAAGTGCGGGAGGAAAAACAATAATAGATTTTTGATCCAGAGCCTCATCCATAGCGCTGCCTATGGCCTGCAAGAGATTCATGCGATCACCAAATTCAGAGCTATGGGACAACGCGACCACTTTCGCAAATTGCTTGCGGACAAAACCTATACTGACTCGATCACAGTCGAGCCTGATCGCCAAATCAGTCGCTAAAGCTTGGACTGATTCGTCGAAGCTTGGTGCAATCAAAACTGCCGCCACTAGGTCCAGAGTAGCGATCAAACGCTCCTGCGTCGCTTGCTCTAATTCGGCTTGCATGGCACGGATCTTAGCCTCTATACCTAAAGCACCCCAATGCAACTGCCGCAGTATCCATTGGCACTTACTTTCAGTTCTATCGGCACCTTGCAGTGCAACGATTCCGTGTAGATGCCCCTCAATTAATAGTGGGTATGCCACCATCACACTCGCACCTGCTTTGAAGATAACGGGGCGCTGCTCTTTCAAGCTTTGCTCAGTTGTCTGAGCCAAGGCAGAGCTTAGAGCAGATTTTGGCGGCCAAATACCCGCTAGCGAATAAGGACCCGTATCGGGGGGCCCGATCAACAACACGGCTTGTTCAACATCAACAGTCTGAGAACATTGCTCATCCAACCAATATTGAAAGAACAATGCCGAATCTTCGACCGTATTTAAGTCAACCCACTCCCTTTTTTCAAGAGCTGATGGCTCAGCAGACCAGCTATCTAACATAACTTTTATTACCTATTTTTAACAATGGCATTAACCATGGATTACAGGGAAAACATGTCTACGCGACGGATCTCGACATAAGATCTGCTCGACAAGCACACACCAACAGTCCATTTTACCCTAAACCTATTAATACCAGCGCCTCTTTTTTAATCATGAACCTCGCCTTACCATTTAATTTTCTGTGCGTTATTGGTGGATGCCTTTATGCCTGAGTGCAAACAGTCTTGAGCACTTAGGTTGGCAGCACTTTTCATCGTTTTGTGCTTCGCAACCGGACGATGCAACATAGCTTTGCGCCCAGACCCATGCATTGTCCGATTTGTCGTCGCCAATGGCACCTTAAAACTGATGGTTCCGGCGGCAGCTATCGCGATAAGATCACCCGCTAAAACGGGTTTGCGGTGCTCATCCAACGCTACTATAGTCTGAGACCCGTTAGTGTCAGTGTTAAATTTGGCCGACTCAAGTTTGCGAGTTTCAACGGGTTCATCAGTCAAGTCGCGTTCAGGTGACACTTCATTTTTAGGTGACACTTCATTTTCAGGTGACACTTCGTTTTCAGGTACTTGGTCATCGTTAGATGCAGGTAGCTGCTCACTCAGTGTATTTGAACTTTCTAAAGAGTCAGCTTTAGTAGCTCGATCCTGATTATCTTCTGGCTGAGTCTTAACACTCCCGCTAGATGCTGCATGGTGCATCAAAGAACGATCACCTTGAAGCTCGGACAAAATCAAGAAATCGCCAGATGAAGTAGGATCTGACATCAGGGGATAAGTCCTTTGAGACAGAAGCGCTTCACTCTTCTCCAAGGCAGCCTTTGCATCGAAGCTAGAGTTGAAAAGTGTACTTTGTATGTAGGCCATTACGTCGTATTTGCCGCTACCAAAACGCACCACTGATTCGACTAGCCCATTTTCGAAGGTGATACTAGCAGTGTCACCAAACAACATATCCTCAGACAAATTACCACCCAACAAATCTGGTCCTGCACCCCCAATCAAAATATCTTTACCACTACCGCCAAACAAAATATCGTTGCCACCTTGAGTCAGCGCTAATGAACTAACCCGCTGCCAATTACCTTGTTGATCAAGCGACACGAATCCGTGATCACCAAACAGGACGTCATTACCCATGCCACCATAGAGCGCATCATTGCCTAAACCACCGATCAGCGTATCGCCATTATCGCCAGCATTCAGCGTATCGTTGCCGCCACTGCCTGTCAG
>Ga0115005_10004365_pt1 | contig 11235 bp, 8 predicted proteins | sample ArcOceMetagenome_FD_87163 | JGI IMG/M metagenome (GOLD analysis project Ga0115005, IMG submission 87163) | Marine eukaryotic phytoplankton communities from Arctic Ocean - Arctic Ocean - Greenland ARC118M Metagenome | ecosystem: Environmental > Aquatic > Marine > Oceanic | place: Arctic Ocean...
ATTCTAATTTTGAATATGTCACACATCTTTGGATTGAAATTTAGATATATTAAAGCGATATACCACTATTAAAATTTAACTTATTTAAATCAAATTAAAAAAGTTTGAATTTACCTATATTTATCATTTTTGAAGCGTTATCAATTTTTCAAATTGGCTATTAAACTTTAAAAGGCGCTTTATTTTTCAAATTATAAAACATTAAAACTTTTGAGCATATTTACTATGGAACAAGAAGACGATACCAAGGTTAGGCTCATAGGGCTGACCAATATCATCGATCAAGTTTATCTTCCGCTCATGGAGGGTAGACAAGACACACGTATCAGTATGGAGAAGTTCGTCAGGACTGTGCGCATTTCGATGCAGCAGGCCTACGGCAACATCACCATCAAGGTGCCAGACTTACCCGAGAATGCCAGTACTGAGTAGCTGTGCAACAACAAGGAAATCATCGAAGAGCTCACAGCCACAGTTGTAAGTCCAGCTTTCAAACTTTTGTTATTCTTCACGTTTATCTTTCAAATTTCAATATTCATCTGATTTTGACACTTTTTAGGAACAATGGGCATAAACCATTAAAGAAACCATGGACCGTGAAAATGCTCAGACCAAGACATCCAAATCCGCACAAGGTGAAACCGAGTACTGGAGACAGAGAAACGCGACTTTCAACACTCTCTACCAGTAACTGAACATGCCACACGTCAAAAGGATCTGGTTGGTCATGGCCTCTCATGATCAGAAGACTGAGGGATGCAGCCTCGAGAACTACGACATCCAATATGCTCTCTTCCAGAAGCAGCAGGCCATCGCCAAGGACTTCGTCAAGTTCTTGAGCACTCTCGAGAGACAATTCAAAAACATTGCCAGAGGTGACCTTTCAATCATTGAGGAAACTCTCCCATCACTCCTTACAGGTTTGAAATTGATCTGGACCATTTCCAGACATATTAACCAAAACGAGCTAAAGATGGAAGATATTCTTGAAAGCATCTCCACTGAAATCTGCGAAATGGTCAAGAGAAAGATTGACATCGCCAAGATTTTCAAAAAGCCAGATGAGGCCGTCATCGTCATCGGAAAAGGCAAGACCGTCCTCGAATCCTGGAGAAAGGAATTCGACAAGACAAAGCGTGCCATCGAGAACGAGCAGACCGTCAAAAGATGGGACTTCCAAAAAACCAGAGAGATTTTCTAAACACCAGGTCACATGAAGAACGTCCTTGATAACATTGAGGAAGCATGCAAAATCATCTAAGAGTTTTATGCTATCCTCGGTCCAGACCTTGCTCAGATCACTGGTAGCTCTGATGACATTGATATTGAAAATGCCAAAGTTAAGGACGAAGTCCGAAAACTTGAAACTTTCAGCTTCGATGTGTTCAACATTAAGCATCAGACCAGATGGGAAGAAACCTTCGCCCAGTTCAAGACCAACATCGTCCTCATCGATGGACGTGTTGTCAATCTTATTGACAAGACCTTCTCTGGAAGACAACTCAACTCATCTGAAGGTGCTTTTGATTTACTTTCCAAGTTCTAGAACGTCAAAACTAGAGACCTGATTACTCAACTTTTCAAGACTAAAAACGAGTAAGTCCTCAAAACCTATCAGTTGGAATTGAGTGAGATGAACAGACTCTTCATTGAAGGAAAGACACAAGGCGCACACCCACCTATCTCCAAGAATATGCCACCTAAAGCAGGTTCCATCGCTTGGTCAAGATCCATCATGGGCAGAATCAGCAAACCAATCAAGAAGTTCAAATCCAAGGCCGACCAACTCATGACCAAGACATTCAAAGATGCAGCTCTCGAGTACGTCAAGCTTGCCAAAGAGCTCGATCAAGGATATGAAAGAGTCATCTTTGAGAAATGGAGAGAGGACAACACCACCAAAGCTATCGAACTGTTGAAGAAACACATCCTTCATAGGAAATTGATTGACGACGGCAACATCGAGTACTCCGTTCAATTTGAGCCACAACTCAAGGTCATCATCAGAGAAGCTAAGTTCCTCGACAGAATTGGAAAACGCATTCCACAAACTATCATCAACATTGCTCTCCAAGAAAAAGACTACATGAAGTACATCGATAAGCTTAACCAACTTCTTAGAGGTTACAACTCAGCTCTCAGCTATTTGAAACCAGTCGAGAAGAAGCTCCTCGAAAAACAAATTGACAAGTTGAACAAATGGATGGACAAGGGTGCCCAAAACCATAATTGGTTCTCTCTTTCCATCAATGAGTACATCAAAGAATGCCAACAGGCCATCGATAGCTTCATTGAAATCAAGAACAGAGTCATCCAAAAGGCCGGAAACATCGAAGAGAAAGTCTTGAATATTGAAAACTGCCAAATCATCAACCAGATTGATTTCGACAGAAAGACAACTATGGACATCTCTGAGTTCTCCAAGTACTTTGAAGATTACTAAAACAAAATGATCAATTCACTTGTGAAGGACTATCAGAACATTGGTGATCTGTACTTGAAGCACATCGAAGAAAGTACTGTGAAGCAAAAGAAAGCTGATGGTGAGCCAAGTCAAGAGATGCAACCATACTATATGTATTGGGAGCGCAGAATCTTCAACGCCATCACCAAAATGGTGGTGCGAGCTCTTGCTGCCAACAAGACTATCTTCATGAGAAATGAAAGACCATGCTTAATCAAGATGTCTAGTTCATACAATCATCCAGAAATCACTTTCCATCCAACTACCGAAGATCTTAGAAATGAACTTGAGAAATTCTCAAGAAACATTTTGGAATCGACCAAGAAATTTGGAAGATGGTGGGACAAATTCTGCCATATTTTCGACGAAAAGCTCCATGAGGAAACCGCCGAGAAATATATTCCATATACTTTCCACGATGACGTAGTAAAGAACAAGATGATCTACACCCTCCATTATGAAATTATCTAATGCAAGGGTCAAATCATTGACAAATTCGCTCTTCTCGAAGGTGGCTGGAAAAAGAGATATAAGTTTGGAGATCTCTTCGACAAGACTGCCATGTCTAAACTTCAGAAGCAAATTGACAAATCTCAATCGACCCAGGAAATTGAGCAAAAGATTAACACTCTTCAGATTTCAAGAAGCATCATGGCACAACTCCAAAACGAGCAACAAAACTACATCGTCATGATTGACAAGAGCGAGCTTGCTCAAGCCTCCATCAGCAAAGTTGACGAATGGCTCCAGATTCTCGGTGACAGTCTTAAGCAGATCGCCACCAAAGAGCTTAGAAACATTATCAGAGACACTGAAGAATATGAGAAAGCCCTCAAAGGTGAAATGGGTGCCATTGAGCAACTTAAGGCACTTTTGAATGTTATCACTGAGATCAAGAACAAATCTATGGATATGGAATTCAGAATTGTCGAGGTCCAAGAACAGTTCAGAGTCCTTAAGATGTACGATTACACTATCGAAGAGGAAGTTCAAAAAGAAGTCGAATGCCTCATGACCAACTGGGAAGACCTTCTCGAATTCGCTGACAGAAAAGATTTCGAAGTTAACGATTTCAAAAAGAGTTTCTCTGAAGTAACCAAAACTGAGGTCGAAGCTTTCAAAGTGAAGATTGTTGAAGAATATGAAAAATACATGAGCCATGGACCAGGTACACTTTCAGTCCAACTTGATGAAGGTTGTGAATTACTTGCCCAATCCAAGGAACAGATCAGACGATTCAACAGAACCAGAGAAGAAAACGTCTTGGCTGAAAAGTTGTTCAACTTGCCAATTTCTAAATTCCCAGAGCTCGTTGCAATGGAAGAAATGAACAAGAAATATGACTAAGTCTACAACATCTACAAGGAGTACACAGGCCAAATGAAAGATTTCGCTCTCGGTTCTTGGAACAAACTCGATGCTGCCCAACTTATTGCAGCTGCCAGCAAGTTCGAGAGTCTTGTGAAAAAGCTCGGTAATAAACTTCCAGGTGCCGATGGAATGTTCCCATATACCAAATTGAGAGAACAAGTTACCGGTTTCAAGGAATCCCTTCCACTGATTGAAATGCTCAAGAACCCAGCTATTCATGAGAGACATTGGAAGAGAATTATGGAGGAGACTGGAAAAGCCTCAGGTGAAATCAACCTTAAAACCATGACCCTTGGCAAAGTTTTCGAACTTGAACTCCAACATTTCGAGGATAAAGTTACTGAAATCTGCGTAGAGGCTGGTGAAGAGGCCAGAAACGAAGAAAACTTGCAACAGATTGAGCATACTTGGAAAATCACTAACTTCAACATTGTTGCAGTTCCACTCAAAGGTTCAGACCAAAAAGGTTACGTGCTCAAATCACCAGATGAGATTAGACAAACACTTGAAGATAATATTCTTGTGTTGCAATCTCTTTCAGCCAACAAGTATGTCAGGTCCATCAAAGCCAGAGTCACACAGTGGGAGAGAGATGTCAACATCATCAGTGATGTTATTGATATTTGGATGATCACTCAGACCAAGTGGAAGTATCTTGAAAGTATTTTCGCTTCTGATGATATCAAGATGCAACTTCCTGAAGAAGCTAAGAAGTTCGGAAGAACAGATACAGCTTACAAAAAGATCATGGAGTCTGTGAACCACTCTTCAAATGTGTTACATAACGCAGTCAAAGCTGATGGTGGATCAAGACTTGCAGACCTCAAGAACATTTCCCTTGACCTTGATAAGTGCCAAAAGAGTCTTTCTAACTATCTTGAGACCAAGCAAATGGCTTTCCCAAGATTCTATTTCATCTCCAATGATGACTTGCTTCAAATTCTCGGTTCTTCAAGCCCACAAGCCATTCAACCATACCTTTTGAGTCTTTTCGATAACTGTAAGAAACTTGTCTTCGGAAAAGGAGAGAAACAAATCGTCGGCATGGTGTCCGATGAAGGCGAGGAGTACGCTTTCGAGGCACCAGTTAAGCCAGACGGAAGTGTTGAAGACTGGATGAACAAGATCGATGACGAGATGAAATCTAGTCTTAACTTGATTACCAAGAAGGCTGTTTTCAACTATGCTAAAGCCGACAGAGTTGAGTGGATCAAAGGTGAAATCGGTATGGTTGCCGTCGTCGGCACTCAAATCTGGTGGACCTTCGCAGTCGAAGATGTCTTCAGACTTGTAGCTGCAGGAGAGAACAAGGCCATGAAGAACGAACTTGCTAAGGAAACCAAGCAATTGAATGATTTGATTGCACTTGTAAGAGAGAAGATCTCCAACAACTTAAGAAAGTGCGTCAACACCCTCATTATTCTCGATGTACACGCCAGAGATATCGTTGATAAATTCGTCAGAGATTCTATCCTCGTCGCCAACGACTTCGCTTGGGAGAGTCAACTTAGATTCTGCTGGGACCTTAAGAAAAATGACATCATTATCAAGCAATGTACTGGTACTTTCGATTACTGTTATGAGTATCAAGGTCTCAATGGTAGACTGTGTATCACCCCACTGACAGATAGATGTATCATGACATTGACTACAGCTCTTACCTTCAAACTCGGAGGAGCTCCAGCTGGACCAGCTGGTACAGGTAAAACTGAAACAGTCAAGGATCTCGCCAAAGGTCTTGCTCTTAGATGTGTCGTCACCAACTGTGGTGAGACACTCGATTACGTTGCCATGGGAGTCATCTTCTCCGGACTTATTCAAACAGGTTTCTGGGGTTGCTTCGATGAATTCAACAGAATTAATGTCGAGGTACTGTCTGTCGTTTCTGCTTAGATTAAACTTATCCAAAATGGTTTGATCTTCGAAAAGAAAAAGATTGATTTCCTTGGAGTTGACATGAGACTGATCCCAAGTATTGGTATCTATATTACGATGAACCCAGGTTACGCTGGTAGATCTGAGCTTCCAGATAACCTCAAGGCTCTTTTCAGACCAGTCACCATGTGTGTTCCAGATCTTCAACTGATTTGCGAGAACATGCTGATGTCTGAAGGTTTCACTCAGGCCAAGCCATTAGCCAAGAAAATGACGGTACTTTATAAACTCAGTAAGGAACAATTGTCCAAACAATATCATTATGATTTCGGACTCAGAGCCCTTAAGTCTGTGTTGGTCATGGCTGGTTCTCTCAAGAGACAATATTCCGATCTCCTCGAAGATATCGTGCTGATGAGAGCTCTGAGAGATATGAACATTCCAAAGTTCGTCTTTGACGATGTACCACTTTTCATTGGTCTTATCAACGATCTCTTCCCGGGAATTAGAGCTGACAGAGTTGGATATGAAACTTTGAATCAACACGTCGTTGACTACCTCGAGAAGAACAACAACAAACATTCTGACGATGAACTTTTCTTCAAACAAGTTGACAAGATCGTCCAGCTTTTCGAGACCATGTCGACCAGACACACCACTATGATCGTTGGACCTACTGGAGCTGGCAAGAGTGTTATCATCGACAGTTTAGCCAAAGCACTGAAAGAAGAAACCGGTGGTGCAACCATAATCCATACCATCAACCCAAAGATGATCACTAATCATGAGCTTTATGGTGTTCTCGACCCAGATACCAGAGATTGGACTGATGGTCTCCTCTCCAAGATTTTCAAGGATATCAATGTGGATCTCCTTCCAGACAAACCAGAGAGAAGATGGTTATGCTATGATGGTGATGTTGATGCTGTGTGGGTTGAAAACATGAACTCTGTCATGGACGATAACAGAATCTTGACGTTGGCAAATGGTGACAGAATCAGACTTTTGAAGCATTGCGCAATGATCTTCGAGGTCTTTGATCTCCAATATGCTTCACCAGCTACCATTTCCAGATGTGGTATGGTGTACGTTGATCCAAAGAATCTTGGATACGCACCATTCTACGAGAGATGGGTCGCCTTAAAAAGACAAAAGTATGGCGATATCATGGCTGAGAGTTTCAATGAGCTATATCAAAAATACGTTTTCCAATGCATTGAGCGTATCTTTGAAGGAAATGCTGGAACTGATGAGCTTGTAGCTCCACTTCGATTTATTTCACCAAGAACTAATTTGAACTGTGTCAAGCAACTTTGCGATTTGGTCGATTCCATGCTCCCAGAACCAGATCAAAACAATCCTCCACCAGAGGAAATTGAGCAACTCGACAGATTCTACATCTTCTGCTTGATCTGGTCTCTTGGTGGACCTCTTGTCGAAGAAGACCGTGAGAAATTCAGTGACTTCGTCAGAAACCTCAGTGGTCTCGTTCTTCCACCAGCCTCACTTTACGATGAGTACTTCACCCTTGCCAAACCAAGCGTCTTCTCAAGATGGGATGACCTTGTGCCAGCTTACGTTGCACCAGCCAACAAGAAATTCGGCAGCATCCTCGTGCCAACCGTCGATACCGTGAAGTATGCCTGGTTGACCAACCAAATCATCAAAATCAAAAAACCATCTATGTTCTGCGGTGATTCTGGTACAGCTAAAACTGTCACCTGTTTCTCTTGCTTCAATGCCCTTGACGCTGATAAATATGTCGTTTTGGGAATTAACTTCTCCTCCAGAACTACCTCAATGGACTTCCAGAAGATCGTTGAGGAAAACATTGATAAGAGAACTTTCAAGACCTATGGTCCAAAAGCATCCGGTAAGAAATTGTTGGTCTTCATCGATGACATGAACATGCCAAAGATTGATACTTATGGAACCCAGCAACCACTTGCCTTGGCTCATTTCCTGATTGGTAGAAACCAACTCTTCCAGAGAGGAGGTGATCTTGAGCTCAGAGAAATTGTTGATATGCAATTTGTAGGATGTATCTCTCCAGAATCAGCCGGTAACAACAGAGTGGACCCAAGAGTCCTCTCCATGTTCAGTGTTTTCAACTGTACAGCTCCATCCAGAGAATCTGCTGAAAAGATCTACACCCAAATTCTTGAAGCTCACTGCGCTGAATTCTGTGATGAAGTTAAAGCTATGGTCCCAAAGATCACCCAAGCTACCATGAACTTGTATTTGAGTGTCAAAGAAAAACTTCCAAGAACACCAATTAAGTTCCACTATGTATTCAACTTAAGAGACCTCAGTAGAATTTACGAAGGTCTTCTCGTTTCAACAGTTGACAAATTCAACGCACCAGAGAAATTCATTCGTCTTTGGAGAAACGAATCACAAAGAGTCTTCTGCGATAGACTTATTGATTCCACCGATCAAGAAATGATTGGAGTCAGTTTAATGGGAGACATCGTCAAGGAGTTCTTCAAGGAGTATGAAGAAGCTGTTAATCTTAACCCATGCCTCTTCGGAGATTTCTTGCTTTCCAACCCAACTGATGAGGAGGCTGAAGACCCAAGACTCTATGAGGATCTCGGTGATTACTCCGTCATCAAGGAGAAACTTGACAACCTCCTTGTCGAATATGGTTATGACCACAAAGCCATGAACCTTGTTCTGTTCAACGATGCTCTTGAGCACGTCACCAAGATCCACAGAATATTGCGATTCCCAAAAGGCTGCGGTCTTTTGGTCGGTTTCGGTGGTTCTGGAAAACAATCCTTGAGCAGATTGGCCACTTTCACTGCTGGATATGATCTCTTCACCATTAGTCTGATCAGAGGCTATAAAGAATCAGACTTCAGAGAGGACATCAGATCTCTCTATAAGTTGGTCCTGGACAAACCAAGAACCTTCTTGTTCACAGACTCTCACGTCGCTGAGGAAGGTTTCTTGGAGCTGATCAACAACATCCTGACAATTGGAATGGTGCCAGCGTTGTTCCCAGAAGAGGAGAAAGATGGAATGATTAGTCCATTAGATGAAGAAATGAGAAAACAGAAACTCCCAGAAACCAAGGAGTTCAGATGGGGCTACTTTGTCAATAGAGCCAGAGAAAACCTCCATATCATCTTAGCTATGTCCCCAGCAGGTGATCAACTCAGAATTAGATGCCGTAACTTCCCGGGCCTGATCAGTAACACCAACGTAGATTGGTTCTTCCCGTGGCCTGAAGATGCGCTGACGGCTGTGGCCACCAACTTCATGGGTGAAGTGGCACTCGAAGCCGAAGAAAAAGAAAAAGTAACCTAACATTTAGTTATGGTACACATGTCTGTCCAACAGTACTCCCTCGATTTCTAGAGAATCTACAAGAGAAATAACTTCTCTACACCAAAGAACTATCTTGATTTCATTAAGAATTACATTTCTTTCCTTAAAGATAAGAGAACTCTATATGATCACAATGTTAGAAGACTTGAAGGTGGTCTCGCTACCCTTAAGAAAGCACAAGAAGACACAGAGGTTTTGAGTCTCGAACTGGCCGAAAAGAACAAAGATATTGCCAAGAAGACAGCTGAAGTCACAGTCATGATTTAAGAAATTACAGTCAAATCTGACGACGCTGCCATTAAGGCCAAAGCAGCTGGTGAAAAGAAGGCTCAACTTGATGCTGATGGTATTGTCATTGCAAGAGAGGAAAAAGAAGCCTCCATTGCCTTAGAAGCAGCCGTCCCAGCACTCGAGGCAGCCAAAGCAGCCCTGGCTAACATTCAAAAGAAAGATTTGGATGAGATTAAAGCACTGGCTAATCCACCTCAGGCTATTTATGATGTCTGTACCATTTGCTTCTTCTTGTATCCAAAAGACAAGCAATATGACAGAGTAACAAAGCCAGAATGGACCCAAATTAAAAACGCTGTGTTGGCTGAAACATAAATGATTAACAACTTGAAGACCTTCCAGGTTGATAAGCTTAAAACAGCAGGAGCTGTAGCTGCTAAGAAGAAGATGGACGCTCTGGTCAAAGAGATGAACTTACAGGGCGAAGAGCTTGCTAAGTCCATTACTGTTAAGAACTTGGCTACTGGTGGTCTGTACAGATGGTGCGATGCTACAATCAGATGCTATGAGATCTACAAGGATGTCGAGCCAAAGAGAGTGAAGGCCGAAAAGATGAAGAAGCAAAAGGAATAAGGTGAAAAAGAGCTCGCTGAAACTGAAGCAGCTCTTAAGGCACTTAACGATCAACTCGCAAAATTGAATGCTGATATGAAAGTCCAACAAGATGAACTGGATGACCTCACTGCCAAATCCAATGAGATGACCAGAAAGCTCACAGCTGCAAGTCAACTGATTACAGGTCTTGGATCTGAGCAGGTTAGATGGGGCGAAGATCAAAAGCTCATTGAAATTGATAAAATCAAGCTTGTTGGTGATTGCCTTACCGCTTCCGCTTTCTTGAGTTACTGTGGACCTTTCAACTCCGTCCTTAGACAAAAGATGATCTTCGAAACCTGGAAAGCTGATCTCATTGAGAAAGAACTTCCAAATAAAGAAGATTTCAGTCTTGCTACCTTCCTGACCAATGAAGTCGAGGTGGCTAAATGGGCTTCTGAAGGACTACCAAGTGATGAACTTTCGGTTCAGAATGGTATCCTCACTCAGTTTGCAAGTAGGTGGCCACTTTGTATCGATCCATAGATGCAAGCCGTTTCTTGGATTAAAACAAAAGAGACTGCAGGTGGTAACTAAGGTGCATTTGAAATTCTGACTTTCAATATGGGTGATTACATTAAGAGACTCGAAATGGCCATTAAGTTCGGTAAATCTGTACTCTTTGAAGCCATCGATGAAGAACTCGATCCAATGATTGACCCAATTCTCGAAAAGAACATCGTCAAAGAAGCAGGTGTCAACATGATTACTCTCGGAGACTCTAAGATGGAATATCATGATGACTTTAGAATGTTCCTCACCACTAAGATCAACAATCCAAAGTACACTCCAGAAGTTTTCGGTAAGACCATGATCATTAACTTCAGTGTTACACAACTCGGTCTCAGAGATCAGCTTCTTAACGAGGTCGTCCAGTACGAAAGACCAGAACTTGAAGAAGCCAGAAAGAAATTGATTGTTGAAACATCTCAAAACAAAGCTACTTTGAAAGGACTTGAGGATACTCTATTGTCTGAACTGTCAAAAGAAACAGATATTCCACTGGTCGATAATGTTCCTCTTATTGACACACTTAACGATGCCAAGACCAAGTCCGTCGAAATCAGTGCTGCTCTGGAGCAAGCTGCCATCACAAATGCTGACATCGAAGAAAACAGAAGTTCCTACAGTGAAGTTGCCTGGAGAGGTTCAATTCTTTTCTTCTCTATTACAGGTTTGTCCAGCATCAACGACATGTATGAGTACTCTCTTGGTTCCTACATGACCGTCTTCATGAATGCTCTTCGATTATCAAGAAAGGATAGCATTTTGTAAAATAGACTTAGAAATATTAAGGATAAATTGAC